>Ga0209367_1009093_pt1 | contig 13524 bp, 8 predicted proteins | sample WorMetLIZISLAND2_FD_187412 | JGI IMG/M metagenome (GOLD analysis project Ga0209367, IMG submission 187412) | Marine gutless worms symbiont microbial communities from Max Planck institute for Marine Microbiology, Germany - Olavius geniculatus... ... | reverse complement strand
GAATCAGTTCAAGAATGGTCTGCAGAAGCTGAAGCAATCTCGGATGGGTTTCTTCGAGGACTGAAGTCCGTTTAACCCTATGGCTACATCACTCCTTCAAGTCTGGTGTGGCCACACCAGGTATATTGCCAGGTATATTTATCTATCTATCAATAAACTAACGTTGTCAGCAAAATATTGACAACCTATTGGAGATGAGCACCCCGCCTATGCTCCTGATGGGGCACGGCCTGGTTTGCCTTTTGCTGTTGTGACTGTCTCTTATACGCGTTGCGTTGCGATTCACTTCAAGCGCTTGAAAGGGTTACATTCCGACGTCTGCGCTGCTATAGCCCAAATTCCATTACGCCGACTTTGCGACAAAACCGGGACAAGTTCGAGACAAAGTCATGAAAGTCCACGACACAAATCACGTCGCCGACTTTCATGATTTGTGTCCACGACTTTCCCCGCAGGGAAGATTCGGTGAAAGTCGGCGTAATGGAATTTGGGCTTATCTGCACGAGTCGCCAATGCGTCTGCTGTTTGGAGCATTTAACGACACGATAACTCAAGAACCTGGCCTTTTGCGTTGTAGACCACCGTTTACTTCCAACTGCCAGCTATGTCAGGCCGATAAGCCACGGCGCAAAAAACCGATGATTAGGTAAGTCCACACCACAGAAAACCACACTGAAAGGTAAAGCATAAAAAATTTGGCCTGAACACAGCACAAGCTGAGTCTGCAAAGTTACTAACTTTTTTCTGCGCGATTTGAGAAAATTTTTACTACGACACTCTGTCTGGTAAAAAGGGACCCTTCAGATATCGTACAATACAGATGACAAATATGAACGAATCTAAATAAGATTTTGTACATTTATGTTTCAATAATTTGGGTCCACGGCTTGCTGGGAAATTCAGCAATTAACCTTTAACGGTAACATAGTCTCACACTTGTCTCGTCAGTTTAATTAAAACACGATCGTCTGCAGAAAATACCATTTTGTTATCTTTACGGTATTTTGATTGCGTCAACAAACGTCACTTCCGATCAAGCAACTGCACTATGTAACGCCATATTGGTAACGAAGATTATTTTGTTATCGATATTTAAGAAATAATAACTCCGCTAAGAAATAACATTTTTCAACAAACTTTGGCAATCGTTCAACAGTTTATTAAAGATTAAGCGTACAAATTTTTATTCAGATTCGTTCAGATCTGATATTTTTATTGTACAATGTCTAGGGGGTTACTTTTTTCCTGACACAGTGTAGTACTATCCCTTTATCAAGCCATCGCTATTCAACATGACTGATTTTGCTTCAGACAGATTTTGCCACTGTACGCTTTACAGTCGGTAACATAGTCTCACACTTTACCAGTAACAGTTTTCTAGCTTTAGACTTTTACGCTGAGCATAGCGACAGTCCTAGCTCTGGTTAGTTGAACTTACATGTAGTTCCTAGGTTGACAGCATTAGGCCTATCGTGATCATATGTACACAGTAATTTATGGAAAATACTTCGAAACAAATGGCAGACATTGTGACAGCACTGGTAGTCGATGTTATGCGAATCTATGATATTAGTTCACACGTCACGAGCGTCATGTGGTGTTTCAGCGTTCAAGACGCGGTCGACGCTCGCTGTCTGACGTCGAATGGTTGCAGAACTGCTGCATTCACTTGCAAGACTGCAGCATTGCCAGCTGTAAGTTACACACAAACAGACCTATCACAGAATGATAAATTCTGGATGTGTGACTTGGTCACCCTTACACAGTAGTGTAAACTGGTAAGTTTTTTATATTTAACATTTGCTGTTTTATTAGCAAATTTAATTGTGAGTTAAAAGCAATAATGTGACCCAATCCAGTCACGTGACCATTCGACTCGCGGTGGGCCACTTCCTATGGCTGGTCCATTGTGACCATGCCTCTATCTTGCACCGTTAGGGAGATGTAAAGCCTCAAACTTGCATTTGCCCATGTTAAAGGCCAAAAGTTCACTGCGCATGCGCCGTGTCACGTTACCGGTAGGCTGGGGGTCCAAAATAACCACATATTTGGAATTCCCGAGGCCATATTGCCTATTCACTATGCCACTTTTGTGGGGCTACTATGATGATTTAGAGTAGTTTGTAGATGAACATCTCCATTGTAAGGCATTTTCAGTAGTATTTTTCCTAGGTCTGAAAATGGGCCAGAAATTTGTGGTTTTGGGGGATTAAAAAGGAAAATGTTAAAGATGAACGTTGAAACCCTTCTAGGAAATCAATCCCCACCGAAACCCGAAACACGTCATCCAATTTAAAAAATACGGCGATACTCCAAAAAATGTGTTCTCCAGAGCTTGGCAAGAAAAGTATGAAAAGGAAAAAAGAACCCATTTTTGAGCATCATATTTCACCCCTTTGCCCCGCCAGCCCTGCTGGGTCGATTTATATCATTTTGGCAGGTAGAGTCATATGGTCGAAGTAATCACCCAAGTCAAATTTTAAGTCGATTGATTCAGGGGTTTGGGAACTACAGGTGCCCAAAATCTGTGGTTTCCCATTGACTTTGATAGTCGCCCTTACAACAGTGTTATGCACTACCGTGCTACACTGTGATACACAGAACTCAGTTGTTTGCTTGTTCACGAACATAAAACATTGTACCACAGCTTTTTAAAAAAGTCAATTTTGCTTGTTTTTCAGCCAAGTAGGCTTATACAGGGTGCGGCAGAAAAAAGTGGACCCTTAAAGTTTTTCGCTGTTTTCTCAGCAACCGTTTGGAATTTTAGTATGAAATTTTACGGATTTATTTATTAAAACCTTCTACATCTAACTGCTGAGTAAAGTGTGATTCTGTTAAAAAAAGACGAAGTTACAGACTTTTTAACATGACCGCCTACCGATTTTTTAGCATTCAAAAATGTTCCGGCTACAACACCAATTTAATAACATTGTTGAAACAACACAGTTCAATAATGATCAGGTGCCAAAATTTCATTGTCACTGCAAATGTTCGAAGTGTTCACTGCCAGCTTCAAGCTACAACACCAGCCTCTAGTCGCCTTATTTGATAAATCTTTTACAGCCTTGACGATCGGTTCCTTGGCAGGTTGCCCCATGCAGATAACCTGAAGCGCTTTCTTGAGTTCGGCGCTTGTTTTCGGCTTTGATTTAAGCTTGTAGTAGGCCTAAGACTCCAACATTGCACCCCATACGAGATAGTCAATATGGTTTATATTTGGCGAATTTGGAAGCCATTGGTCTTTTGTGATGAAATCAGGACAGCTGGCCCGCAGCCACTTCTGTGCGCTGCGCGGCGTTGCGCGCTGTGTGTGCTGACGCGCTGATGCGAGATGAATCCGGTGGCAGCCGGCGATTGCTTTAAAGGAACGAGAATTTAATGATAATTTTTAAACAATACAAATTACTGTTTATCAAAACGTCATTGTGACGTCATCGGCAGTAACGTGTAACCAGTTTTTAAAAATTAAATAGCATTTTTAGCTTGAACATTTTTAATGCTGAAAAATCGGTAGGCGATCATGTTAAAAAGTCTATAACTTCGTCGTTTTTCAACAGAATCATATTTTATTTAGCACTTAGATGTAGAATGTTTCACTAAATGAGGTTGTAAAATTTTATATTAAAATCCCAAACGGTTGCTGAGAAAACGGCGAAAAACTTTAGGGGTCCACTTTTTTGCCGCACCCTGTACGTAAATAGCAATACCGTACAGAATACAACAAAACATGTCTAATGGCCAAAAAGCTTGATCGCTGTTTACTGTGCATAAACGATAGGCCTATGCAGACTGCAGAGGGGTGTAAACTCTTTTCTGCTTTCAGAAGATACCCAGTGCTTGAACTGTTCTGTTAGTAAGCCCTCTAGATAAGCATAGGCTACGTAGGCCTAGTTTACTTGTACATGACCAAAATAGTGTGTGCATGTGCAATATGCATTGGTCTTATATAGGCCTATAGCGCGTCTTAGCCATCGCAATTCTGTCTGTCCGTTAGTCTGTCTGTCACACAGATTACCAAACTTTTTGCCCGGTCTTACAGACATGACTAAGAACGTCTCAATGCGCTGACTACTATTACGTGATTTCACTGGTTAGGCTTATTGTTACGTGTCCTTGTAGTTTTAGGACTTAACGCCACGCTGAAGTTAATTCGTCCTTCATCATCATCATCATCATTATCACAAGGGTGGATCAGTCAAAAACGGCGCAAGCTAGGATCACCAAATCTTCACCATCGGCTGCCTGAAAGACTCTAGTTTCAGGAACCGTAAAGCTTTTCCATAAATTCGAACGGGGTCACCCCGAACGAGGGCGCTAAATGAAAAGGGGGGGTAAGAAAAATTTGCGATTTTAGCCAATAAGTCGCTTTATCTCAATAACAGTGCGAGATAGGGCCTATTAATCACTAATATGAAGTCGTACATTGGCTCTCAATTGCCACCAAATTCAATGTCCTTGGATGACCTTGAACGCCAAAATAAAGGTTTTATGGATTTTTTTGCGATTTACAGCCAATGTTTCAATTCATGCATTGGATTACTGAAATTCATGCACTGGATATGTCGCTGGCGTCATCCGCCGTCGAGTCTAAATGAAACATCGTTGTAAACTTAGATCCTGTTTGCACCGGGCCTTCGCACATGCATCGCTGTCGCGCGTTCCCCTTTGCGTTAGCTGGGCTTTTTTTTGTTATATGCTGTTCAACCGAAAATGAACGCCATTGCAGCCAACAGACTGCGGTTTTCTGGCGTGTAAATGCACCATAAATGCGTTTATGGGCGGAGATTCTCATATGGTTGTATTTGAAAGGTCTCGGCAGAGAAAATTGGAACATAGAAGCATGGAAGATAAAGCCCTACAAAACTACACATGCCCCAGCGATTATATACTGGCTGACCTGTTGTTTGAGCGCCTGCATATTGGTCTTGGTGTCTGCGACTCGCTGCTGCAGTCCGCTCACGCTCTTCGCCAGGATCTCATTAGCCGCGGTGAGGTGCTGGCGTTCACGCTCGAATATGTCGTTCGACGCTTTCAGCTGCGCGTCCTGCTTCTTCAGCTGCTCTGCGTTGTCGCGTAGCCACTGCGACATCAGAAGAACTTACAACATCATGCCCGACGCCATCGTTACATGCAGAACACACGTCAACATTAGCATCGATGTTTGTAATTGCAATTTTCTGTGTTCTATTTTACACAGAGCTATAGGCTTTCGTCCAAAACTATTGGTGATGTTTTGCGCTAAAATGCTCCAAAACTTTGTTGCAGGATCGCGCACAACTTAATCGAATATATAGGCTTATAGAGTATTGACCGTGCACCATTAGGCCTACATACGTGAAAATGTAAAAAAAATGTAAAAATGCGAATGTTAGCATGCGGCGATTCAGTGATTCGTGCATGGGCTCTTCGAGGATTGTCCTTGACCTCGAGAACATCTCCAGGACATAACCAATTTGCCTCAAAAAAATCATCTGGTATTGGCCTCAAAGACTACTGGCTTTGGCTTTGGCTTTTTCCTCGACCTCTATTGGCCTATAGTCACTAGTCTTTAAATAACACTGAAACTATGTTGACTTTTTTCTTGTTTCGGCTTTTTAACTATCCCTACTTGAACTTAAACAGGCTCTAACTGGTCCGAAATTTTGAAACTACCGTTTTACCGGGTATGTTAGTCTGAAGATTTTTTTGGTTCACTGCTGTTTGAATAAGATTAAGCTGGCTTTTGATGTGCAGTATGAAATGATAAAATTTATTAGGCCTATTGATATGCTCACTTTACTTACTTAGTGGCCTTGCCTTTGACCTTGATCTCGATCGAAGACTATATTGGCTTGGCTTTGGTCTTAAAAGTGCCTCAAACCTATCCATGCGATAATTATGATTTGTGATATTGAGTGAGCCACAGTATCTTGCAGAGCTGGTATATTTCCCGTACGTAAACGGTAACCGACGACAGAAATCAGTTAATCTCAGGCTCTATCATAGCTGACCTCGTATTTGTCCTGAAGCGTTCTGTACTTCTGCCGCAGCTTTTCCAGCTCCTACGCATGCACGATACAACGAAATAAACAAGCAATAGCAAATAATGCTGTCTTAATAATTATGAATAGAGTGGCTGCCCTACTGACTAGCACTAGGCCTAGGGCCTATATCCGATAGGCTAGGTCTAAATGTCAGATAACAACTCAATATGATGAACAACAGCGAGTATTGTAATAACGTACTTGGCGAACTTCTTCATTCTTGATAGCTGAGAACTGGTCCAGTCTGTATTTAGCTGTTCCTATCATAGTCCTGCAGTTTATAGCTCGTTGAATATAATGATGGTGATGATGATGATGATGCTGTTGTTGACTGACGTCACCCATTGACAATAAAGTCATTCAAAGTTGCAAACAGCCGATATCTGATTGATAAGTTGTTTTCGTTATTTTTGGTTTAAAATACGATTTCACGTTACTCGTTATCTGAATCTGGGAGACTTGTTTTTAAAGTTATAATTTGTTAATCGCTCGGCTGAACTGCTGTGCGCATTCATAGAACTAAAAACAAAATGTGTGCATTTTGTGTTTAGGCCTACTTACTGAGGCACAAGAATAATGACGTGTCTCCGGCGGAAGTAGTTTATGTAAACAAATTTTTGTAAACATGGCACAGGGATTTGATGTCCTGATATTGTGCATTTTTATAACTACACTAGGCCTCTGTGTCTCTCAGGTCGTAGGAAAATGTAAGTTGTCAACCCGCATGAAATAGTTTTGGGTGTTTGCGGGAATCCACTACGTCAGTAATCTATTCACCGAATTCACCGAAGCCACCAGAATTACTGGTGGCCTGAGTAAGCACAGGCAAAAGCCATATAACGCTTACTATCCTAATAACTAAGGTTAACTGTGTGTTTCCGGTTGCAATTTCCGTTTCAAACAATTTTTAAATTGATTTATTATATTGCTGGTTACAGACATGTCAGACAGTGCATTCCAGTGATCAATTACTCTGTTGCTAAATACATACTTTCTCAAATCTAATCTACTGCATCTTTTATATAGTTTCTTTGAATGACCTCTTCTTTGACCTTCATCATATGTAAAAAATAAATTTGATTGCAAATTATAACAACCATTAATAATTTTAAATGTTTCTAGTAAATCACTTCTATGCTTTCTTTTTTTCTAATGTCATTAAATTTAATTTTTAATACCTTCTTCGTAATGTAAATTTCTTACACTGTCAATCAATTTAGTTGCATGACGTTGAACTCCCTCAACTAATTCAATATCCTTTCTATAATACAGGCTCTAAATTGGCACACAATACTCTAAATGTGGTCTTACAAGACTTTTATACAAAGGCATAATAGATCTATGGGTAAAATTTCTTTTTATTACCCATGCATCTTGTTAGCTTTTTTTACTGTCTGACTACACTGTTTATCCCACTTCAAATCTTTTTTTCATCTACTGTTTCCAATTTATTGCCACACATATAGTAGTCAGCATGACAGTTGCTATGTCCAATGTGTATAATCTTACATTTGTCATCGTTGAATAGCATCTGCCAGTCTACTGACCATTTTACCAAATTCTTCAAATCATTACATAAACTTTCAATATCCTCCTGTGAGTTAACAACCCTATATATTTTGTATCATCGGCAAATTTTAAAACTTTTCATGCAGCTGACTCATCTATGTCATTAATATAAATTAAGAACAAAATTTGCCCTAATATCGAACCTTATGGAACTCCACTTAAAACATCTTTCCAACTGGAACACTGACCATTCAATGTAACTCTTTGCTTTCGACCAGATAGCCAATTTTCTATCCACAGTAACAATTCACCCCTAATACCATGTGCAGCTAACTTATGTAGTAATCGCTTATGCGGAACCTTATCAAAAGCTTTTTGAAAGTCTAAATAAATAATATCCACGTGATACCCAGAATCTACGTAATTAGTAACCTCTTCCAAGAAAACTAATAGATTTGTTAAGCAAGACCTATTTTTGACAAAACCGTGTTGTGTATCCTTCATTAATTTATAAAGATTCAAATGCTCTGTAACTTTATCCCGTAATTAAGATTCCAGAACTTTACATAAAATTATTGTTAGACTTACCGGTCTGTAATTAGCAGAGCTACTTCTTTTACTCCTTTTAAGTATGGGCGTGACATTTGCCAATTTCCATTCTTCTGGAACATCACCTGGTTTCAGTGATTTATTATACAGTTCAGCCAAAAAGACAGATATTTTATCAGCTATTGGTTGGTGGCGTGGCATAGTTTGTAACGCGTTTTGGATGAAACGAAGTTACTCTACGCTGGGCCCGGTTAGTACTGCGATGGGTGACTGTCTGCGGGCAGGTAAACCGCCTCGGTGCGAAGCCTGCCAGCTAGGTCAACTCAGCCTTCTACCCTCTGAGGGATGGTAAAATGAGTACTGGTGGTGGTCATGGCCATCGCTAGGGAAGAAAACTGCGAGTTCTGCACAGAATACATTTTTAACTTTTGGGAGATGGTCACAGTCTTCTCGTGTAAAAACCTTGGCAAAAATTTTGTTTAAAATCTCAGCCATTTTCTGATCATTACTGACCAGCTCCCCATTATCGTTTAGTAAAGGACCAACTGAATTTTTAACTTTTGTTTTTGATCTCACATATGTAAAAAAAGACTTAGAATCCTGTTTTATATTATTTGCTAATTTACGTTCAAAACTTCTTTTTGCTGTTTTTACTGCTTTGGTAGTTTTATTAAGTTGCCTTTTATGCTGTATTTCTACGCTATCATCGTTGTTCTGTTTTCATTTATTCCAAAGTTTTTTTTTTCTTAACGCTCCTTAAGACTTTATTGTTCATCCACAGTGGCTTAATACATTGACCCAAAACCAATTTATCTGGGATAAAGTTTGTTATAGCTTCCTGCAAAATTGTATTTAAAATACACCACATTTCGCTAGCTGTATTTGCAGAAGTATTAACCTCAGATAATCTTTTTTAACAAATGCTCGCATGCCATCATAATCTCCCTGATTATAATACAACTGCATCTTTTTCTTAACTGGATTATTTTTACATAGCCTACTACATTACATAAAAGGACATTATGGTCACAATTACTAATTGGAGCTATAGTTTTAACATCATCTTGTACACTTAACTCACTAGTAAAAATTAAATCCAAAATATTCTTACCCTTAGTGCCAACCTGAACATGTTGTTCCAAGTAGCAATCTAATATTAAATTCATAATCACTATTACCACCTTCTCTAAAAGTTACCCAATCAATATTAGGGTAGTTGAAATCCTCTAAAATTAATACTGATTTATTATTAGTACAAGCTGTTTTAATTGTTTGGAATAATATGTCAACTTCATTACCATCAGCATCTGGACTACGGTAACAAACTCCCACAACAAAAGAATTAGATTTATCAGCAGTAATTCTACACCAAACAGATTCACATGATTCAGCATTTAGTGAGTCACACTCAACAGAGTTCAGTGTGTTCTTTATGTACAGTGCAACACCACCTCCTTTCTTGTCATTAACTACTGACCTATCCTTCTTATACAGTTTAAAACCAGGAATCTCCATTTCACAATCAAATATATCTGGTGTACCCCAAGTTTCAGTAGTCCCTATTATATCAATACTATTGTTATCAATTAAAATTTTTAGTTCCTTCCATTTGGTACCACTAGATAAACTTCTTGCATTAGTATATAAAACATTAACCTTGTTAATATCATGTAACCCATTGCAGCTGTCTGTATCATTTTTTGTAAAAATTTTTGCTGTCCCATTATTATTGGTACTCCGCGATCTTATCTCATCTTTACTTGAATGATCTTCATCTGACCTGGTGCACCCCTGACCCAGTATGTCCATTCCCCCGATGCCCTTTGTGATTTAGCTTTTGCTTCCAGAACAAGTTCTTTACATTCCTCCCGTTCTTTCTTTGTCATATCGTGTGCAACACCAATGCCCTGAAATTTAGCCTGCAATGACTTCAGTTTAAACAGTGATTCCATGACAAGGTTCTTTATATGGCGATTTGTCAGCTCCACCAAAATCGGTCTTGGTTTGTCCTGATCTCTTTTCTCTAAACAGAATACTTTCTTAATATCCTCAGGGACTGCACCAATTTCCAAGCCTGTCATCAGTTTTTCACAGAACTTTTTATCTTCCTCGCTACGTTCTGCGGCAGTCTTAGCTTCACTTTTTGTTACGCGGTACAGTATAATATTATTTCTTCTCGCCTCTTTGTCCTCTTCTTCTATCTGCGCCTTTTTGTTTCTTCAATCCTCTTTCCTATATCTCGCACTTCCTCAGCCACCACTCCAAGTAACTCATTAACTTGTTTGGCTGCAACGTTGGCCCATGCCGTCTTGTCGGCTTTCTCCTCTATTTTCTGTTCTACTGTATGAACTCTTGAAGCAAAATCCTTAATATCTTTGTGATTGCTAACTAATTGTTGATCCATCTCCTTTTTTCCACGTGTTTACCTCGTCCCCTGCTTTGACCACACGACCATTCAAGGTTTTCAACTCTCACTCCAGCTATTCTACACTTAGACGTAATGTCATGGCACTGGTGCGGCGAATTCTGCCGAATGCACATCGTTTTCTGAGTAATTCATGTAACTGTCTAGAAATTTTTACCCGCGTATAGCATAACAACTCCAACTTCAGCCATAAGTGTGCAGTGATGTTAAGGTAAATGGAACTTTATTTATATGTACTTTCGCTCTCAAGAGTGAAGTCAAAAATTTAAAAAAAAAATAATTTAATTAAAAAGAAGTTTGGTAGGCACTTTTTACGTAGAAAAACAGCTTGGTATTGTGTAAACCAGTTATTTGGTAGGCGCTGGTGAGAATTAAGTACTTATTCAGTTTAGTTTAGAGAAACATAGAAATGTATTGCAAGTGGGATGATTGTAGTACAGCTTGAGCAAAGTGTAGCTTGACAAATTTTCAGCTTGTGCTTACGATGTATTTTGTAGCATACGAGTACGTGACGTGTGGATCGGCGCTAAAGCTCATAAATACTGGTCACAGTGTTAGGTTGCACTCACATGATGTCAAGTACGGCTCCGGCAGTGGTCAACAGGTTAACAGTTGACTTTGTGACATCAGCTTATTATTACTGCTGGTTTACTATCTGAAGTAACATGTGTCCCATAGAAATACCAGGCTTTACACCTGTCACCATTATGGATGGTCAGCTAATTCAGTTCAAGGAAACCTAGAAAATAATAGCTTAAATTAATGACTGATATCAGAATGATTTTATCAAAATATTTATTAAGCTGATGTTATTGGGGCTGTGGTACAATGCGGACCTGCAGACCTGTGGACCGACCAATGGGTAAACTGTGGACCACTAAAATGTGGACCCCGCGCAATCGAACGCCAAATTAGAGATGTGCCATAATGTGTATAAGCTTAGCATAGAGTTCATGTTTTAGGCCCCTGTCTAAGCATTACTGCTGCAATGCAGGCAATTGTAAGTGTGAAAAAGTTTGTTCGACTTAGTCCAAGTTGCATGAAAAAAACGATATTGGCTGAATATGTGTAGAATGTAATGCTAATTAATAATACGTTGATCAGTTGAAATAAAAACATTGCTTCACATCAATTTCAATAAAAATAATGTGCGAACAGAATGATGACATCACGAACAACGCTTTATTTATAGCATGTTACGCCATGAGCTGGCCGTTGCATCGATGCAGCGCACGCTCAGAGAGGGGAACTTGCTTGCATTCCGGAAGCGAAAGTTGGAATTTGTTGGTGATTGGTGCAATGGAAAGGGCATATTGTCGGTCTACTTTCGGTGTGATAGTGACTTCTCGAAATGCAAGCGAAGTCTTTTCGCCCAGTACCGCGCTCCATCGATGCTGCTAGCATCAAATTCTCTTGAATCCTGCATTCAACAGAATTTGCTGCTATTAGTGTCAGCTAATAGCAGCAAGTGACGTCACAGTTTTGTCACAATTGTCCACTATAAACTTTATTTTTACAGTATAAAGATAACACAGGCAACAGGAAGATTAATAAGTATTGACAAATTAACATTTGATTAAGCAAATTAGCGCTTTATAACAGTTACGTAAACTGATGCGACTTGGACTTTAATGTAATTTTTATATGCCTACTTTGCAGACGTGGTCCACCTATAACCTGTGTGATCCCATATGGCAGGTGAAGATCCGTAGTTCTGAAATTGGTTTATATAGATAATGCGGACCTGTGGACTGACCAACGGGTAAACTGCGGACCACGTCCGCAGGTTTGGTCTGCAGTTTACCCGTTGGTTGGTCCGCAGGTTTGCAGGTCCGCATTTTACCTGTGCCCATGTTATTGACCATCCTGAAGAAAGAGAAGCACATTACTTTTAGTACTGCCATCATTGGCCATTCTGTGAGAGTTATATACCAGATCATTTCTAGTTCTGTAAAACCAGATGGCTACTTTGTGCTCAGAGTGAATTGATAATGTATAGATGCACTGTTGCAGATAGTGATAAGATAGTCGTTGTACAGTTTATATAGCTTATTAGCAGCAGAGTGATGGTTTTGTGTATTTCAGTCTGTAACAGCTGTAGAGTCGTCCGATGACCACAACAGCTACTGGCGAATCAGAGGCAAGATTGGCTCCAGCTGTGTCCGGGGGTGAGATACGCAGTTGATTTTGTGCCTTAGTGCAGAGCAAAATGACATCCAGCTGTAAATTAGTGATGAAACTAATTGCAATTACATAAACCCATATCAGCTACTCGATGATTGGTGAATGGTGATGGTGGTAGTGTGTGGAATCTGAGCAGCCAGCCCATCTTTTCTGCTGGTCTTGTCACTGGTTGTCCTGCTTGTGAGTGAGATGCATCATCTCTGTAGTAGGATACAGTTACTTTCAAAACAGTTTTGCATTGGTCAGTTTCTGCTAGTCTTGATTTGTGTAGATATGTTATTTCCCAACGTAGGTTTATCCTTTCCACCGCACATTTTTTTGCCTCCCGTAGCTCTATCCTGTTGCTTATTTTCCCATTCTTTTCCTTTTTTTTATCCAGTTAATGGCTTTGTGGAGTGGTGTGAGCTTCCCACTTATGGCCACCAAATGCATTTGAGGTAAAAATGGCACATTTATATATAATGTAAATAATGTAAACCTTTATTATTTTGTAGAATAGAAGAAAGACAGATGTAACTGTACGTGCTTTAAAGGTCCGTGGTCACCAAAATTAGCATATACATTTTATTCATTTTCCTGAAAGTGCAGAATTTTATGATAACTTTGACAGTAATATCGGCGCCCAGCGTTCTGTCAACACGAAAAAATTTACCTTTGAAGTCGACGATCTACGAAAACGATGTAGAAAACGTGCCGCCATGACGGTCTGCGATGACGTCATGAGTTTAGCCTATAGACGTCATGAATTAATATTCATGACGTCTATAGGCTATGGCCTAGCCTAGAATGATGACGTCGTCGGCTAGCCATTAATATTCATGATCTATATGGGCT
>Ga0209367_1009092_pt1 | contig 13524 bp, 10 predicted proteins | sample WorMetLIZISLAND2_FD_187412 | JGI IMG/M metagenome (GOLD analysis project Ga0209367, IMG submission 187412) | Marine gutless worms symbiont microbial communities from Max Planck institute for Marine Microbiology, Germany - Olavius geniculatus... ... | reverse complement strand
TTCAGCATTCAACGTGGATTTTAGCTGTCCAAGTCCCGACCCCCTAGGTTCAAGGAGGCCGGCGCAGGCGGGCGTCAAAGACAGCTACCCTCCTAAAAAGTGGTTATTTTACCGCAATTTTCTCGCTTAGCGTAAAAATGGTGGCAGATAGGTACATACATGCTGCTTATCATAACAAGCACTGGTGACAGGCTTTTTAGATTTATCAAATCGATGACCTTGAACCCTAAAAATATTGATTTTAAGCGATTTTTTGGCGATTTTTGGCTGCAAAAGAGTGAATTGCGACGAAATGGATGAAGGTAGACTACGATTACCTGCGAACAGGAGCTGCTATAGGCTTTCACGCGTCTCATGAGCTTTGCTCGAATTACTTGTTTTGTAATGAGTTTTATTGTTGTGTGCATGTACATTTGACGTGTATATGTTCAGTAAACTGCTTACTTCCATAATGAAGCTGCACAAAAGCTGGACAAAAACTTTGGCATTTGGTTTATGTATCTCATAATTTACATCAAAACATAATTAAGTATTACCTGTATGTCTCACCGTAGTTCTAGTATTGTCCCTCAATTCTAGTACAGTGCTGATGTATCTTTTGTTCAATAATTATGAATAATAATTAATGTTAGGAAATATCTCATTAATTGTCATCTTGCAGGAGCAAAAGCAGAAGATACATTGTCATCCCCTACACGCAGTGACCAGCAGAAAACAGGGAAGTCAAGTGACCGGCATAAAGTATGTTGGTTCTTCAAGCGTGGTCGTTGTCACTTTGGAGCAAGATGTCAGAAGGCTCATGTCGTGGGTGATAACAGAACTGTGAGTGGAGAACAGGATGGGACAAAGCAGTCAAGGAAATCTGGGCAAGGTACTGCCTATTACTTAATTTCAGCTGTACAGTATTACAATTTTGATTTTTGTCTGGTTATTTGGTCAGTGTAACATGCTACATTATGGGTTTTGTTCATGTGTCACTCCATCCATCTGCCTTAACTCAAAAAAACAAAATCTGTAATTAGGCATAAAATCCAAGGACAGAAAATGCTATTGCAAACGAAATTTCACATGTTTAAATTTCAATGTCTACATCCATTAGAGAAGCACGGGTTCTTTGCATTGAAAAATAATAGTATATGTGTTTGCCAATTTTCGTCTCAGAAGTTCAGGGTTAACGAGGTGTGCTGATCTGTGATCGGCCAACTTATTTTCTTCTTTTTTTATTGTGTTTTATCTGGTGAATGCTTTGTATTGGGCTTGTCAATGGTTTGGCTGCAGGCAGCGATATAACTTAGAATAGCAGTTGTTGTAAACAGCTTTAATTCAGCACTCATGCCATTGTGCTTTAAAATGAACTTGGTTGAAACAGATGGGCAGAGACAGGCAGTGCGGAACAGTCGACAGAAGCAGAAAACCCAGGAAAATGAAGACACGCAGTGTATGACTGTGGCAGGCAACAAAGAGGACCAAAATGCTACAACTCGGCATGATATCAAAGATCTACAGATTATAACAGCTACTGACGATGCTGTCGGTTTAGCCAGTGCTACGACTCACAATATCACACAGGATGATAAAAGACTACCAGCACCAACAGAGGTTACTTGAGTGATTCTATGACTTTTGCATGCTTTGTGGCAGGAACTTAAAGTTTGGAATTTGGAAACTTTTTTAGTTTATACTGTTTGCGATATAATTAGTAGCAGGATTTTTTTTCGCAATCATCATCACCAGTTATTGATTTTGTATTTCTTATATTCATAAAATTGTATGGTATGTTATTGAAAATTTTAGACACTGCAGCAGAAACTGAAAATTTATTTATTTCATACTTTGTTAGTATATATCACTAGGATTTTACCTCCTGAAAACTGCATTTTATTGATTTCGCATATTTTTACTAATCTTATCCAGCCATGTGGCTGCAGTAACCTAATAAACAATGACTGTTGACACAAAAATCTGATAAAATAAATGTCATAAATGATATATGTGTTAGTTGTTTCTGTTTCTAGTTCTGGTTATATTTGAGCTCTGGATATTGATTTTTCAATAAACTGTGGTATTTTTTGCATTTTGATATTTCATATTGTGAGAATATAGTACGTTACTCATTCTGTTTCATATTGATTTCTTGACACAGAAGCCTCCTGATACCAAAGATACAGCAGACAAACAGGAAGCAAACAGGAGAGCGACCGAGATCCAACAGTTGTTTAGACGTTATCCCAGGGCTGTCATGACGGACTCAGAAGATGGCAGCATGACATTGACCTTTGTATTTGAACCGTCAGATCCCGACTGGGTAAGACAAGTAATTTGAGCAAAGCTTGTGAGATGTGCGACAACCTTAGCAGTTGCTGTTTACATGTTGTCCAGGTATATCTCCAGCCGTGTTGGCACAATTCACTTATGAAATGTGCACCAGAGCCGGAAATTGCAAAAAACACTGAAACCCCCTATTTTGGGAGTTCAAGGTCATCGATGGTGACACTGTTTAAAAGCTCGTCACCACTGCTTGTTCTGATATGCAGTACGTCTGCATCCATATCTGCAACTGTTTTCATGCTAAAGCGGTAAAATAACCACTTTTAGGGGGGTAGTCGTTTTTGGCGCCTGACTGCGCACTGCGCAGGCCTCCTTGATTTTAGAGGGTCAGTACTTGGACAGCTAAAATCTACGTTCTATGCTGGAAATTTCATACGAAGGTTGTTTTGGTCATTTCGTTGCAACTCACAGTTGAAATGTGCGCTGCAGCCAAAAATTGCAAAAAAAATCACCAAAACCCTCCTTATGGGGGGTTCAAGGTCATCGATGTTGACAAAATCTGAAAAGCATGTCACCAGTGCTTAAGCTGTAAGAGCCAATAATGGCAGAATAACGTCTTTTCAAGGGGGGTACCCCGCTTAGACGCCCTCGTTTGAGAAGAACCCTATCACCCAGGGGCACAAAATTTTGTCACTAAAAACTAGAGTCTCTGATGTAGCCCTCAGTAAGGTTTTTATGATTTTAGGTGTCACCATTTTGATACAGTGCCAGGGTGTGATGGACGGACAGACAGACGGACATACACCTCGACTATGGTTAAGATGCGCGAAGCATTACATGCTGTCGCGCATAAAAAGTATACTAACTGCAGAGTAAGTCAAAAAAGATATTACAGTGCCGTGGTTTATGACTCATGGTGTACATCAGTTATAATTGGAAAAACATGCCATCATGTTATACCAATGTTTGCTTAGCTGTTTACGGTTTCAGTTGGAAGTCAACTTTTATCTTGGAAGGCGCACATTATTTTCTGGAGGTTTTGATGTCTGATTAGATTGATTGGACTGATTAGACTGACTAGATTTTGATCTTTTAAACTGAAAAATTTTGCAGCAGTTATTGTAGCCCTAGGAAAAGTTCTCACTAATTTTAGTTATTTTTTTGATTTTTGTTTTTAAGTATGGAACAGGTAGACAAACCGACCTCAAGTGCAGCTTATTGGTACAGCTACACATTAGTTGAAGAAGTAAACATTGTAGAGATGCTGTAATGTACATAACTGAATACTGTGGGCAAAGCCAGAAGACGTTTTAAAAGCCCAGATCATACATGGTAATTTGCAAGCGCAAAAGTCTTTGTAACCAACTAAACTATTATTATATTATTTGTGCTTTTGTTTCTCATTATTTCTGTTTGCCAGTTGTGTTAAAATTTTTGTATAAGTCAGGTTTATTTGCAATGGAATGTTTGTTACATACTGTTACTCATCGTACAATTAAGATTTTTGATTATGACAGTGATGCATTGTTAACGTGATTTTAATAATAAGATAGAACAATATTTGCAATCTAGAGTGTTGCATTGTGCAGACTTTTACAGTAAGAAGTGACTACACCATGGGCCAATAAAAAATGTGCCACTTTACTTTTGTCCATATTTTTGCCAATTATTGACCAATTTTCAGAAAATAGTAATAACAAATATTTAGCTAAACGGGAATAAAACTCTTCAGACCAACATTGCGGTTAATGATCCGTATGACACTAGACTGTGTCACTAGACTCACACACTTCAGTGTCATACGGATCATTCACTGCAATGTTGGTTGGAAGTGTTTTTTGTTTTATTTACCAAAGTGTTAGTTTGTTATTATCGTTATATATATGCATATTTCACTTATATTTCACAAGGTTGTGTAGAGATGCATTTGTGGTGTGGTAGGATGTACAATAATCACGTTATTGCAAATTGTCCGCAGAGTGTTTTAGTGAAAGAATTTTGAAAATCGGTCAGTAATTGGTAAAGATATAAACAAAAGTAAAGCGGCATGTTTTTTTATTGACCCAACATGTATTGTGCTATTTCGGCATTAGTATGCAATATTTACATGTTGCTGTGGTGAATTGTGTTGTTTTAGCCATACGACGTTAGGCAGATGAATGTTTCGGTGACTTTTCCACCTCGCTATCCGAGACAGGTCTGTTTCCATTATACGAACTGCAAATTAACTGTTAATGAGATATTAGTTATAATAATAACATTTTGATGGTTATTATTATCGGTGTATAATGCTCAAGAAAGTTTAGTTTTCTTCTGTTTGTTCATTGTGTGAGCTGATAAGATGTGAGATTTATTTTGCATTTTTGCTATAACTGAAAAATTGCTTCACTTTTTTCTCTGTGGTCCAGCTCATAATTAGTCAACTATCTGTGCTGGTGGCATACATATGTCAGTTAGTTAATGAGATTCTTTGGTAGTTAATGATAATAATAAATAAGGCCGGGTCGGTGGTGTGTCACTTAGCTTCTATTACTGAAAAAAGTTCAATACCAGGTACTGTATAACTTAGAAATTGATTTTTTGTAATGTATAATTAAATTGACATTGTTATGTTTAGATGCTGACTGTTTGTTTGATGGACAATGAGTGCGTACCCGCCACTGTTGAAAAGTAGGTCATGGTTGTGTGCTTATTTATCATAAGAGATGTTCTATTAACATCATTTTCATCAGTTTGGTCATCCTTAGTAGAAAGTGATTATTGCTTATAAAATGTTTGTCATTGTTATAATATAGCTTTTCATAGGAAACCCATCTCAGAGCTACGGAGCTTCACCTGCTGTATGAGATCACCTGACACAGGTGAACGTGCCCCGCCTTAACACCAGCCAGATAGGCTGCTACTCGATCTATTTATCCCAGAGGGATGGAAGGCTGAGTTGACCTAGGTGGCTGTGCTAACATACCAAGATGGTTTACATGTCCACAGACAATCACCTCTCCAAGTACTAGCCCAGCTTGGCGTAGGTAAACTTCGTTGATCGGACGCAACGCATTACGCAACATGCCATGTAGTGACACCTGGTGGTCAGTAATTCCGACAAAGGCAGCAGCAGTTGCAGAATCGTCAATAATACAATAAATAGAAGTTGTATATCGATGAAGTTATGTAATTTATTAAGCTACCACTTCAGCCTATGAGTCTATTCAAAGATATTAATGATGCTGTTACTGAATTTTATTGATGGTGGCGACTGTTGATGATGAGGTTGGTGAGTGAGTCGCTGCAAGGCTGGGTTGAATCGAGGCACAAGGAACACTCCAACACAATGACCGGTGGTAGCGAGTTGATGTTTCGTCCGCTGATGCGCTGGTTTGACAGAAACGCTGAAGATATCTTCACTCAGGCACTACAGCAGGTTTGTAGACAGTGCTTGCTTAAAGTCAGTGGTCAGTAACAGCTGAGGTGGGGGGTGGGTTAAAAATGAGGTGGGTGGAGTTTAGCTCCTCAGCCCCCTCACTTCAAATGCGGTCTGTAGGTCATGCCTTAGTCTGCATTGCGTCACATTTTCTGATAAATTCATTTGCTGTTGCAGATCATTATGCTGAAGTTGCATGCAGTAGACATTTTTTCTATATCAAGTTTTTAGTCAGTACTGTTATCATTCGCTAGAGGGGGACTTTTGATACATTTTCTCGTCCAAGTATTTGATTGTATTGGTAGCGTTCTGCTGATCTTACGTTAAGACGTTCTTGTGCACGCAGCAAAAAGGCACAAATTGCCTGTGAACTGTTCTGAGCTAGTACGGGCGTACACTTGGTTAAAATCAGTTAAGCTAAAATATATCTTAGTTCGGCTGGAAGGCTAGCTTTGTTGATGGCTGTTGCCTTTAACTAACTAGATGAGCTAGCCAACAGTCCAGGTGGTAGCTTGAGATATCTGTTCCAGTTCTATGGAACTTGCTGTAGCCGGACTTGTGGTAAATGTTACAGACTGCTTCATTGCATGTTAGTCGGTTGAAGTCTGTTAGCTGCTTTTTAAAGCAATTTGGTTGTTTTGGTTAATGTTTGATTAATTGAGCATATGATTGATAATTTGAGTGGTTAATTCATTAATTTATTTATTAATTTGTTTATTGACTTATTTATTTATTTACTGACTAACTGTTGATTTCAGTACAAGCGTGAGTTGATCTGCAAAGCGTCTGGAGTGGAGTTCATTCCTGCGGAGAAACTGCGCCAGATCTACCCACAAGCCGCTTCTGCCAACACCGCGGGAAACCCGAGCAAGGGAGCAACGACAGAGGATGGGGCCGGAGCAACCGCTGATATTGATACAGATGCTGGAAAGGCTACATGTAAGCAACTGGTTGCGGAAGTTGGTGACAGAACAGTTCACAAGGATGGAGATAGAGATGCCACTTTGTCGACAGAACGTGGCAGCCAAGTTGCAGAAGACGGCAATGGAAAAGTGGTGGATGAGGATGGGGCAGAGGCTGGCAGAATGGATGGAAAAGAAGATATTGTGTTACCAGGGGGAGACGTGGTTGCAGAAACCGGCAGAGTGGATAGAGATGGAAAAGAAAGTTTACCATTTGGAGGTAAAACCGAGGAAGCCAGCAAAACAGCCGACGATGGAGCAGGTCTTCTGCCACCTGGAAATAGAACCGGGGATGCTGGTAAAGCATCTGAGGATGGAAAGGGAAGTTCTTTGCCGGTTGCAGTTGGAAATGCTCCCAGGAAAGGGATCGAGATAAGTTTACTTCGTCTGCGGCTGGCCGACGGTGCAGCGACTCTAATAGGAACGCGACTCAGGCTGATTCTGGCATGCAGCCGGTGCTCAAGCCGAGATCAGTTGGATGTGTTGCCAGGCCAGCTGTACACGGTCACATGTTCACCATGTCACGGTGCACAGTTGATACAACTAAACGTCGACATTGCTCACAGCATGTCGGCCGTTATTGGATACATCAACCTTGAGGGATGTCAGCCGCTTGATTTGGTGCTTACGACGTCACAGTTCCTTGTTGGGTGCATTGCATGCTCCAACGACACCACGATTGATGTAAGTGTGGCGTCAGATTGCTACTACTGCTTCCACTACTAATACTAGTGTTATTACTAGAGCTGTCGAAACATTACTTTTTTTTAATGCATTAATTAAACGCATTAATTAACACATTATTAACGCACCCATTTTCGTCAAGAGGGAGAGTATGGGGGTAAGTTATCCTGGGCCCTGCGTAATTTGGGGGGCACCTGTAGAATATAGAAAGTTACAAACACATTATTAAACATATAATCAACAATAACTTACGTCATAGCTAGCATAGAAATTTATTAGTTTGTCGTTAGAATAACTATTTATTTACAGTAGTGATGAAACGGCAACTACAGTTCAATTACTCGAATTCATTCTATTGTCAAATAACTGCAGTTTAATCGAATATTGGAACTTTTGCTTCACGGAATTTAGTAAATAAATTAACATGAATTTATGTATGTGCATTAATTATTTTAACGCGCGTTAATTTATTAACACACTAATGCGTTAATTAGTGTGTTCATTTGACAGCTCTATTTATTACTAATACTCACTGCTTAAACATGAGTGAAATTTGGGAGTGCATGATCATGGCCAAGGTTAAAACCCACAACATAAACCAAGATCAGACCTTGCTGCTGTTACTACAACAACTACTACTGATGCTACTTCTACTGGTTGTAGTTTAGGTTCTGGTTCAGCTGGCCTGCTTTTTCAATTTACCGTACTCAGGATTTGGTCGAAATTCCCAAAATTTACTTTGGAATTATTTGAGCAGGTTTTTTTGTTTGCTTTGAATGTATATCTGGTGTCTTCATTATCACCGTAGGCTGACCATCTACACTGATTGTCGGTTGGTATATTTGTTGGTTTGCGAAGTTGCAAGCTGTAAGCAGTTCTTAATGTCAGATAGCGTGAATGTGTCTGTCTGCTGTCTGTCTGTCCACTGTCTGCAGCTCAGCTTGTATTATATAGTCAACCCGCACTATGCTGCAAAGCTTGCAATGTCTCAAGTCACGTTGGCTACTGTTTTTATGACCGTCTGTCAGCAACGTTGGGTTGGTCACATTATGTGCATGCCATACAGTCGCATCGCAAAGCAAGTATTTTTCGGACAACTGGCAGTGGGAAAGCGTCTGCAATATGGGCCAGTCTTGTAGTAGAAAGACACTCTAAAGGTACAACATGAAGCAGTGCCACGTGGACTCGTCAACCCTGAGCAGTGATACGTAGGATCGCTCAGCCTGAAGGGCTGGAGGGCTGTCATGAGGCAGTCAACCGGTTTGAGGACTCGCGGGTCGAAGCTCTGGAATACAAAAGAGCAGTCCGGAGGGGGGCTCAACCTCACAGCAACCTCAGCGCCTGGCCATGTGACAGTTGCTTCTGCGTCTGCAGCTCCAGATTTGGACTCCACACCCATCAACAAACACATTGATGACAAGTGATCCGTCATTCCGATGGCGCATTCCATACCATGTTTGTCTGTCTGTGTGTTAGTGTGTGTCAGTCGGTCAGCCTAACACCACCTGGTGTCGCCACTGTCATCAGAAGCTAACCGTCTACACTGACTGTGCTCGCTTCAAGCATATCTCAAACGTCACTCTGGGTAACTGTTATTTACAGTAGATGTCTTGTTTTTATTGCAGTGTGAGCATTTACTTATTCCTGATAGTTTAACAAATTAATTGATCAACTTAATTGATATCAGTATAATGAAGATGTCGGCTCAGTGTTGGCTATACACTACACAGTACATCCTTAACCCTAACCTTACCCTAATCTTTGACTATTTGAACTAAAAAAAGTGGCACACTGATGATCTTGCCATGGAGAATGTTTTTTTTATCTAGTTAGGAGCCCGACGGATGGATGGGCAAGATGCGCAGAACAGCCACCTAATAATCACTCTTGTGATTTTGGGTTAAACCTGGCAATTTACCATACAATTTGGTAGATAATGCCACTATAAGCAAAGAAACTTTTTATTTTATTTTAATGAATATGGCTATGTTTGTTGTCAGATGCATCGAAGGCTGTTCATCTGGACAGAAAGAAAGTGGTCAAGGCCGTGCGTGATCCGTTGATTCAAGAAGGTCATCCACTGCCGGCGAATGGCACCTGCAAACACTACAAGAAAAGCTTTCGCTGGCTCAGGTAAGAAGGTCATTCGCCTGGGTGTAAACCAACAAAACTCAATTAAACTCACTGAATGGGCTAATGCTTAATACGTACCGTAACAGATATTGAGAAAACACGTCGTAGTTACAGTAATGTTACGTAGATAGGACGAGGAAAAGCTTAACTGCTAGTTATTAAGGGAAAATTGGATTGTTTATGCAGCCTGTTTTTCTGATGTACCATAACACGAAGTTGATTTCCACTGTCCAGTGAAAGCGTGCATTGTTCTTGTTTGAATCTAGGCTTCCGTACTCAAAGTCAAGTGAAAACTCTTTGCAGTTCTGTCTTCGTTCTAGACATACGTGTCTATGTAGGTGTGTGTGTGTGTTTAGGTTTCCGTGTTGTGGCAAAGCATATCCGTGTGACGTTTGTCATGACGACGCGGAGAGAGACCACGAGATGAAATATGCAAACAGAATGATCTGCGGCTTCTGTGCCAAAGAACAGGTACTGGCGAATGTATTAGTAGCAGCGATAGCAGCAATGGTAGCATTAATCTTGGATGCCGACAGTAAACTGGGCTTAACAATGCACTTTTTCTACTGACCAAAGTGGCACGGTTATGTAGTGGTAAGATGTTGGACTTGCAAATGCAAGGTTGCAGTTTCAACTCGCAGTCGGGTCACTATCAAGTGGTTAGTACTTGGATGGGTGGCTGTCTGCAGACAGGTAAACCATCACGTTATATAACCCACACCAAGGTCAACTCAGCCTTCCATCCCTCTGGGGTAGGTAAATCGAGTACTGGCTGGAGTTAAGGCAGGGCATGTTCACCTGTGTCAGGCAGTGGCAGTTAACACTGTTTGAGCCCATATGGCAGGTGATGCTCTGTAGCTTTGAGATGAGTTTGCCATGAAAAGTTGCACTCTTTAAACCTTTTTGAACCATAACGTGATCTGGCAGCCATAACTAAACATGACAGATGTGCATCATTTGAGCTTTTGCACATACAGAGCGATGATAATTGGCAAATCGGTCACTTCGCAGCAATATTGGTTTGTCTGCACCAGCTTTCCGTGAATATCTACTAATTCTCGAGTCTTTTCTGTCCATTAATATTGCAACTGTTTTAAGTTACAAGTGAGTGAATGAGTAGAAGTTTAAAGTCCCACTCGACACGTAACGGGTCATTTCGGCGACGGCCTTTTCAGATAGTGCACACAAAAACACATAATAATGGAATGGAAAGTATAATTTTTTCAGAGTAAAAGCCTGATGTTTTCAGTTTCAAGTTACATGCCCGTGCGAGACGTAAGGTCAGACAAATATTTGGGCAAGATCCATGTTTATAGGTTTATAGGACAGTCACATAACAATGTGGCTTGGTAGTATAGCGGTAGCATGTCGACCTGGTGACCTGGAGGTCCCCAGTTCGATTCCAACCCAGTGCACTGCCAGGTAACGACGTTGGGCAAGCTGTTCACACACATGTGCCTCTGTCACCAAGCAGTATAATTTGGTACTGGCCTTACCGCCGAGAAGGTAAATGGCAGTACATGGGAGAAGTGTGGCCTACTACCCATGTAAATGAGCTGTGGCTCACTGCCGGCTCAGGGCCTATGAAACGGAGATGAGCACCGCCGCTACAGACACAGAGCTGTGATAGAGTGCTGTTGACTACGGGAGTTTTACCTTTTTCCTTTACCATTAACAAAACATGTTTAGTCGTACAGTGCGCAGTGATTGCATTTTGCACTGCTATTTGTAGTAGTAGTAGTTGTTGTTGTTGTAGTTTGTTGATTATTGCATACACTTTGTAGGCATATTCAGGTGAACGTCCATGCACAGGTTGTCAGAGCACTTTGACTAACAAGTCAACTGCTCACTGGGAGGGTGGCAAAGGTTGTCGTGATCCCATCAAAATGAGCAGGTTTCTCTCTTAGTCTCCTATTAGATACACTGTCGACAGACTGCGGTTTTTTAACTACCAGTATTCAAGATTTTGTATATTTTTTTTTTTAATTTATACCTTTCATACCTTTGCTATTAGGTTTGTCCGGTATTGGTAACTTATGATTTTTAGACTTTTCTTTAGAAATTCTTAAGGGTCACGGCCTAGTTCACAAAACTTAATTCTTGTGAATTTCCTGAGTTTGCTCCTAAGTCTGTTTGATGTTAGCATCTTAGCAATTTTGTGCATTATCGTTAGGAATATTTTAAGTTGATTTATGTCAACTGATTTAACACTTATTAACTGAATAAATTAGTCAGCAGTTCATAATGACTGACTGTCAAACTCATGGACGCATGAGTAGGACTCTGTTGTTAATGTTAAAGCATATTTTAATGTAGTTTATATTGATGTCATTTTTGTTGTTGAATAGAACTGACAACAAGAAGTATGTGAGTTCGTCAAAGACAACGTCACGTGCTGCTCAAGATAAACAGAACAAAAAGACCACGAAACTTCGCCATGCTTGACCTGACTGAACCCTGTCCACTGCAGTGATGGGTAATCGGTTGAATTAGAAAGTAATCAATTTGCTAAGCAACAGGCAGATTAATAATAACAAACAAAAAGATCAGACAAAAAAGTGCAGACAAGATGGAAACTAATAAATGCATGCAACTTTTGCAAAGACAGTAATTCTCTACTAAATTATGTCACCAATTTCTGATTTTAATTCTGATTGTAACTTTTCCAAATTGTCATTTCTAGCTAAATACTTTGAAATTGTACAATTACCTGTCACTGTTTCATTCACTGATCTATGATACCTATCGCCATCGACCATCAACGTTGCAGTGCAGTACAATTAGAACAGTATATCGGCCAGGTATCATCATATTATGCGGTCGTCTGCTTAAGAGATATGAAAACATAACCCTGTCCTTTCACCATTTCAACTGAAAATTAGCACACCAGAACTTTACTCCCCTTGGCGAACTTTCACGTTGATTTTTAGTTTTTGACTTAGCAGCCCATGTGGACAAACAGACAGATGACGGTCAAGATGTGTATTAGAATGGCTGCATGGTAACAGTGGCATCATTTCAGTAAATCATTGGGGGGATCTCAGTAATCTTTGTGGAGTCTCAGTCTGCTTAACGTATTGCAACAGTAACACTGTTTCAAAGGTATGATTTACATGGGAAAAATTAACATCATAAATCCTTGGGGGGTTGTAGATCCCCAACCCCCTCCCCCCAAATGGCGCCACTGCACGGTAAGCACAGCTGGCTGAGGTCCAAGGGAGTGTCTTGAGCTTTCAGTGGGGTTTAGACCATGGCCCTGATTGAGGGTTTTACATGTAGTAGTCGCGGATTTTCCCACAGTATTCTGGCCACTGCTGTCATACGCCAATCTACTCCGGGGTCTGCAGTGATTTTCAGGGGGCTTTTGCTGACATGATATTGAGTATGCACATGCCCCCATGCTCCCCTAAATTTATGCTTATGGAAGTTTTGTATGTGCGTTTTGGTGAAAGATAGTTACTGTATTCTTTATCATTATATCATCCTTCAGTGCCTTTTGCATCGCTGTGCTTTGTGATGTCGGTTGGAGGGCAGGAATGTTTGTTACCTGTATAGATTAATGCGGTGCTGTGTTCGTTTTCAGAAGTAGGCTACTGTTTGATTATCACCCCGAGCATGAGGGGTCAAGCAGAAATTCACAAATGCGCACGCGTCTGTGCTGTCAAGCAGGAAGTAAACTACATTATTCAGCGAATGCGAACTGCTATGTTGGTGCTAGAGCTATTGCAGTGTAAAAATTACTAGGCTATGGCTGGCCCAACGCTGTGTGCCCTTTCACACAGGGGCATTGCAGTTTTTACGTGCGAAAGCAGCTATGCTTTCAGCGCGTCTTAGCCATCGCAATTCTGTCCGTCTGTCTGTCTGTCCGTCTGTCTGTCACACGGGTGGATCAGGCAAAAACGGTCCAAGCTAGGATCTCCAAATTTTCACCGTCGGCTGCCTGGAAGACTCTAGTTTCAGGAACCGTAAAGCTTTTTCGTAAATTCGAAGGGGGTCACCCCGAACGAGGTCGCTAAATGAGAGGGGGGTGGTCAAAATTTGCGATTTTTGGCCAATAAC
>Ga0209367_1009091_pt1 | contig 13526 bp, 11 predicted proteins | sample WorMetLIZISLAND2_FD_187412 | JGI IMG/M metagenome (GOLD analysis project Ga0209367, IMG submission 187412) | Marine gutless worms symbiont microbial communities from Max Planck institute for Marine Microbiology, Germany - Olavius geniculatus... ... | reverse complement strand
ATTTCGGAAACCAAAGTGCATAACTTTACACTTAGGAATATTAAATTCCATCTGCGATTTGTCTGCCCAATTGCACACTGTGTTCAGGTCTGACTGGAGGATAACTCTGTCGTTGTCATTCATCACTAGCCCAAGAACTTTTGTGTCGTCCGCGAACTTCAGAACTGTGTTGCTTATCCCTAAATCCAGGTCATTGATGAAGATGACAAACAGCAACGGCCCCAAGACCGAGCCTTGTGGTACTCCACTTACAACATCCTTACATCGTCCTGTTCCATTTAGCGGCCGAGCGGTTGAGCGAGAAAGAACCACTGTGTATAGGCGCCTGGCTAATATGCAGTGTCCAGGGACGGTGCGTGAACAGCCGGCACGCAGGGTGGCCGTGGTTAAGGCGTGGCTTCGCGCAGGCCTGTGACAAATGAGGTCACTGCTCGTCCTTGACTGTAAACTAACCGAGCGTCTGATATCTGGGACACGTCAGCTGATAGCTCTTCGTTTACTTCCCTCTCATCTCCCCACCAGATACTGCGCTCCCCCTGCCTTCTCCAGGCTCAGTGCTTGGCTGTCATTGGCTGTGCGGTGGTATGTAGGTTACTGCGCCGTGCTTCTAAGTTTAGCACTATGACTGTTCGATCCCGTTATCATATTTTGCAGCTGCCGGGCATTTAGTGCTACCAAGCAGTCATTGGTGTTTTATCTTTTATGCCTCCGCTACGGAGATACACCGATTCATAAAGCAGCGCCATACGCAGAGCTCCTGAGGCGCTGGAGCCTTGGGAAGGAACAAATCAGGCTGAATACAAGCTGCTATTGAAAAGAAATGTCAGGCTGATAATCTGTCAAAACTAGATTCAATTACTCATTTTCAGTTATACTGAGTAAAACGTTTGCTGACAGCCTGACAAGCTGTTCCATATGACATTGTGTTGTTTTTCCGGTTGTCTGTCCATGCGTCCCATGAAGTTTGGTAGCAGTGAACTATAAATGAAGGGAATATTAGTTACCGAAGTTTGGTTGATGGCATATTCGAGGACATAGATGAAATGATTACGTTTTGAAGGTCGAGAGGGGTCGAGGGGTCCCCGAGGGGTCAAGATCAAGGTAGATACAGAGTCAGATGTGCAAAAACTTTAGAACCCCATATGATATTGTATGAACGGCTTGGTGGTTTTTGACAATGATCCACGCATATATTCCACATTAACGTTGAATAAGCATAGGTTCATAGGTCAATATGGGACCAAAATCAAGGTCACAAGTTCACAGCAAGGTCATATGTATTTGACTGGGGGCTTGCTACAGGCATGGACATGCTGCACGTCGTCGAAATATCATTTATCTACATGTATTTTGTTAGTCTTCCATGCATCTCCGTGGATGACGCTTCCTGTCGTTGCATGCTCAGACCAAGGGCTTTGTGCGTTGTGCTGCTGTGTGCCTGGCGTGACGCCGGACCGGCCGGGCGTGCACTGGTTTTTGTGTTGCACAACAATAACCTTGCTTGCAGGCCAGCCAACTGCAGCCGGTGCACTTAAAGTCGCAATATATTGCCTTGTTGTAATGCCATTGTGCCCCGTGTTCAGTGTTTACTGAGCACTTCGTACCGTCTTGACTGTGTGCAATCCAATCGCATGGCATAGGGGTAGTTTATCAACTTGACTTGATTTATACCCTGTTGCTACCAATCCCCACTTCACTCTATCCGGCTCTGTCTTGTGCTGTTGCATCTCCGTCTCCTCCAGTCTGTTGTAACAATACTTGAAACCTGCTGTCCGCATTTCTTTCTCCAGATCTTTTTTTTTCCAGGTGTTCGTTGATCTTTCTCCGTGGCATTGTGAAGTACACTGCAGCGCTTGTCTACAAATGCTGTCGTCATTTCTTCTCACTGTAATGCCCAAGCCATTTCCACTTTTTTAACTGGTCTGTCTGGGACTCATAGTTAGTTTGTTTTATAATTTCGTACTGGCTTTTTTTGATATTTCGTTGCTGAGTACTGCGGAAATCAGTGTTGATGTTAGACCAGTTTTCAGAGTAAACTTTCAGAGTGCATGTAAATGCTAGGAACCATTGGTGACCCGGGGTGTAGAAGTTGAAAGCAGTTCTATGATTCATCTTGGCTAAGATATGGGTAAAACAGTATGGTCATTTTTTTCTGAACAAATTAGTATGGTAATATTGTGGTGTGCATTGTTCAGGGGGCATGGATTAAGTCATAGCTGTTTATTGTAACTACAGTATTTTATTTATTTATTTATGTAGGATACAGCTCAGCACGTCTACCTAGTGATGGAGGTATGTTTTCTTTATATCGGTATCTGTTAATGTTTCTGGGTTAATCCTGTTTATCAACGGCGTTGGTGACATTAATCATTAATGTGAACAGACTGAACTTGTCTAAAATGTGAACAGCTTGAAGTATCACGATCATTGTAATGGAATATACGATGCATACATGACATATTTGCGTCGTGAATATGTCACGTCGTATTTGTCTCGTTAACGTCATGGGATCACAGTCAAGGTCGTTACGAGGTCAAATATTCAAGAATTATCTTCATGGCAGGCAAAGGCATTCGAGTCAGCTTATGGCATCTTAGTTTTGTTTCAGCTGTAATTACTAATTGCAGCAGTCATGATTGTATAGCACTAGACAGAAATCAGTGTGAGGTGGCATCAGTGGTCCCAGGTATTGTGACAGATCTTACCAGAGCGTGGTTTGTCCGTCCGTCACACTGATGCACTTTGTTGACCTAAAAGCCATCTGTGAAAAAAAGCCATCTGTGAGGGATGTCTCACTAAGTTTCAGTGATTTAGCCTCAGTCCATATTCCTGTAAAAAGGGGAGATCTAGATGTCAGAACCCTCGCTCAGAATTTTTGCCCAAACTGACGCGAGTGTTGCACCACTGTTGTCTATTGCCATATGACTTACCCTTTGTATTATTGTTATGATCGTAAAATAGTGCAGTTGGTTGCTGGTTTCTTGCAGTACTGCAATGGAGGTGACCTTGCTGATTATCTTCAAGGTGAGTATCTTCATGTTTGTTTTTTATTCTTGTGTTGATTTCACATTTTGATAAAATTCTGTAACTGCGATGTGATTGATTTCAGTCAGGTGACAATCGTTTATATTTTATTTCTGTATCTGCTAGAAGTTTGCTGCGCGGTAATGTTGTGTATACTGACCATGTATTGTAGTTAATATTACCAGGTGATAGGTTATCAGCAAATGTAATTAATTGTTTTGCACTGATGTTGCAGCACGCGGTGTCCTCAGTGAAACGACAATTGCAATCTTTGTGCGACAAATCGGTGAGTCTGGATTTGAACATGTTTTCTTGGCATGCCATTTCTCATGATTTCTGACAAATAGCCTGTCACTACTTGACGATTTACAGTGACCGCTTTCAACATGTTGACTGATAAGTGAAGGAGTGAGTGTATGAGATTATGGATGGTATGAATGATGAACAGTATGTCGATGGAACTTGTTACAAACTAGTGCAGAGGCAAGCAGAACACTTAGAAGAAGAGAAGAAATGGACACAAATGAGTAACTTCTTGGTAGATGGCCACACGCCTGTTGGCACAAAGTGTAGCAACATCTTTGTTTTTTTTATAAGTTGACTGTACTATAGTATGTTCGGTTGTCAGTCAGTCATCTGAACATTTTGTATTGTGGCTAAACGGTACGCCATAGGGTCTTGGTGATGATACCTTTGAATAGGGCGTTGGTAGGTTCTTACCTGCTGTCAATACTCAATAGCAACCGTATCACAATCTGCTGTGGCGTGTGCTTTGGCTGCAATTTTTAGCGTAAAGTTTCCACTATCTTCTCCTGTTTGTGGAAACAGTCTCTACTTATTTACTGGAGCCAAAACTAGTGCAGTATTGAATATTTCATAAGTAAGTAAAACATCTAATGTAGTGACAGGCATATGGCAACAGGCAGAGTATGCACAGTACAAGTAATAGACATCTACGTCTACTGTTTATAGTATACAGTTGGTTTCTGCTAGCGACAGCTGGGGTCTTGATTGTTCAGTGATTGTGCAAATGCATGTTCATCTCTGTGTCTGTGTGTCTGCAGCAAGTGCAATGAAAGCTTTGAATCAGAAGGGAATCGTGCATCGAGATTTGAAACCCGGCAACATTTTGCTCTCTCACTCAGGAAATCCCAACCCGACCCCGACTGAAATCACGCTGAAGATCGGTAATGTGAAATCACTAAGTAATTTGAACTCACATACTGTTGATAGCCAGCAGGCCTGTGCACGAGCTGGGTGGCTTATGGACCAGCTTAGAAAATTGCTCGACTGACTTTAATGCACAGGGAAGGGCCAGATTATTCCAAGTTCAGAATTACATATTTGGTAACCCCAAACGTTTGTCCAACAGTGGCTTTTGAGATTATTTACCACCGTGGATTAATGGCCATCTAGCTGGTTTTTTCGTGGTGTAATTTAGGTTTTTCATGCTGGATAGTAATGCTTGCTTTTTATAGGTATTTTCTCCTTCAGTTCTTACTTCTCAGTTATGGTTTCGGAAAGGATGAGTCTTGATCATTGTAGTGAAATACAGTTAAGTTGAGAACTTTTTTTAATAGTCACTTATGTACTGATAGGCTGTGTGTATGTGTCTCAGTTGGATCTGACGTGTTGACTGTTGTTTTTCAGCTGATTTTGGATTCGCACGATTTCTTCAGTCGGGAGTGATGGCCGGTACTTTATGTGGATCGCCAATGTATATGGTACATGCTTTTTTGGCTCATATCTCTTTTTCAGTTACCCGACCAACTAATAGTAAGTAAGTAAGTAAGTAAGTAAGTAAATTTAATTTATAAAGCGCACAATGTCAGCGAGAACTCCCTGAATCTGAGGCGCTGAAGAATATGTATATGGCGAAGAATGTGTACTGGGCCACCCATTAAGCAGAACTGCATTTGATTCATTACACGACACCGATGTGTGTAGCTCAGTTAAATGGTGGAAGAATAATCTTGGTGATAAACCTGGTGATGTCAGAATTTGTCAGACAGGAGTTGGGGATGTCAAAGTCTTGTCATGGAATACCCTTTGTTGTTAACTTCACTTTTGTTTATCTTCATCACATTTTCGTGCTGCATTTCTGGTACGCACATTGTGTTGCATAGTAAACTGCATGCTGCATAGTAGCTAATGTAGTTCATTATTCTGCATACTGTGGTTAAGCTTGTGTCGGAAACGTCGGGTTGAATTTAGTGATATTGAGTAGTGGACTGGTTACCTCGAACAATTGTCACTGCACGTTGTTGGCTTAGCAGAGAAATATGGGACCACGGTAACGTTTGTATCTGTTATTAGTATCATTGGTTCATGTGTGTTTCTATGCTATTATCAGACCGCGTTGTTGATTGGCATATGAAGGCACCTGAAGTGATAATGTCACTGCCGTATGATGCAAGGGCTGATCTGTGGAGTCTGGCTACCATAATGTACCAGTGTCTGACAGGACGCGCTCCGTTCCTGGCCAACTCACCGGCTCAACTCAAACAGATCTATGAGCGAGACACTGCGTTGCGTCCCAGGTACTCACTGCTCAGTCTCCTGGATAGGTTCTGACCCGGATACCTGTCATGTGTGAGCAGGTACCCAGGTTCTCTTGGGGTAGTAAGATTATAACTTATTTGTACATGCAGCAGCGTAGGCAAGTTTGGAGGTTTATGAGGGTTTATGGGACTGATGTCTTCCAGCGGGGTCAAGGGGCAGAGCTCCGACAAGCTGATGATCACACAGGCAAAAAAAACAACCAATTATGAATTAAGGAGTAAAAGGAGTAAAATTTGACCATATTTAATGTATAGCAACTTTATTTTGCTCATAGACTGCACAGCAGTGATGCAGAATACAATCAATATATGACTCTGCAGAACAATGAGCAATCGGCTTCTCTCACCTCATTCCAAAAATTTTTCCCCCGATTTTTACGTTTCTTGTGGACATCTTTTGGCAGTTCACCCGAGCTCACTACATATATGCTGCTGCCTGCACAACCTGTCGATGATGTGCATGTTTCAGCTACCACCCTAGCATGGGCCACGTCGAGATGTCTTTTCCAATTTATGATATATGTACTAAAATAAACGTAAAGTCCTTCCCAAGCCTTACAGCCCATAGGGCGGCGCTGATCTCCGTTTTCTAAGGCCCTCAGCCAGACACTAGTTTTTACACTGCGAGACCACGGATACAGGGCCAGTCTATCGCGCGATGTGCCTATTTACATCCCAGCGGTGAAGCCGGTACCAAATTATACTGCTTGGTGACAGAGGCACATTTGTGTGAACAACTTGCCTAAGGTCGTTACCCGGCAGTGTCCTGGTGCGGAGTCGAACCTGTGTCCCCGAGTTACCTCAGGATTACAAGTCCGACACGTTACCGTTAGACTACCGAGCCACATATATGTACTAAATTATATCAAATAATGGCATTTTGAGTGGGCAGTAACCTGGGTAGTCAAATACTTGGGTCCTGGGTAGCAAACCAGGTAAGCAGTCAAGTATAAGTCCAAGGCGTGTCCTATCCCGCATTTCTTGCACAGTTTGCAGATGATTTGGTGAACTGTTTAAACGCAAGTGGCTTCGAAAGCAAGGAGTGTATATAGCTTTCAGGTCACATTTTTGTGTTCTTTTTAATTTTCACTGAAAAGGGTGGTTGGTTATATTATGTTGAGGTCTGCATTTTGTTTGTTGGTTTGTGTGTTTGTCCATTGTATCTTACAAGAATTAGAATTGTTAAACAAACTTTGATGGAATTTCTTTTCAATGGTGGAGTGTGCAGCTCAAGGCGCATGTGATTAGATTTTGGTTGGATTCAGCTATGTTTTAATAGATAAATACTCTGTATAGCAGCTGTGTCAAGTCTATTAGCCAGGTGGCTGAACTATTTTTGGCAGTGGAGGTTCTGTGTCTCTGGTCAATTCTGATTAGTTAATTAAGTTGGTGGTGTGGCGTAGTTGGTAACGCGTTTCGGCTGAAACGGAGTTACTCTATGCCGGGCCCAGTTAGTACTGTGATGGGTGACTGCTTGCGGGCAGGTAAACCATCTCGGTGCGAAGCCTGCCAGCTAGGTCAACTCAGCCTTCTACCCTCCGTGGGACAGTAAAATGAGTAGTAACTCATTTAAATGGGTTACGGAAGGTGGGGACCTTGGTACAGCTGACTGGGGTTGCCAAGCTGGCCGCTGCGCCAGCCTGTGTCTGCAGGCTGCACACGGTGGCCGTGTGGCAGGCGGCTCTGGTTAGTGACGAAAGCGCATTAGAGGCGTATTTGCGATGATGCGCTATACAAATTGACGACCTTTTAAGCTAAATGTGTTTCGATTAGGTATGCTGGTTATATGCGAATATGTGATCGCATGTGCGATCTCATATTTTGCCAAAACCCGCATATTGCATATTTTTCCGCATAAAATGGCATTTTCAAAATCGCATATGCGAAAAATATGCTGCATATGCAAAAAATTGCATATGTTTGCATATATGCAGCATATTTCCGCTTATGCGATCACATTTTCAGCATTTTCCTTGTCCAGCATTGTTTAAATATGGCTACCAAAATATTTGGCAGTCGCCAAATATTTTGGTGGCAAACAATTACCGGTATTTACAATTAGACGTTGAATGAATTGAAGTCAGAAATGTCAAAACTGTGCAGAAATGTCAAAAATGTGCAGAAAAGGCCTATTAATGATCATAATTATGGTTCTCTGTCATTCGAATCTGCATATGCCGGAAATATGCGGAAAAATAGCATATATGTGCCGCGTATTTCGCCAAATTCTGCATATTTTCTGGCATATTTTGCCTCAAAAAGTTTCACATATTTTAAGAAAATTCTCCGCTATAAACCAACATCCCTATTCGATGTAGGGCGTTCATTGCACCGTGAAATGCACTGTTCAGTTGCTTCTATTTAGTTAATAGTTCAACTTGCAATATGTATTTCTATGTGCTGCTGTTGTATAGCATTCCGTCAAGTACAAGTGAAGAGCTGAAAGATCTGTTGTGTGGTCTGCTGAAACGTAATCCAGCTGATAGGATGGACTTCCGTACGTCAACAACGTCGTCTTTGCTTTCATTCGTTTTAAACAGCTGCAGTTTGAAACTTTTTGTCGACAACTTGTTGCCAAAGATTTTAATTGTTTTGCTGCTTGTCAGTAGTTAACTTTATACACGAGTTAACTGTTGATTAAAAACAACTAACAGTGATAATTGCCCAGGAAAATGCATGTTTTTGTTTAGCAACCTCATTTAGCTGACAGCTCTCACGAATGCACTGAGATTAGTTTCTTTGTATTTAGTCTTGGAGATTGGCTAAAATTGTGATACTCTGTATGTAAAAATGATGATGGAGATGACTTTTAGATACTAAACTGTTAGAAACTACCAGTGGTTATTTGTATGAGTGGTTGTTATTTTCTGCAGCTTTAATTGCTGAGTTTTGTGTATAATTAATGTTCTGCTGTTATTTCTGTGCACAGAAACTTTCATCAGTCATCCATTTCTGGCATCAGCCGATAAAGCAGGTTAATTTTCATTGCTGTTGCAAAAATATTGTATATTATGTTGTTTGTGTGTTGCAGCACAGCAGTTTAGCCAGTGTAGTTTAATACAGTCAGCCCTTCCTAGCAAAAGCTGGGTTATTTCTTTAAAAGTCATACGTGTTACATCGCATCATTTTTATTACAGCGTGTGCTCAAAATGTTTTCTTCAGCTTGAACACAAGTAGTGGACTTTGACACCACTTGCCAACAGGACGTTCAATAACGAGTGACCCAGAGCAACTCATTCACTGTTGATGGTCATTTCAGTGCATCGATGTACAATACTAAAATAAATATTGTTAATGTTAAATACACAGTATGAATGCATCTTTCTTACCATAGTGCGCGCACAGTCTGTTTGTTTGTCTGCCAGCCCCCTCTAGCGCCTTCCCTGTTGCACGGTCGCAAACCCCAACCGCAGCGTTTGAGTCCTTGGCCCTTTGGTACATGCCCCGCCTTTATTTTGACCCCCACCTGCCCCCATGGGCAGCTTGAGGGGGCGGGGGTTGAGTTGCCGGGTTTTCTTTTCCCGATGATTCTGTCAAGTTCGTCAGTATAGTGCTCAGCTTTGTGGCGACATCTGGTGAATGACGACCACTGAAAGGTCCCAGCCTAAGGCCTTAAGGCCGGCCATGAATTTCATAGTCTCTGTGATGTGTGCCGGCTCACGCTGGCAATTGGATCAGTGGCGCCCTCTGCACGTTATTACGACCGCGTACCACCTACTGCATACAACCCCTCCCAAACTCTTGCATGCATTCATTTCACTAGCACAGTAACCCGCCCGGTGCCTGTAGGGAGGGTACTTTGCTAGTTGTTGTAAACAGCCAAACTACGACTTCTGCATTTCACAAGGTAGTGTGACAACAATATTAACATGAGGTGGGCTAAACTATAGTCATTCACATCGAGTTTCTTCGTGATGTTGCGTGCGAATAATTATTAGAATCAGCCAATGTTTCACGGAGTTATTCCAAAAATATAAGAGTGGCCCCAATTTTTTGAGACACGTTATAGTAGTAGGTGCCGTGTTATGTTTAGCTGCAAGTGCAATGGGTCGTAACAAGTCAAACACGTCTCTGTCCAGTCTGTCATCTGACGTGAAGGTTTTATCATCTTCTCCACTGAGATCTGTCACCACTCGTAAGTCATGCTGTGGGCATCGACGCACCAGTCAACAGGTAGTCCGGTCTTTCCAGACCACACTGTAGTTTGTTTTGCCTAGTAACAGTAATAGTGATGACACACTGGCCAGTTTCTGGCGCCTGTTTCTGGTACCAGTACACTGGTACCAGAAACTGGTCAGTGTTTCATACTTTTCTGGTGCCAGTTTTTTCTAGTGCCAGAAACCGGCGTCGGATAGAGCATGTTCAGTTTCATGCTGGTCACCGACTAGAAAGCTGAACTGTGATTGGTCAGCCCGAGCAGATGATAGCACTCCTCATTTGTTTGTAAACAAAGATGAAAGATGTGCCTGTTTGCGTCCCAGCAGTGAAGTCGGTACCAAATTATACTGCTTGGTGACAGAGGCACATGTGTGTGAACAACTTGCCTAATTTCGTTGTCCTGGCAGTGTCCTGGTGCAGCTCACTTTATATTGGCATAATGTTGTATACTTTTACATAGTGCTAGTAATGATTGAAAAAACTTCTAATGGTCTAACTTTTTAAACAGTAATGATTAATTAATTGTAAATTTTGATTAAAACTAATGGTGGTTGGTGTTATGCAAGAAAATGCATGTTTTAATGCTGTGACAACATGGGTCTGTGTTATTATTAGTTGGGCTTATGTGTTTGATTTCTTTAGTCGCATTTACTTCATAATGTGTTTTTCGTCACATGATTTTAACTAAAAATTTAACGATTAAAATTTCATTAATCGTTGAAAATTTTTAACAATAATTTGCACGATTTATGGTTAATTTCCACAGCGTTTTTTTGCCTGCTGACTGTAGACCAGAGCCTCAAGGCCTGTCAGAAGTCCTGCTGAAACAGATGAAAAACTTGCCAGTGATGAGTCTTCACAGCAGTTGAAGCATGAACGTCCTTCGTCTCCGAATCTTTCCGACTTTGTTGTCATCCCAGAAAACTTCTCTTTTGATTCTTCAGGTCTCACTTTACGTTTAATCTTACATGTTCATTGTTTTTTTTCTTTTTGTGACAAAGGTTAATTAATACACTCAGGCTTCAGCCGTTTTTGAGGTTTTCATCTGTTTTTCTATTGCAGAATCATTAATATTTAATGGAGTTATGACAATAAAAACTTGGTGTTATTTGCACCCAGTAGTACTTTGCATATAGCATAGCCCATCGTTCGTATTTAATACATGTACAACAAGAGGGTGCGGCTGTTGAGGGGCCGCCCGCTTTGGGGTCGTCCTTGCAGTTGAGTACGTGCGTGCTGTTTTGGGGCTTTCTAGGTCTGTTTGTTCCTGTGGTAGAGGGCACGAAACTGAAGTCTAGTTCAGTCAGTAGTCAGGCGAATGCGATACTTAGTCGTAACTATGTGACATTACTGGCTTCGTTAGATATTTTTCGGTGCAAAGTAAAGCGACTGGTTGAGGATTTTTTGCAAGCTGCGCAATTAGAGGGGGTAGGGAAAATCTGCGACATCCAGTTGATATGGCGTTGCCAGAGCGAGATAGTGGCGCCATCTGGTGAATACAATTAAGACACTATAAGCTTACGACCTACGCGTCTGGCGCCATCTGGTGAATGATTATGTTTCACTGGGCCTTCTGTGAAACTAGCCAAAAGCCGTACGGATGAGATCTATGGATGATAGCCGCCGTGACCTTGACCTCTGACCCTTTGACCTTGAAATTGGTCCACGGGGTGCTGGTGTCCCAGGGACCCTTCCTACCAAGTTTGGTATTCGTAGGCCTTTTCATTTTCCCTCTAGGTGGAGGCACGGGACAGACAAACAGAAGAACAGGATCAACACATGATGGGGCCTCCTTCTAGGAAGGACGGCCCCATAATAACGTATGGGTTGCTGGTGTCTAATGCTGGTGAACCAAATACCAATTTGTTGTTGCAGCTGATGATATGTATGAGCGATCGGCTGATGTCAGCGTCATGGACATTGGAAGGTAATTTCGTGTTTTTCCATTAAGCACAATATTTAGCTAGTTTTTCAGTGCTTTGATGCTGTGAATTGAAGACATTTGGTGTGTATTTACTGTAAAAGCTCCTGATTACTTTCTGATGACCTGGCGTAAACCGGAGTACTTTTGATAGAAATTTTGCTTCGCTTATTCTACAGACCTCTTCTAAGAACACACTGTGTTGAGACTAAATTTGGAATTGCATTTTTTGCCAGGTAAGCTTTCTTACTTTGTTACTATATGCTAGTGTGTGATTCAGCATCTGTGTTTTTTTTATCCTAAGTTGATTTCACTTTACCAATCTGCTTTAAGTTTTTACCTTGGCTTACATTGCATTTGGCACATTATGCGATTTGTGCAGTTTGAACAGCGTAATGGAGCAGACTAGCAACCAGTCGTCTCTGCTTGCGGATCACGAATCCTCTGCACATGTGGACCACGAATCCACGCATGCGGATCATGAGTCTGTGGCACACAGCAGTCTTCCGTCGTCGACGTCGGCTCCGTGCTTGCCGGACTCAGTCAAGCGCATGTCGACGCCGATCTCTGTGCCGAGTCACATTCGCTTCTACAAGCAGGCGGAGCATGACAGGCAGAATCTGCTGCGCTGTGGCCCATCGAACAAGGTAAAAGCGAGCCATGCCCAACTGGGGCATAGGCGGGGTGCTCATCTCCCACTCGCAGCCGTTGAGCCCGTAGGTGGATAAACCACTTGAGTCCGTGACGCATGGCCAGTGCGACGCCAGACCTACGGTTACCTTCCCAGCCTCGGGGCATCACCGCCCTTTGACTGGTACCAAATTATACTGCTTGGTGACAGAGGCACATGTGTGTGAACAACTTGCCTAATGTCGTTACCCGGCAGTGTCCTGGCGCGGAGTCGAACGTACGCCTCTGGGTTACCTCAGGATTACAAGTTCGACACGTTACTGTTAGACTACCGAGCCACCATCGAACAAGGTACTTCCAGAAAAAACAAGTTGGAGTCAAACTGTTAGTCCTATGCTGTCACCTGGCAAATACAAGCGAGCAATTCTGCTTCTTAGCAAATTAGTTTGGTTTTTGTTATTAATGTCAAACATGAAGTACATGACTCATATCTACATCATTCATCACTGCAGTGATTGCTTGATGTAGTGGCTGGCTGGCACATTGGTCTTGATAGTTGTTCTACATGGGGTCTGGTTAGTAATTGGATGGGTATGCCAGCAGCTAAACCATCTCAGTGTTGTAACCAGCCAATGGGTAAAATCAGTCGTTCATCTTTACAGAGTATGTAAATTGTACACTAGCCTGCCTAACTGAGGTTAGGGCAGGGCACATTCACCCGTGTTGGGTAGCAGTGTGTGATCAGATGTGGCAGGTGATGCTCTGTGGGTCTGTGATGGGTTTTGTATGACAGCTGTGCATTAACCAGTACAGCAAGCCACCACGTTTACATCAGCAGATTTGTGAAAAAAACTTTGAGATTTTTTTTATCTCTTACTTCATCGTCATCATCAACAACCGTGGGCTCAACGCCCGTTGGTGTCTGACGCCATTGTTACTATCTCTGCCCACCGCTGCCTATCTAGGGCAGCGTGGCTTAACTCCTGCTGGGTTGCCCCACACCACTGCTCAATTTTATCTGACCATTCTTGGTGAGGCCGTCCTCTTTTGTTTGAACCATCTATCATTCCGAACACCAGGGTCTTTATCTTTTTGCTGTCGTCCATTCTGCAGATATGGCCAAAGAAGTGCAACTTTCTCTGTATCACTTTCTGCAGTAGGGTTTCTGCCAATTGAATCTTTCTGTACAATTCTTCATTAGTGACCTTTTGTGTCCATCCTATCCTCAGAAT
>Ga0209367_1009089_pt1 | contig 13527 bp, 7 predicted proteins | sample WorMetLIZISLAND2_FD_187412 | JGI IMG/M metagenome (GOLD analysis project Ga0209367, IMG submission 187412) | Marine gutless worms symbiont microbial communities from Max Planck institute for Marine Microbiology, Germany - Olavius geniculatus... ... | reverse complement strand
TCTGAATGTTCAATGGAAAACGCAAATTCGCCCATTTTTCTGAAATTTGGAAACGCAAAAGACCATCAAACATTGTTGAATTTTGCAATTCTTGCTGGAAAATGGCAAAAAACGCACCTTTTCATATCAAGTCGCCTGTAAAAAATTTTCGTGGTCGGGCCAAAGAGGAAGCATCGCACCGTGGCCCTCCCCCTAAATACGCCACTGAATGATACCTGATATGTGTCGCTACACTACCTTGTTAGATGTCAAAAACTAGCAAGACCAATGCACGCCAAACTGCTGAACTCGCCGTCAGCGACTTTTACCACGGCAGAAACGTTGACATGACAGAGGAAAAGACACGATGAGAGAGATTATTGATTTTAACTGCAGGGTCGACTAATATCGACGGTGTATTTGACATTCTGACAGACACAATTAATGACTGACTGCATGACCGCCATCTTGGCTGCAAAGAACTTCTTCTGCTCCGACGTTTGGCCTATGTAGGTCTTTATTTTTATGCCTCCGCCAACGTAGTGGTCGGAGGCATTAATACGTTTCCAGAGCGTTCGTGCCTGTGTGCGTCCCGAACAAACATTGCTAGCAAGATATGTTGGGTGTTTTTTGACGGCATTTGACTAAACTTTTACCATTAAAGGACTCCAAAATAAAGATGAACACGTTAAATTTTGGAGTCAAAAAGTCAAAGGTCAAAATCACCGTGGGACCAAATATGCCCCAGAATGCATTTTCGGCTTTGTAGTTGTCACATGTTAGCACAAACATAATAGTCGACGGAGTGGTAATCACCATCTAGTTATTTGCTGTTGATATGAAGAGTAGGTTATTATGTGATTTTTTTTACTGCAACTAGGTTTAATGTAATTTTTTATCAGTGAAAATAACTGAAGATAGCATCATTAAGTCACTGTTATGAGCAGATAACAGATTGCCTCAGTAACACTTTGTTTGCACGACCAAGCAAACATCAAGTAGTCATCAAGCAAACATCGAGCAAACATCAAGCAATTAGAGCACACGTCGTGCACGTGTATTTTGAATGCATTTGCTGGATGTTTGCTCGATGATTGCTCGATGTTTGCTTGATTGTGTAAACGGCGTATAAGATCTCCGGCAGATCCAAGCTTCAGCAACCATAATATCATCATCAGCAACGTCAACAAGTTAAAATAATCAAATGACGAAATAATCAAAAAGCATCATTCGCTCACCTCCAAAACACGAGTGAATTGCCCATTTGCCGGAACATTTACCTACACGGAAACACATATCACCGTTGTAAAAACAAATGTCTTCGATAGCGCGAACTGTACAGAGAGTGCCAAAAACGACCTCGATTGTTTTCGCCAGAACTTCGTCAAATCTCCATCAAATTTGGCATACCCTGTAAAAATGATAAGTACGATGTTTTTAAAATATAAATTTAGAGGTGCAGCTTTGAAAGGTCAACGAGCGAATTTTTTGTGCAAACAATTACAACACGTGCCTAAATTTCGCACAAGATAAATTTGTGCTAGCTTATCTCGGCTACTTTGAAAGATTTTTGCAGGGATTCGCAATTTCGCAAATGTGTGCGTTAAGACGAACTAAAACAACTGGAGATTGGAGACTGAAGAAAATGGCCGTCTTCTGCGTTTGCCGCTTCTCACTGAGCCAAACTTGGCGCTACACAAAGTAATTGCAGAACAGTTTTATATTTTTTATCGCACGGGTGGTTGCTTACGTGCATCTGAGTAGCCGATGAGCGGGAACAGCACGCTGAGTGTGGTTACTATAGCGACGGCAGCAGCAGCAGCAACCGAGCTGCGTCGAATCAGCATCAGCATCCTACATCATAGCAACGAACACAAGTAGGCTTGTTTACCAATAAACGACAATCACAGAGCCAGAAATTTAGCACTGACTGCCAATTGGCAAACTTCAGTTGGGATTGGAAGTAACGCTCCCGGTGTCTAAACCAAAGTAAAAAATGTAAAAAAGTTAGGAAAAAAGTAAATTAAAACACCTTTAATGAGAAAAATATTTTTAAAACGTTCGCAAACGTGAACAAAAAACGTTAGAACTACCCTCCCTTTGTTTGTTTTGAGATACAAACATTAACTAAAATTAAAAAAATGGTGCAATCTAGCAATATCCCCCTGCTATTAAAACAATAAAACTCGCTGGCTTACTTACTAAGACAGTTTTATTACTGTTGCCAAATCAACCCAGTCTTTTATCCCTCTTGGGTTGATGCATTAAGTACCAGCCAATGACTGGGGTTTAAAGAAGTGCCGCTGCCAGGTGCGTTCATCTGAGTCGGATAGTAGATAACACTGTGTGATTCCATATAGCAGGCGACGCTCCGTAGCTCTGGGATAGGTTTCGTAAATTGCTATAGATGACACCTTTAACTTTTTACAGCAAAAGCCGTTTGTCGTCAGGCGTCGTCAATGCCACGTGCTAAATGTGTGTTTAAACCGACAGAAGTGGGGTGAGCTGAAAAGAAACAAAACAAAATATAAAAAAAACTGAAAAGAAAAAGCAAATTAACTAAACTGAAAGCCGCGAGCTGCGGTTTTTATTAGCCAACTGTACTTTAGTAACGATCAAGCTTTTTTCATGGTTGTCGTCCGTCCGTCGTCCGTCATCGGTAACGGATGTATTGTAGCTAACGGGTAAAGCGTAGGGGAAAACATTTTACAAAAATAATTAGCCATGGGTGTTCTACTCAGGCATGCAAAATATCAGCCATCTACTTTAAGGGAAACATTTCCAAATTGAAAGTCGAATAGACAGGGGGTAGGAAAAATGTGCGTTTTCCAACCAAAAACGGGCCATGTCTTGAAAACGGTGAGAGATACGGCCTAGGTTACTATCAATCACCGATAGAAAGTCGCATACGGCGTGTCAGATTAGATATAAATCATTGACCTTGAATGACCCTGAATGGTCATAACGCACTATGCAATGCCAATCGTGCGGTATTGTGGCTAAACGGTAAGTCTAGGGGGTCTGCGATGGTACTAGCGGATAGGGCGGTGGCGACTTCTTATAAGCTGTCAATAGTAACCACGTGTCCATCTGCAACGGTTTGGCCTCAGTTTTGAATGGAATGTTTAAAGCCATGTGGCCGTATTTCAGAAACGGTGAGAGTTCCGGCTTAGGTTACTATTAATCACTAATAGGAAGTCGCATATTGGTTTTCAAATGACATCAAAATCATCGATCTTGAAAGTCACTGACAACCAGTACGGTCGGCTATCTTAAGGATAGCTGGGCTTCTTGTTTCAGTTTATTTTTTCGTATTATATTAGTTCAGTTCAGTTTTGTTGCTGTGTATGCTCCCAACAAGTTCACACTTCACAGAAACATAAAAATCTTTGGCTGTCAACGGTCACGCTATTCAACAATTATCGCCGAATATAATTATTAGTTTATAGTAAAGGTTGCCACGCGTGCCTTGAAAGCCTCGTTGTTATTGTCTGCGACTTTCCAGCTCTGACGGTAGACGGATAAAGTGAAGTGGTCTGGTAGCATATCATTGGATTCGTAACTAAAATGTTGCCATAGGCTTGTTCCGTTCAAACCTCACTCACTCGGAAACGACGACAGTGTTGTCTTCAGTGTCGTCGCTAATTTTTCAGCCGACCGTACTTAAGTGGCGGTCAAGCTATTGGTACGAGTTGTCGTCCGTCCGTCCGTCGGTCTGTCCGTCCGTCTGTCTGTAACGGATGTATTGTGGCTAAGCTTTAGGTCGTAAGGAAAAACTTTTCACACGAATGATTCATAACGCGTGTGAAACACGGGCAAGCAAAATTTTAGCCATTTAGTGCAAGAGAAACATTTTCAAATTCGTGGCCAAATGAACGGCGGGATAGAAAATTCAATAAAAAAAACTAACCATATCTCAGAAACAGTGTCATATACAGCTAAGGTTACTATTAATCATGAATAGGAAGTGGCATGTGCCCTTTCAAATAAAATAAAAAAAACTATCGACCTTGGATGACCTTAAAGGTCATTACAACCCGTACGGTCGGCTATTCTAGCGACAGCTGGGTTTTTTATTTTCTCTATTAACACGCTAACTCATAAATCCGTAAACTCCTAGTTTAAAATTTGAATAATCTAAATTGTTCTATAAAATTAACGCTCTCGACTCAAGGTTACCGTGATCAAATCTGCACTCAGCAGTCGGAGTTACGGAGTAAAAAACGTGACGTCAAAAATGGCACATGACTCGGATATACAAGTTAACTAGAGCCTCGCGCGAGCTATGGTATAAGATTCGTATTCGTGTTGCACATGTATCTACGTCTTAAAAAGCCGAACGCTGCAACTATCCCGCGATACAACCGTTTACAAGCCAGCCCGCGGCCTTCAGTAATTAACGTCCCGCAAGAGAATTAATTTCACGACCTAATTCGTCTTCTCGTCTTTCACCACAATGTCTGCAGTGTTATAGCCGCCCACAGTCTCAATTCAGCCAAGCGTGACGACTGAAACGTTTCGCGTCTGTTTATCACACGCACGTGGAACGTAGAACACGCCGTCGATCACAGCCACGAAATTAGCAATGTCTCAGCGCGGTCTAGAATTGTTACTCTTCGCTACGCTCGATTAATACACTCTAGGCCGCAATAAAACGCGGATGCCATACATCGTGAGCCAAGTGTGAGAGCGGTTAAACGGGTCGAAATTTGGAAGTTCCATTCAGGGGCGTCTATCCCCCTTTAGGCATACTACGCAAGCCCCCCACTCTCCACTCCAATGTTTAACCCCCCTCTTAACGTCGAGTCGAACCCATCCCACGTCACGCTCTGTCAAGTGCTGCATTGCCCCCAGTGACAGATAACCACATCTTTACTCATGGGTGCCTGCAAAAATATTTCCAAGGGGAAAGAGTATATTGCGTCAAATGGAGTGGGGGAATAGGAAGGATATTTTTCATCAGCCTGTTAGGGGTGTGAGGAACGTCCTCATTAAAACGGCGTTGTAATGTTTAAGAAAATATTAAATAACACAGCTAGTTTACGACAGTCGAAATTGCCGGACAATATTTTGGCCATTAGCACGATGAAATGAATTGAGTTCGAATACGACGCCGACTACTTGGGATTTTTTTCATGCTCGAAACCGCCATGATGCATGAATTTGTCAGTTGTAGGCTGAGAGGGCCTAGACCATAAGCCGGCGCGCTCACAGTAATTCGTTCTGTTACTCAGATTTGCGGCAAAAGTGAGCTAAAGTGAACTGAATTGTTGTACTAAAGTGACCGCTAACAGGCACTGGCAATAGCACCTTTTGTCGACCACCGACAAGACACGAGTAGCCTACCATTTCAACTACTAATATTCGCAGAGAGTACAAGAAATCTGAGCTAAACTCATGAGACGCGCGAGAGCATTGTTTACAAGTAATTTGGGCGCAATTCACCCATAAAATTGCAAAAAAATTATTAATCCAGCTATTTTTCGGGGTTCAAGGTCGTCCAAGGTCATCGATGTCAAAACCACCAAATAGCTCGTTGACTGTGTGTGTTATGATAAGCAACGAGTCTGTATATATCTGTAACCTTTCTCACGCTAGAAGAGTTAATAGCGGTAAATAATTTTGTAGGAAAAATCCCAATTTGACGCTCTCGTTCGAGGAGAATTAAAACTTTTTTACCCAGCGGCAATAAAATTGTTATGTAAAAACAGAGTCTTTACGCTATCATATGGTGAAATCCTATGTTTTTATCTTACTTGGTTTAAATTAGTACCAGGTCATGAGGGACAGACAGACAGACAGACAAACAGAATTACGATAGCAACGCCCTGTCGCGCGTAAAAACGGAACTGAGCGACGTTTCAAACTCGGTGTGAAATTGGTATAGGCTGCATTCGATTTAGTGAGTTGTTATACCACGCTAGACACTGTGGACAAGTGCACGATCGATCGGGCTCCCTCCGAGTCGAGCAGAGCGATTACAAGCTAATTGATTGATTGGCGTCCAAAATGGCGTTATGTCTTCAGTCTTCACACGTACTGCTTCGCGCTTGCTGCTTAACCGAGAAAATTACGTAATTAAGTGAGATAGTAATTACATGATTTATAGACATAAATACAGCCAGGGCGTGTTGTAGAGCGCACGATTATTAGAAGAGTATTAAAAAAATTGTCTAACGTGAAAAGGCTAAAAATTCCAAATTTTTGGCGCCGCATAGACGTGGAAAGCTCATAAACCAAAATAGGTCGTGCCATGAAACAGTGAACAACTTATGGATATGAGACTTATTTGTCAGTCCATTCCTTCTGCCCAGTGTTTGGAGCAGCTCAGATTTCAGAACGTATTCAGTCAAACACAGTTAACCCATCCATCGCGAATTTTTTTAGTTTTTGTCACAAATGATAATATGCAAGGCCTGCCTAATAAAGCCCCAAAATAAACGTCATGCTTTAGTGCAATACTTTTGCATGCACACGTAGACTACTAGCGGTACTAACGCGGGTTCTTGCATACTTAGATTCCGTGTGAGAGATTCCGTATGACAGTGTACTGGGTGCACAGATAAAAATAATAGCGTGGAAGATTCTAAAAATACTTTTAAAACTGTAGCTGTTTTTGCCAAAATTAGACCAAAATGTGCAGGGAGCATTCAATCTACATAATTAGCAAGTTTTATTGCCATATTAGGTTTGATTTGATACACAAATTTGAAAGCGCATTTCTAAGATATGATGTAATTAAACTGACGTAAAAATAACAGCGCCGATATTTAAGTCTTACAAACGTATTTAAAAGTTGCTAATGTACATAATTTTTATTTGAGAGAACTGTTTTACTGGCAGACCCTGCGGTGACATTTACGATTATCACGTTATTGCAGATCTAATAGTGAAATAATTAGTTTCTGTGCCGCCCTGTAGGCTGTAGTTCGAAGTATTCTTTGATCCTCTCGCCGCAACACGTCCGTGGGCTATCCGTTCTACACTGTGAGTTAAAAAATCAATCCGCTTTACTCTTCGTATAATATTGACTCGCTTTCGAAATTCTTTGAAAGCCAGTTTCAGCAGAACATTTGCAATAATCTGGGAAATGGCGCAACATTTTGAATGCTTTGCTACGTTAGACCTACCCTGTGAGCCAGGTAGGCCTTATGCCAGAAACCTAGCGCGTTATCTATATCTTTGCTTTCATTATAATTTAATTTAGCTTGTATGATATATCCATGGGTTATTTGGGATATTAAATAAAGCTACTGTAACTGCAACTCTTTCCCGTGCTTGATGTGAATTGCCGACTGTTTCACGCTTATTTATATTCTAAGCGTCGTTGAATGCTGACTAGAGCACTGTTTTACATAATAATAATCTCGCCAAAAATATGACAAATAGCAGTCGTTGATGAACAGGCGGAAACAAACAATATAGCTACAGTTAGAAATGATAGCGACATATAGGCCTTAGCTCAAATCGATTTTGTTCCATCGCGCCTGAAATTCCGTAAGGTGCGGTGCGATGAATAACATGCACAACGTGCTACAAAACACACTATAACAAATTACGCCATCGAGTTAAAACCAAATTCTCGACGAAAAAAGAGACCATGCTGCCTACCTGGCGATAGTCCTTCGTCGTTCAAAAAATCGTTGTTGAATGACGAATGCTGTAATGAATTCGCGTTGAGTCGCTCATGCAGGAACGTTAGGCTATACAGAGATATAATTTATGACCTACACGTCGTGACGACAAACGGTAACTGGTGTAGAAGTGTCTCAAACGCGCTTACAGAGGTCGGCAAAAAGATGCATTGTCCTGCTGCAGAGTCTGCAGAGCTAAAGTAAGTAAGTAAGTAAGTAAATGATTTATAAAGCGTTAAAGTCTCAGAAAGAATCAGGGCGCACCTCTGTCCGTTTATTCTTCTTCACTCAACCACTACGCTGACGATTCACTTCAGTTCGATAGAACCGCCCACCAGGCGTCACAGCATTATGTATACCATTCATGATACCATTAGTCAGGAGTTCTTCCTGTGACCAACACACCGGAGAGTATACAGTCCATTTCTTTCACTCCTCTGTCTGTTGCTTTGAAGCAGATGGCGGTCGTTCCGTAATATTTTCATAGATACATTCGGTGGTCTCTCCAGAATGTTTCCTTCCTTTCGAGTGATGCGTGGTCGATTTCGCTTTTGCTGATCATCAGTGACCCAGTGCCTAAGTCAACTTGTGACAACACATCGAACGGTATAGTATAGGCCTAGGCATACAGTCCATTTTTTTCCATTTTTTTCTCTCTCTGTTGCCGTGAGACAGACAGCGGTCGTTCCGTGATGTTTCCATGAATACATTCGTCAGTATTTCTTCAGAATGCGTTCTTCCGAGTTATGATTAGTCGACCTCGCTTTCTCTTTTCATCAGAGACCCAGTGCCTTCCCTAGTCCTTCCTGTGACCAGCACATCAAACAGCAGTCCATTTCTTCCGCTCTCTTTTGTCTGAGAGACGGATGTCGTCACATGTTTTCATACATTCGAACCTATCTTTCCAGAATGCGCCACTCCGAGTGACGTGTGGTCGACCTCGCTCCCAATTCGGGACCCAATGTCGTCAGGCGTCACAGCTACAGCGCAGTCCAATTAGTGCCGCTGGGGCTAGGCAAGTCGTCTCTTGCACCACACCACACGGCGAGTCCAGCGAGCGCGTGTTACTTCCTTCCACTGTGGTCTATCGCTATAGCGTGCGTGTGTCTGTGCACCTGCGTGTGGCATCCGTACGTGACAACTCTGAATAAGATGGACCTACTTGATCGCCGCTACTGTACAACTATAGATAGGTAAGGGTCGAACGAAGAAAAAACGGTAGGGTGGGGTGGCTAGGTAGCACCTAGAGAGACATTATTAGTAACGTGTTTCCGGGTCGACAGTAAAGACGCACGCACATGTGCGGTAAGAGTTATCATGTATTTAGGCCTATTTAATACACAGACGTGTATAGGCATACACTGCAACACACGATAACGTTACAGCTGGACAAAGCATGATGAGCACTAACATTAACTGGCATTAAGAATACACAGGCAGACCGACAGACATGACAGACAGTTGACATGAGTTATTGACATCAAGTGGACAAATCAACATCTTTAAGCGACTGGCTGAAATTAAACAAGAAGTTTAAAGTTAACCGTATAAGATACAAGTAATTTGAGAAAAGCTCACGTGACGCGCAATGGCAGCGGTCTTGCCTCTTGGGCAATCATGTACAGCGTGCAGTAAAATAATAATGCTTCTTGAAGGAGCACCAAAATTTGAGGTTTCCGTACGGAAGACTTCGAACCTAAGAGGTGGGAACTCAGATGGTTAAAATGTACGTTTAATGCTAAAAATTTCGTACGCAGGTTGTCCACGTCTGTCTTCAGCCATTTCGGCATAATTCACACTTAGAATGTGCGATGCAGCCTAAAATTGCAAAAAACACACTAAAACCCCCTATTTAGGGGGTTCAAGGTCATTCAAGGTTACTGATGTTAACATTATTAGAAAGCTTGTCACTATTTGCTTGTTATGATAAGCAGTATATCTGTGCCTATCTCCAACTGTGTTTATGCTAAACGAGCCAATAACCGCAAAATAACTACTTTTTAGTTAGGAAGCCGTTTTTGACGCTCGCCTGCAAGAGCGGCGCCACCTTAGGAGCTGGGAGGGACATGTCCCCACCACTTTTGCGGGATGTACCACGCAGGGGGTACAACCCAATTTACGTTGTACACCTGCGGGGTACTACAGCCGGCCGCTAAAGTTACGCAATTCACATTCGGCTTTAGCACTTGGAAACTCTGCTTCCTGTTCCTGTACTGTTTGTTACTTGTCATACAGTCTAGGAAGCTAGGATCTTGAATTTTGCACTGCTGGAGAACCCGATAAGCACCAAGGTATAATTTTGTTACTTATTTATTTCCAAAAAGAGCAACGTCAGAAAACATCTCTTGTTCTTTGCTGCCTGTTCAATCAGTACCAAACACAGTTGTCGCTTACATTCCACAGCATGACTAAAATTATTTTCGTCGACTATGACTAAAATTAAAACACTGGCTAAAAAACACTGGTAATGACTCACTGCCAGTGTTTTTAGCCAGTGTTTTAATTTTAGTCACACTAGTGACTCGCACGGAAAACGTAAGTCGTAGACTAGCAAAATTACAATACTAGTGTAAGCTTACAAAACTACACAAGACGACATCATCAGTCATCACTATCACTTTAACAAAACTTTTTTCGCTCTTCTTGAGAATCATTATCCCATTCCTATGAGCAAATTTAGTACAACCATCATCACTTTTGTACCTCCCAGGTAGTCTTAAGGTGAGGGGTCAAAACCCCTCCCACGTTTAAAACCGTGGCGCCGCCCCTGCTCGCCTGCGCAAACCACCTTAAACTAAAAGGGTCGGGACTGTTAAAATATGCGGTTAATGCTAAAAATTTCATACGCAGTTTGTTTTGGTCTAGCCTATCTCCAGCCATTTTGTCGCAATTTGCTGTTGAAATGTGCGCTGCAGTCAAAAATTGCGGAAAATTTATCAAAAAACCCTTCTTTGAAGGTTCAAGGTCGTTCATGGTCATCGATTTTCACAGTAGACGAGCCAATAACTGCAAAATAATGTCTTTTAGAGGGGGTATCTCTCTTTGACGCCTTCGTTCGAGGGGAACCCCTTCACCCAAAAACATGAAATTGTGTTACACAAAACTAGAGTTTTTGGCGCAGCCCACAGTGAAGATTTCGTGATCCTAGCGCGCACCGTTATGATACAGCTTACGAGTGTGACGGACAGACGTACAGACAGACAGACACCTAGACGGTGGCTAAGACGCGCGAAGCATTCTGCTATCGCGTAAAAATGGGATGAAATAGAATAGAGCAAGCTAGAACAACTTAATTTCGTAATTTAAGTTTATAGCTTAATTTTATCCAATTCAATATCTTACGATTAGCCCTTTGGCCTATTTCAATCCTTTCACTGCGACGTGAAACGGTCTGCTACGGTCACTTCTGTAACACTGTCTTATGACTTGAGTCTTCTAAACGAAATCTATACTGTTTCAGCAAGCGCTTTGTAGGTGATTTAGGTTAGTTTTGAAATTTGGACATAATTATAACAACAGGTTTTTCGATTGAAAGTTTGACATATTAGACAGGTTTTATCTTGTAAACCACTGGCCACTTTTTGTAAGTGGCTATTATTTAACTGAGTGATTGATTATATCATTTAGTGTGGTGCTATCTTAGCTGATCTTTTTATTGCAGCTTATTGCTGAAGCGTACTAGCGACCAAACGTCGGCCAGCATTTGATGCAATTTTGAGTAACAAAAATACAAACTCGGCAGCTTACCTCCTGCATACCGGCAACGCAATCTGAAAACTTGCTAAAAGTGTTTGCACGAGATGCTCACATAACAAGGTGCGAACGCAACGAAATAAATTTTTCAATAGCTATACTCCCAACTTCACCCGTGTCGGGGGTTTTCCTGATACTACTCGGAAACTTTTCGTCCTCGTGAAGATCCTGCTTTCGATTAACCTTTATGCCATTTTGTGCAGCTGATAGTTTTTCTTTAAAACGCCGCGCAACATACAGCGTTATGGCGTGTACAAACTAAACCATCTTCTGTCGTTTTCTTTTATTACGCGCGCCTTCATGAAACAGAGAACGACGATTATTTGTCATGTCCAGTTGTTCCAACTTTGTCTACTGTCTCTGAACCTATTTTTAATAAGTATGTAAATAAGTAAATTTAATTTATAAAGAGCACAATGTCAGCGAGAAACTCACTGAATCTGAGGCGTTAAGCTGTGAAGAAGGAATCTGCTGAGCATTGAGACTGGAAGGTGAACGCGCAATTGAGTAGGCCTACTGCAGAAAATACATAACCGGTTAAAATTACTTATACTGCAATGTTTACATTTGTTCAAAAACAAAATAAACTGACTAACTGATCAAACAGAAAAAATGAAACGTCGTGGAACATGCATTTTTATTGCAAATTTAAAATTTTATAATCAACTTTGAGTAGAAATAACTATTGTTGAAACCAGACAGCACTTTAGGCAGGTGGAACGTAAAAAAACTTCAGTATTAAGGAAACCTACAAAACTATAGTTGTAAGAAACGTTTTAAAACACACACTCGCTGACTTTATGTTTAGATTTACTCACATATAGCTTATGTGTGATGACAAAAATGTGACAAACATCAATCAACGAAAAGCTGTATCCGGAAGCAGTACAGTAGTTTAAGTCAACACAGCGCGTTCACGAACGTTTCAATTATTGTTTTTTCGTAGAAACGCGTTTTAGCATTTAAAGCTGGCAGCTGTTTATTCTATCTGTGTACAAGAGAATTTGGATAGACAAATAGATGACATCAAAGAGTGGAAGAGGTATAGTCAATAACTGAAAAATCTAGCAGAGAACAGAAACTCTGGAAATGTTACAAACAGAGCGACGTAACTGAACTGAACTGACAAGGACCAATGGACGAACAGAAGAAGCCCATTGGTCATTGGCTGACGCGTTCGTGACTACAGTCACGTAGGCCACCGACGCCGTCAGACGGTGTCTACTGTAATGCATTATTGCTTGCCCATTGGTCAGTTTGTCAAAAACTAAACCATGTCAGTTGAGGTCGGCTCGGTCCAGTTACGTCGCTCGGTACGCGCATCGTAATTCTTCTTTTTCTTCTTTTGTTGTCACAGCAAGGCCGAGGCACGCATAGCAATACAAAAGTGAAATTTCCCTGAACATCATTCATTCATTTCAGTTAATTGTCTATGAACAAAGCAACGAATAACTACAGGACTAAGGCCACCACCACCAACTGTCAGGTGCACGCTATTTGCTATACATATCACGCATAGTATAGTCTGTACAATTATGACACATCGTACTAGAAAAACAGTATTGAGCTACTACACTGTGTCTCCAAAAACATCCCGAACATTTTCGATTGTAACATGAAAAATGATAATAGGATTTTAATAATTTTTGGTAAAAAATATTCCTGAGACAACGGGTCATCAACTTGTTATGTAATTTCCCACCTCACCCATCGTATGTCTTTGCACTACTTAGGGAAATCAGAACCAACGAAATACTGCATTTTTACCCAAAGTGTTATTATTACTTAATGTAAATAACACACAAAAACACATTTTGTTTACACTTTTGACACTTTGGCTGACACTTTATCCAACTGTTTCGTTTTTCAGCTGCCTGCAATAAAATTTATCAAAATGTTGGCCACTTGTGCAATCACAAACATGGAGACGATTTCTCCATTCATTGACAGCAGTATCGATAATGTTATGATCCAGACGAATCCAGAATTCACCAGTCGTTTCTTGAATTTATAAATATAAATGTACAAAACATTAGTTTATACACTTGTTAACGGCAACATTTAAGGACTTGCACATCGAAAACAGCAAAAATTACAAAAGGTGATATTGCCCGCATCACACTGACTGTGTGTCAATGTGCTGCTGAATAATATCACCTTT
>Ga0209367_1009088_pt1 | contig 13527 bp, 8 predicted proteins | sample WorMetLIZISLAND2_FD_187412 | JGI IMG/M metagenome (GOLD analysis project Ga0209367, IMG submission 187412) | Marine gutless worms symbiont microbial communities from Max Planck institute for Marine Microbiology, Germany - Olavius geniculatus... ... | reverse complement strand
TTATGAAACATACTGAAGTTTCCAGAATATACAAAATTCTACTGCCAGTGGATAATAGTTAGAAACAAAATTGTGAAACAATAAATGCGAAATAATAACGTTAGTGACAATAATAGAAAAATTGAACAATCTGCATTCAAATGCATTAGATCAGTTAGCTACAAAAACGTATTTCAATCGTATTTCAGAGTACACGCAGCAGCAACTAAACTGTAGGTCGGTCAACAAAAAAAAGGTATATATACCATAGAAAAATTTTCGTTAAATTTCACCCATTTGCCAAGAAGCCCCCAATGGACGGATTTGCACGAAATTTTGCACGGGGGGTCGTCTCGCGGACGTAATCACCTGTTTCAAATTTTATGTCGATCGGTTGAGGGGTTTCGGATCTGCGTGGGGTCGAATTTTGCCATTCTCCCTTTACTTAGCCGGTCGCCATTAACACAGGGCTGTGCTACCGCACGCCTGTGATAGGCTTATATAACGTTAACAAACTCGATAGCAACGTCATGACTATCTAACTGTAACGTCTTAAGGCAGTACAAGTAATTTGAGCAAAAGCTCATGTAACGCGCGACAGCATCAGTGTCGCCATCTGGAAAATCCGTAACAACGTGTAATAAAATAATAATGCGTTTTGAAACTGAATACATACCCAATCCGATCCGTACGTAGGAATGCTTCAATCTAGCAGGTCTAAACAGTTAAAATCTACGTTTTATGCTAAAAAATTAAACGCTAGTTGTCCTTGTCTCTTACTTTTGGCAGTAGGCCTATTCAGTCGGCTAATCTTGGCCTCTTGCCGTTTCCGAGATGTGGCCAGTTTTCCGTTGAAAAACACATTTTACCTTCTCTTCCATTCATGATTCAACCAAAAATTTGAAAATGTTCCCTTTCCACTGCATTCCCCAAATTTTTTATGCATAGAGCCTCGAGTCGACACACCAAAATGGCATTTATTCGTGCAAAAAGAACTACTTCTTATTCACAATACAGACGGACAGACAGAGAGACGACAACAGTGCCATAGACGCATTATACAGCATACCTGTAGCGCGTCAATAATTGTCGCATTGAAGTAACATTTGATTTTTATTTGATCGAAATTGAAATTTCGATATTAACCCATCCCTATTTTTTACTTTTAAATTTAAGTCTGCTTTTGCGCACTTTTGCTATTTATTTGCAATTTAACTTCCGGCTTTATGTTCGAAATGGCTGTAGTGTTTGATAACGGTGGTTTTGCGGCTAAAATTGGTTATTCTACTGATGAAGAACCAAGGTAGTTGTTCAGTTTTCAAAGAACGTCAACATAGTTTTTATTTTTAATTTTGAATCAGAACTCATGTTTTGTTAGGAACACTGATGTTGGTAAACCTGTAAATGTGTGATGTACAACATTGCTCGCAAGAGGATCTGTACACTATAGAAACGAAGAAGAAGAAGTTATGGGACGAGTGAAGAAGACGAGACCTATTCATTACTATGTGTGGTTTGCGATCAGCTTTTGCAGTGATTGCGAATGCTAAATAACTGACAGAATACGACACTCTGACGAACAAACCTGCAAGAAACATATGCCGCTCGTTTTTCAATCGTATTTGTCATACAACGACTAAACGAGTGAAGTTTTAGATCGAAAATTGTTTAAATTTGCCATCATTCACTGTGCACTAAAGTAGTTCGCGATGAGTGAAGTTCGTGGAAACAAGCATTAAATATATACTAAATAGCATAATAGTAATGAAACTAACAGCAAAATATAATGACAAAGTAAACTGTGTTAACAATACATAAAAATGTGCAATGAATGGCATGCAAACGTGCAAGTGAAGTGGAACTATTTTTTTTCGCGCGACTACACATTACGGTGTATCGGTTTGTTTGTTTCCATCTTCTACACTTTAGCCGACATTATGGCACTTTCATTAGTTTCAAACTTCAGAGAGTTGCTGGCCATAGGCGCATTGCACTTTTTATAAGTAGCTTAATGCTCGACTCCTCTGCCCAGTTGTTATGACATATTCCTACTGCACCTCAATTTGTAAGAAGACTCTGTTCTTATGATTTACGATATCTTGCAAGCAGAAATGTTCTGTGATGTTTCAAGTGCACCGAATCCATATGATCAGGAGTATAGTTAGGACTAGTTGCCAAATAGATGTTACATGCCTCCTTGGAGCAAAAGTACTTGTGAGCAAAAGTTTCATTGTTTGAGCGAAAAAAATAAGTCAAGTGTTGGGCTGTGATTGGATTTGTAAATATATACTGTATATACATGCATGTAAGTTGCTTTCACATATAAGTCACCCCCTCTCCTAAAAAGTGAGTCTATGTGGTTTAAAATTATTGACCCGAGTAGAAGATGTAGGTGGTTTTTGACGAGCGCATCATTTACGCTGCACGCCACTACATCAGACTTGAGTTTTTAAGCACAGGGTCACAGTTACTATGTGATACTGCCGCAGTGCCATCACCGTCCACGGATGTCTATGATATAGCGGTGTTGCTCACCGCAGTTGCAATAAATGTCCATTGTGTAATGGGTCATGCGTCGCGTCACCAGTGCCACCTATGTGGTAAACATTGCTTCACTGTCTGGCACTAATTAGCAACTCACTGACGGTCTCCTCTATTCATTCAAACCTCACTTTCTTCCATCACATGCAGCAAAACGCCAGGTGCAGTGTCGCCGCTTATCTCAGCTTTGATCTGAGCAGTAGCACTTGCTGTGAGACGAGCAAGCGAGACAAGTTACGGGCATGTTCAAGGCAACGTCAGGAAACCAGAGCTGCTCTGTTTCAAAACTGTCAATTAAGAGGCATAAAACTGCATGTTCACTTTGGTTTGATTTTGCTAAAAAAATCGCGGTTTTGATACCAATTTCGATAACCGTACCAACACTATAAGAAAGGCTGCTGAGTTGAGCTGCAAGAATGTTAAATGCACTGCTGCACAGCTGGAAAAAAAAATTTTATTTTATGAGCCGCTGATAAGTTACCCCAACTCTTTGGGTACAATTTTGTTGGTAGTTTATATAAGCATATTTCTTGTTAAGTGTATGATGTGTCAAAGTTTTCTGTCATTTTGGCTTTTGTTAATTATGTTAGGTCATCATGACTGGTTTATCCTGCAGTAAACTTAGGTGATTGCACAGATTGTGTGACTTTGTGACACTGAGTATGTGGCTGCTTTTTTTGCTTGCAGAACTGCACCTAATTGTGTGATCAAAGCAAAGAGCGTGCGCACCAGAGTTTTTGTCTCCGATGAGATTGAAGACTGCAAAGATTTGTCTGGGTTGTACTACTTGCTACCCTTTCAGAAGGTTAGACATTAATGCTTGTATGTTTTTTGTTCTCACGCAGTGGCTCAGTAGTCTAGCAGTAACTGTTAGCATGTTGGACTAGTGATCTCAAGGTCGCAGGTTCAACTCTCGGTCATTCAACTGCTGGGTAACAACCATTTGCAAGTTGTTCATGCACATCTGCCTTGGTCACCAAACAGTGCAATTTGGTACCAGCCTAACCACCAGTAAGATAACAGCAGCAAATGGGAGAGGTGTAGCCTACCACACATCCATGTGACTGAGGTGTGTTTGCAGCTCACTGCCAGCTCAGGGCCATTTAAGCAGAGTTGAGCACTGACCTCGAATTAGCTGACATGGAGTAACTATGTTTATATTCCTTTTTTTCATTTGTAACAACATCACTGTGATTTTGTTTTTTCAGTGTTTTTTCATACCAAAGGTTAAATGGCCACACTATGCACATTGTACAATTTTTTCACTTTATTGTCATTTGTTCCTGCCTTATGCAGTCGACAACAGTTGTTATCCACTCAGCCTAGTTCAGTTTTGAATATTTTTAAAGCATCTAGTTTGTGGTGTTTTTAGTCTGCTTTACCATGTTTGCTTCATAGTTATGCACATTATGTGTCCAAATAAAAGTCCAGTCTTACTGAGCATTAGATTTGTAACTTGCAGAACTGCCTTCCGACATACTAGCAGCAGAAAGAATGCAGCTTGTATTATGTATGGGTGTATGTGCCTGTTTTTATAACAGGGTTATCTTGTGAACTGGGATATCGAGAGACAAGTGTGGGATCATCTTTTTGGCAAAGACCGATTGGCAGTAAGATATATACTTTCTGCAATGTTTTTTGATTTTTAATGTCAACTGGCATCTATTTGTTTTACTTATTTCCTAAAATTTACATTTGGTATGAAATATAGATGCAGTACAAGAACTATAACGTCTTGAAAGCAGTCACTGAGTCACAAGCTAAGATAGGTTTTGTTTTCATTTTATCTTTACATGCCGCAGCACATAGTGCTATAGTGCATCTTAGCTATTGTTGAGGCATCTGTCCATCCATCCATAGTGTTATGAGCATTACCATAGCTTAAATTTCTTGTAATATATTTTAGGTATGGCAGGCGTAATGACTGTTAAGTAAACATTGAACATGAATAATATGCCTTTGGCTCCAAAGCTTCATTTTTTTGGCAGACTAATGTTGTAATTTTTGATAACGAGTGTTGGGGATATTTGTATTGTTAAGTATATTTTTGAAATTTTTAAGATTACATATTTCAGTAACACCTTTTTATGGATTTGTTTTACCAGGTGAATTTTGACGAGTGTGGGGCAATTGTGACTGAGCCATATTTCAATTTTACGTCAATTCGGGAAGCAATTACTGAAGTGTTATTTGAAGATTATCAGTTTCAGTTCCTGCTTCTGTGCAATCGTAAGTTTAGATTTTTGCTCTCTTACAGGCCGGTGGGCAGGGGCAGTTTGAGATGTTTGAGTTGCGATTTTCAAGCTCGAAAATGCAGAAAAATATGTTTGTGGCAAAGGTTTTCCTTGGATTTCACTGGGGCAGATAACAGCACTCTCCAGAGGGTCCAAATCCTTGATTGATGAAGGGTCGTGAAGCACCTTCTGTCTTCCCGTCCCTTATAGAAGTAGTTTTAGCTAACCGCACTTAAGTAACAGTCAAGCTATTGGCATGAGTTGTCATCCGTCTGTTTGTTCGTCTGTCCGTCCGTCTGTCACAGATGTTTTGTGGCTAAGCGGTTCAAGATAGGGCCTAGGTTGCTATTGATCACTAGTAGTAAGTCGCATACTGGCTTTCAAATGAGATATAAATCATTGATTTTGGATGACATTGAAAGGTAATAATGAACTGTGGTAAGCAAATCATGCAGTATTGTGGGTGAACGGTAAGTCATAGAGGGTCGGTGATGGTACCAGCGGATAGGGTGGTGGTGACTTCCTTTAGGCTGTCAACTCAATAGTAACTGCATGTTCATCTGCAGCGGTTTGGCTGCAATTTTGATGGAATGTTTAAAGCTATAAGTGGCCATATCTCGCTAACAGTGAGAGATACGGCCTAGGTTACTAATTATCACTAATAGGAAGTCACATATTGGCTTTCAAATGACATGAAAATCATTCACCTTGAATGACGTTGAAGATCAATATTGCAACATGAACTGTATAGACTGTAACGCATCTTTCCAAGCAAAGCGTTTTTATTGTGAGAAATATTTGCAGAACCTGTGTCCAATATTTTTTTGTTTATTTACTCTGTAGGTGTTTATATTACCTGGTGAGATGACCACGTGCATGGAACAGTAGCTATTTATATCACTTAGCAAAATGACCACATGCAATGTCTGTTATACTAGCATTGATTACAGTGGCTTTCGAGACAGCGTTCCGTTAACAGAGCGTGCATGGAACTGTCTCACTTCTGACAAATCGCTTTCTCTCCATGACTGGAAACGGAGGCTGGGCTTCCAACGTAGGTGGTACGATTGGCTTTTCCTAATGATAGCTGGGCTTCTTATTTTCCCATAAAAGCCGTATGCAGGGTTGAACAAAACTACCACCACTATGACTGTTTTGGTTTTCGTCAACCACCAACTTTTTATGCGCGAAAGCAGCTACTGCTTTCAGCGCGTCTTAGCCATCGCAGTTCTGTCCATCTGTCCGTCTGTCACACGGGTGGATCAGTCAAAAACGGTGCAAGCTAGAATCACCAAATCTTCACCATCAGCTGCCCGGAAGACTCTAGTTTCAGGAACCGTAAAGTTTTTCCATAAATTCGAAGGTGGTCACCCCAAACGAGGGCGCTAAATGAGAGGGGGTGGACGAAATTTGCGATTTTTGGCCAATAAGTCGCTGTATCTCAGTAACGGTGCAAGATAGGGCCTAGGTTACTATTAATCATAATAGGAAGTCGTACACTGGCTCTCGATTGGCGCCAAATTCAATGACCTTGAATGACCTTGAACGCCAAAATAGGGGGTTTTATGGATTTTTTGGCGATTTTGGGCCGCGACACAAGTCTGTATCATTCACAGGGTAGCGCCGCGGAACTATCATTATGCAATCCAGATAGAGAATTTGGTATTTGTGTATTAACTTAGCATGAACGCCCCAATTTTCAGCTAAACTACTGAACTGGAGCTGCTATAAGCTTTCACGTGTCTCGTGAGCATTAGCTCAAATTTCTTGTTAGGATTTATTCGGTGTGATTCCACATTTCTAATGAAGAATCTATGCAGTGATAAATTTTTTTTTGTCTTGCTATAAAAATTATTTTTGTTGCTTACTCATATTTAATTACTTATTTTGGATTTTGACAGTATTTTTACGGGATGGATGATCATTCTATTGCTCATAGCTCAACTAACAACGTAAGAACGAAGGAGTTTATCTTTTAACCTTGCTTATATGTTTAAAGGAAGTTTAATATTTGGCAAAATTTTCAAAGTCAGACACTGCTAATTATCTTATAATGTACGAATTTCTTGCAGCTTGTAATGTGCAAAATTGCAATGGGTGAACACATTAGTTGAAGTGAGTAAAGTGACTGTACAAGAAGAGTGAATGAAAAATGTTGTGCATACATGTACAAGAGCCTGTATCAGCAGTTTAATTTCTGTAAAAATTAGACCTTAACTTTTAACATCAGGCTGATCTGATTGATTTTGCCCTCTCGTTTAGTCCCCTACGTGTTTTGTTGTCAGTTTTGGTTAAGATTTAATGTAGCGGTTAATGAATGGTGTTCTGTAGCGAGCTTTCTGTCGCAGTACAAATACTGTCGAGAGCTGGACCTCAGTCCTTCGCCTGGTCCGTGCTGTCTCATTATTGACTGCGGTTATTCGTTCACACATCTTGTTCCATACTACGACAGCCAACCCATCAGGGAAGCCATTCGACGGTATGTAACTGTTTCGGTCTGAACTGTTTCAGGTTTTTCCATTATTTTCAGGCATTTTGTGTGTTGATGATTACTATCAAGCTTGCTTGATTCGGATGGTTAGCTGTTTGGAAGATATGCTATTGTCATGGAGTTTAAGCATTTAGGGAAACTGTTCAGGGAAAAAAGTTTTTTTTGCCGAATTTACATTTAAGGTAACACCTGCATTTGATAGCACAGTAGGTTAGTTGACGCAATTTCGTGGTGCATTGCACAGCATTGCATTGCATGGTGATCCTAGTAGGCCAAGGGGTCTTTTCTATCATTCATCTGCAAATCTGTCTGTCTTGTATGGACTTCTGACTATAAATATGTGTAGAACAACTAAATTGGTGCGACATTTTCCCACACCAGGAGTAACAGTATGCCAATTTTTAGTTTAAAAGGTCAAAGGTCAAGTCATTTGGAGGTTTCTAACCTGCTGAAATGAATGCATCTTGCATACTTATGGCAGGCAGGTCACACACTGTCTGGCTTTATTTACAGCACACTATGTGCATTGCAGTTGGCAGGTACTGACTGATCTGCAGTGGGCATTAGACGGATGGCCGCATACATGTTGTCATGTGTCGTAGCTATATCTTTGCTGTTATACTGGTTTTACTGGTTCATCTCATTTACGCAGTAGACATGGTGCTCAGAAGAATGAGCCGGGTTGAAAAATCTGGGTTTTATTGGGTTTTATTTTTTGGGGTTGAAACTAGGTTTCTTTTCAAAACCGAACTTGATGCATTCTGGTGTTTTTATGAGTTATGACTAGAGTTATTACAATGAGCAGTGTGCCAGTACTGTCTCATTAAGTGAATATCCAAAAATGTGCAGATTCATAGGTTTAAAGTTTAAAAAAACTTGACCACAATGAAACATTTAATTATTAGTGGAGCAAGAAACTAAAACTGTATAAAGTTTGGGCGTGTTTTTAGGTGGATTTAAACAGCAAAACCTGCTAGGTTTTTGAGTAAATGTCTTGAGTGTTTCAGTCCTGAGACAGTCGAAAATGTCGAGCAGTTTTCATAGTACTCAGAGGGTGTTAACTCTGCTCTTACTACACTGATGCACATGCAAGAGGTGATTTTTGTGTCCAGTGGGTCCACAGTTTGTCTTGTGGGTTTAGTGATCAAGTCCACATCACAGCAGAGTTACTGTTCATAGTGTCACATGTCTTTTAGAATTGACGTCGGTGGAAAGGTGCTAACAAATCACCTCAAAGATGTTATCTCGTACAGGTGTGCTGGTGTCCATTTTTTTGTAATTTCATGATAATAGCCATCTAACTATTTGTTTGACAAACTGGCTTATTGATTTGCAAAATTTTAACTTATTTTTGAGGCTATTTGGGTGCATTTTAGACTTGTCATTTCATTATGTGTTGAATATTTTTCTGCTATATAAAATCTTTCTGTGGTATTTGTTTTTACACTTTGTTGTTTTTTTATACTTGCTGCAAACTTATGTAGTAACAGTCAAGAATTGTATAATTTGTCAGACAAACAAAAAATTTTAAAAGTTTTTTTCGTTGCATTTTTTGGCATTATTTTCCACTTGTGTTGAAACTTTGTACAAGAGTCTTATGTATTTTTAAGCTACCACTTTCCACCAAATAGGCAAAGCTTCTCAAATGTTGGGTTTCATGTTTTTTGTGCATGTGTTCATGACATTGTTGTTTTCACAATCTCTCTGGTATGTTTTGATGTGCTTTTGCCAAACGCTGGCTATTACTGCATCTTGGAGGTCACAGATGAACTGATTATTGATTAGATATTGGGATCAAAAAGTCAAAGGTCAGTGACACAGGTTGACAAAATGGCAAATGTGCTGAAATATTTTTTGGGGGGGATGTTAAATATATAGTACCAAGTTTGGGGATCATTGATGTAGGATGCCCACAAAAATGTGACAAAAACTGACCCCTCTTCATCCCCTTGTCCACTTTTATTCAGATCAAACCACATCCCTTCTCGCAGATGTTATCAACTGCAAATCTTATCTTGGAGAGTGTGCGTGCATTATGAGATCAGAATTAGTCATTGCTGCTACTACTAGAAAAGTAACGCCAGCAGCAACTGATTGAACAGACAGTCATTGCACGTGTGGTTAGGTGGGTGACAGATGCTTTAATGCACTGATTTTTGGATACCCTATGCTGGATCCAGAGCTTACAGGCCAGAGTTGTAACACGGTCTTCTTGGCCCACTGGTTGTATTAATGCGGACGCTCGTTTGCGCTGAAACCCTCTCATACTCCGCTTTTGTCTGCATTTTGGCTTACTTCCCCTCCTCCGTCATTGTGGACGTTTTTTACAGATTCTGGTGTTGCGTTTTTGCAATATTTTCTGTTTGAGTCGATGGATTTCCTCTGTACATTTGTTGTTAGTGCACCTTGGGACAAAGATGAACTCATTTGTCATTTGAGGTCGAAAGATGGAAGAACAGATTTTCAGCATGGTTTGGTATTCTAAGGTTACCTGATACAATTTTGTGGGCCGCCAAGTTGGTGGATGCATCATACCCAGCTCAGTGTTGTGAATCTAACGCTAACCAATTATTTTATTTGTTCACTGATCAGGCAGCTGATGGTGATGGACGAAACTCATGTAGTGAATCAGATGAAGGAAGACACCTGCTACGTGTCCGCAGACTTTGCTGCCGATGTAGAAACAGCAAGGTAGAGTTTAATTCTGTTATTGGCGAAATTAAAGGAAATAATTTGTCTGACGTAAAGATCAGTATGGCACTAACTACTGCCCATGTAGTGTACTAAATATAATAATGAAAGCAGAACTTAGCAACTTCAATAAATGCGCACATTTAACTTGTATAGATAACATATATTAATTTATGTAACTTTATGACGTGACCTATGATGAGTACCAGTGTAATAGTAGAGTAATTGTAACGGAAATGAGAAATAAGCTTATTATCATTTGTCATTTGAAAGCAACCTTAAGCAAGTTTTTGATCTACTGCATGCTCAGGTCAACTCGGCCTCCTACCCTTCGTGGGATGGGAAATAAGTAGTAGCTTACGGGCAATGGGATGAAGGCCTAGTGTGGCTGATTGAGCGGTGGTATGTCTGCTAGCTGCAAACCGCAGGTCAACTGTTCGGTTATGTTTGCAATGGATGGCCGCACATTGCGCTGCAGTATCATTAGCTCATGCCAATCAGCTGCCACTTTGAGATTGTAAAGTGCTTTTGGTGGCGATTTGTTGAACAACTGTGTGCAGAAAGCGGGGAGCGGAGAACACAATCGTGCGTGATTACGTGCTGCCTGATTACACACACATCAAGCGAGGTCATGTGCGCACACCTGGAGAGACCAGCACAGGAAATGAACAGGTGGATTTTACAGCATTTTACTGTGTCCAGTCAGCACAACAATTTCTCATGTCTAATGAAGGATGTCACTACCACATTGAAGCAGTATTTTTTGGCAAAGTATGTAAAAATAGCACTGACAATTTTTGGTTTTAGTCATTTATCTTGCGGTTTCTGTCATTTTTTTGCTGCATTTCTAATGCTCTGTTTGCAATATTGTTATCAGTGTATGAGTGGATTTCCATCTCATCATGCACTTTTCTCGGCAGCATGTGCTAGCTTTTTTTTGTTGTTTGTCACACTAATGCAATTTGCTTAAACCATTTGATGGATTAAGATGCCATCTGGCAGGCACTTTTATGGTTCAGTGACACATTGTGGTAGACAAGAGTACACTGGAAGCTGGAGAACAGCTGCTGTAGACACCATCCAGGGAACCAGTTTAGCATCACTCCCAAGGGAGTGGTACGGCCCACTGCACCGTGGAACGTTCTCTCGGAGGCTGTCTTCAATCCTGAGCTCAGTCAGCGAGTGCACAAGGATGATACAGCCGAATTCAAGCGTGAAATAGTTAAGGAGACAATCAGCAAACTGGGATCTGCTGCTATTGAAATATATACAAATGCATCTGTATTCAGAGGATGTTGAGAAGGAGAAGCAGGTGCACTCATCATTGACAACCACAACCAGGAAGAGCATTTAGTGGAAGCACCTGCTGGTTCTACTACATCTATATACCGAGCTGAGATGGTAGCAATCAGTGTCGCATTAAAGAAAGTTGTTGAACTCCAGGAAAGGTCTTTAGTACCCAACGAGGCTCACATCATTCTGTATACTGGCTCTAGATTTGCTATCCAGAAGCTTGCAACTTTAGGCCACTGGAAAGGAAGAAATTGTGCACCACGTACTTACACTGGTTGAGCAAATAGCAGCAGGTGGTAACGCATAAATGACGTTTCAGTGGATCCCTGGTCACTGTGGGATAGAGGGAAACATGCGGGCTGACAGTATTGTGAAGGATGCTTCCACATTACCAGTCAGCAGCACCAGTGGACTTTAGCACTGCTTAAACAGTTATCCGTCATCACTGTGCTCGCAAATGGAGTAGGATGGCAAAGCCAGCAGTACCACATGCCACCTATGTGAACAGAGGTCAAGAAAAGAACTTTACACCTTTACAAAGGACTCTGCTTTCATGCCTCCGTACAGGACATACACCAGAGTTGTCATGGTACCGCAACAGAATCGATGAGAAACCAAGACCAGCCTGAACCGGCTACATGTCAGCAATGTGGTCAGGCAGAGGAGACGCTGGTACACCTAATGACTGAATGTCCAGTATTGGAAGATGCACGCAGCCACCATTTCGATGAGGATGATCCCATCAATTTTCTGTTCAGCGAATCAGAAGTAGCACTCAGTTACCTGAGGGATGCTGGCCTCACCGAGGCCGGTTGCATATGATCCTTGATCGAGCGCCAGAAGAAAACAAGAACAACAACAACAACAATAGTACACTCATGTGAATGGGAGATTTGGGTTGAACACACTGCCAAAACACGCAATTGCACATTGTTGCCGCCACCTAGCGAATACAAACGATGAGTTGGGTGGACTTGCCACTGCAGCAATTCCGCTTTTTGTCAGATTACTTTGGTTTTTGTTCTAGTAAGCTCTGTGATGCTTTATAGGTGATACGTATGAACATCGAGCGGTTTTCCATACCAGAGTTGCTGTTTCATCCATCGGACATTGGCATACAGGAGATGGGGGTTGCAGAAGCTGTCGTTCATACTATCTCACAAACTCCACCAGGTTCGTTGAGCAATTCTCAGCCAAAGAAGTTATGCAGTGTGTGAAACAATGCGGGACTTTATTTTTTGGATATATGGAACTAGTACATCGAACAGTGTGCCTGTTTCTGTCTCAGCTTTCGCTGGTACTCACTGCGCCTACTCATAGAGGGATGGCCAGGCTGAGTTGTTCCGGGTGGCTGCTTACGTACCAAGATGGTTTATCAAGTACTAGCCAGGTCCAGCATTGATTAACGTAGTTGTTGCCGCCAACTAAGCCAAACTGCTACTATCTAGATCTATACAACATCTTTGTTAAGTTACAGGCATAGTGGTATTTCACGGCAGAATTTTTCTTTCTGTTTGCCATTTGACCAATATGTTTGAAGTGACTGCTTCAATTTTACATGACTTAACTCATAATTATGAAACGTTGGGACTGAAACGAGACCAAATGTGAGATGCCACTGGCCAGGCTCTTTGAGATCAAGACCAGGGTTGCATTTTTTGGTTGGGAGACTGCTTTGAAGATGGCGGCGTGGCATAGTGGTAACGCGTGGAATCAAATCAACGAAGTTACTCTACAGCGGGCCCGGTTAGTACTTGGATGGGATAGTCCATGGTACAAAGCCAAGCCAACTAGGTCGACTCAGCCTTCTACTGTCTGTGGGATGGTAAAATGAGTACTGGCGATGGTTACGGCCATCGCTAGGGAAGAAACGGTGAGTTCTGCATAACAGTATAGGCCCTGTGGCCAGGACTGTTGGTATATTACTGGCCCAGTCGGTTAAAGGCGCTGGCTGTTAACTAGAGCCAGCCATCCGGCCGACTTGGGCTGTATGCTAGCTTAATTGGGTTTAACCCTCGCTGGCTCAAAGCGGTAAAAAAGGAGATGAGCTCCCTCGAAACGGACCTAGCTGTCTGTGCGAATTATTGTCTTGTTCTTCTTTTGAAGACAAACACCATGATCTAGAAAGCAAGTGGTAAGTTAAAGGTTAAAGGTTGCATATAGCTCCTAATGAGCGAACCCATCTCAGAGCTACGGAGCGTCACTTGTCATATGGGATCACACAGTGTTACCTGCCACCCGACAGAGGTGAATGCGCCCCGCCTTAACCCCAGCCAGATAGGCCGGTACTCGATTTAC
>Ga0209367_1009086_pt1 | contig 13528 bp, 11 predicted proteins | sample WorMetLIZISLAND2_FD_187412 | JGI IMG/M metagenome (GOLD analysis project Ga0209367, IMG submission 187412) | Marine gutless worms symbiont microbial communities from Max Planck institute for Marine Microbiology, Germany - Olavius geniculatus... ... | reverse complement strand
GATATGACGGGGTGGACGTACTGCGGATTTTGTATGTCAGAACTGCCAATTTGTAGTCGATTCGTTGGCGAACGGGAAGCCAGTGAAGCTGTTTCAAGAGCGGCTGTGCAGAAGTTCGTATGGGCGCACGGAGAACGACGCGTGCTGCCGTGTTCTGGACGCGCTGCAGTTTCTGGATGCTGCCGGCCGGGGCTCCATGCAACACAGCATTACAGTAGTCCAAACGCGACAGTATTGGACTGCAGGCCAAAGTTTGGGCCAGCTCAGTGAACAGCAGATGACGAATGTGTCGAATGGCCCGGAGGTGATAGTTGCAGGCTCTCGCCACCGCAGTCGCATGGCTGTCGAAAGAAAGGCGACGATCAAGAACCACGCCGAGTATCTTCATCTTCTCCGCTACCGGTAGATCAACGCCAGCGACGGACACAGAAGACAGGTTCGATGTGGCGACTTGCAGCTGACTGGATGTTCCGATGACGAGAACCTCCGATTTCTCGGGATTGAGCTGCAGGCCGTTCTGCAGGTACCACAGCCTGACGTCAGCGGTGCAGGCGGCGAGGAGGGCAAGACCGTTGCCGGTGTTGTCGGTGTGCATGGACAGTTGTAGCTGTGTATCGTCTGCATACTGGTGACACTTGACGCCGTGCTGTGCGATGACGTCAGCCACTGGACTACAGTACACAGCAAACAACAGTGGGCCAAGTGCCGAACCTTGCGGAACACCGACGTTTAGCCGGGTGGTGTCTAACTGGTGCTGGCCGATTTTGACGTACTGTGTGCGGTCGCAGAGGTATGAGTGTAGCCAGTCTAGTCTTGTGTCTGTCTCTCTGTTAGTTCAGTCGTCGCTTTGCATCCATACAACTGGTGCTACAGCAGCAGACAGACCGAAGCACGCTTATTGTCGCTTCTCATAATTTCCGGTGCGCAAAATTGCAGCCTAGTGCCGTCCAATGCAACGTGCGCAACGGTCGCAGCACGCAGCATAACGGATGCAAGAAAAGCAATAGACGCCGCTTCTAGTATCCGTGCGTTTTGGCCGCTGCGTACATCAGCCGCGTTAGTTACGTATTTGCTTGCGTAGTTTTCTTGCGTCGTCTGCGCGTCAGCTGCGTCGAAACAGTACGCAAGGGCCTGGCGTTGCGTTGGATGGAGATTATCATAGGCATTCGCTGTTGTCGCTTGTGATTCGCAACATGCAGTCCAATGCTGTTCCCAATCAAGACCAATCTACTGCTCACTGACAGTAGCAACGTCTGTCCGCCTGAAGCTATCGAAAAGCGCGTTTTAATGTTACTGGCAATCCAGACTTGAAAGCCGTTGTCTATCTAAAATAACATAACACCTTAGTATGGACGAAGTCTTATGGGCATAGAGTTTTTGCCATAGACTGACAGATCGCAATGTTAACACTATTTCCATCACGGCTTGTGCGGTAGCAACAAGCTGTTGTATAAGCGATGTGCCAAGTCAATGGGAAGGCCGAAATTTCGACCCCTACAGCTCCCACATTTTTCAACCGATCTTAATGAAACTTGAAACCAAGAAAGATATCCAGGACACGACCTTACATGCAAAATTTGGTTGATGTGGGACGACGGGAAGGGGATCTGCATAGAGAGGGCATTTTTCGTTACGTTTTTGTGTTCTATCCTTTTTTGTATAGGCCTACTTGCCCACGCCTACAGCCAGGTAACACCAGAAAACCGATCACGACCGTTTATGGCTCAAAACGCGTGTTTCCGCGTAAGGTAGGGTCTTTTGGGGGTCTCGATAATAAAAAATAATGTTTAGGGGTCAAAACTCTCTAAAAACATGATTTTGGGGGCCTGAATAGGCATTTTAAGCCAAATTTGCGAAAATTTCGAATCGCGATATCTCGAAAAGTACGCATTCGATCAACACGAAATTTGAAGGGGAATTTCAGGTGCACAAACGAAATTCGTGGGTGGTCCAGCATTATAAAATTATAATTCAAGAAGGTGGAAGCCACCATCTTGGATTTTTGCACAAAAGTCAATAACTCAGCCGCCGATTGACGTAGATGAATGAAATTTTGCAGTGTTGTAGACGGCTGCCACCGGAAATAGACCGTATGACCAAAATGGACAAAAATAATAAATTCAATATGGCGGCGACCGTTATTTTGAATTTCATCTATCGCTCATAAGTCGTTTAATATTGCACATGTTTGCACGAAATTTGGCATGCGCGTTACACTGGAGGTCCTACATGCATGTATGCCAAAATATTAAACAAAAACCAAATCCAAGATAGCGGCGGCCGCCATCTTGGATTTTTGCACAAACAGCAATAACTCAGCCGCCGATTGACGTAGATAAATGAAATTTTGCAGTGATGTAGCCGGCTGCCACCGAAAATAGACCATTTGATCAAAATGGACAAAAATAATAAATTCAAGATGGCGGCGGCCGTCATTTTGAATTTTATCTGTCGTTTACAATTTGTTTACTATTGCCCATACTTGCACGAAATTTGGCACACGTATTACGCTGGAGGTCCTACATGCAGGTATGCCAAAATTCTGAACAAAAATTAAATCATTTTTGCACAAACAGCAATACCTCGGCCGCCGATTAACGTAGATGAATGAAATTTTGCAGCCATGTAGAGGGCTGCTACCGGAAATGGGACGTTTGACCAAAATGAACAAAAATAATAAATTCAAGATGGCGGCGGCCGCCATTTTAAATTTAATTTATTGCTTATAATATGTTTATTATTGCACGTATTTGCACAAAATTTGGCATGTATATTACGTTGGAGGTCCTACATACACACATGCCAAAATATTAAACAAAAATAAAATCCAAGATGGCGGCGGCCGCTATCTTAAATTTTTGCACAAACAGTAATAACTCAGCCGCCGATTGACGTAGAACAAATTATTATTTTTTTTATTATTATTATGCACGAAAATTATTATCGTGGCGCAGCGGCGTGTACAAAGTTGAATCTGAAATAGCCAGACGTTTCAGGACAATCTACGGTGACAGTAACTCTGCTAGCAATTCAACCGTTTGTATTTTTAAATTTTTTTTTATTGAAAAACCGCAAATTGTGTAGTATAGGTTTTACTGATATACAACAGTGGTTGCATTTAGAAGTCTGTATTGTATTTTGCGGCTTCAACCGGCTAGCAAGCCGAAAAATCACGAGTCAAACCAGCGACTTCCCAGCACGTGATAACAATGAAATAAGCTTGTTATGGGGCCGTCCTTCCTAGAAGGAGGCCCCATTATGTGTTGATCCTGTCCGTCCGTCTGTCTGTCCCGTGCCTCCACCTAGAGGGAAAACGAAAAGGCCTATACGAATACCACACTTGGTAGGAAGAGTCCCCGGGACACGAGCACCTCGTGGACCAATTTCAAGGTCGAGGGGTCAAAGGTCAAGATCACAGGACACATTAGTTGTGTCAACGTAAGCCTAATTATCAGAATTTCTAGATGCTAATTGGTTGATTAGCGTATTTAAGTGACATATTTGGCAGGTGTCATAAGGAACCCTCGCCGCCTTGCCCCGGGTGACCTCGTTACCATGGCAACGGCCGTTCCCTCCGTCTGTCCGTACTCAACTGCAAGGACGGCCCCTTAGCGTGCGGCCCCTCAACGGCCGCACCCTCTTGTTGTAAAGCAGCTTAGTACTCAGCGAAAAACAAAACGCCAGTTATGTGCATTCAGAGTTTATAATATGTTACAGTCTGTTGTTGTTGTTGTTCGCGGAACAGGTTGTTATGTCGTTGTCGACGTCACGTGACCAACTTCTGCGTTCCGTCAGGACCACAAAGTCTGCAGTGGTAGTGGCCATATTCCACGGTGAAGCGCGTTTTGAGCGACCGCAATGACTGTCAGAAGTATGCTACAAAAGTACTGGAGGTTTTACACAAAGTCTGCTGTGGTGGACAAGTTGTCATCTGGATTTGGTCAGTTCGTCAATGTCGTCAGCGCTCACCTGCCGGAACAACACCGTCACCAGAATGTCCAGCAGCATCAACAGCAGCAGAAAGTCTAATACGAGCTCAAACTGATATTTTTTGACGTCATGATCTGTCACTGGACTTCTGTGCATTTCCGCAGAAAATGTTCTCTTTGTCCCGAGGACTGCTTTGGCGTGCGCGTCATCGTCAACAACAACAGCAGCAGCAGCAGCAGTAGTAGTAGTAGCAGCGGGCTCTCTCTAGAACGATGTCCAGTGTCCAGTGCGGGGTGTTAAATGACCGCGGACTGGGCTGACCAGAACGTCCAGCAGAGTGGCGCTAGAACACAACAGCGTCGAGACGGTGTCCGAATGCCTCTGCAAAACTGGCGCAGCGGCAGCGTGCCTACAGTTGCCGACAGTGGCAGTGCTGCTTCGTCTGATATGACAGATTCATTGCGGGAATATGACTCGATGTCGTTGGGAACACTGCGACCAACTTTTCCGCCTGGAAAACGTCGTCAGTCGTGTATCGGCGCGACGTCCGTGAACAAGACAACACCCGAGAGCGAAAGATCTGGCGGGCAGAGGGACGACGGGAAGACTAACAGCGTCTCCAAGGTCATCGTGAGTGACGAAATCGACGCGCGTCAAGCGGTGACGTCAAAGCCAGTCGCGGCAGAACAACAACATTCAAGCAGTTTCGACCTGGGAATGACTCAGCCTGGAACGCTGACGTCATGGAGACGCTCCAGCGACAAGGCGGCGTTCGGATCTCCACCTCGTGCAAGCCGCCGGCGCGAAATTGTGTCCTACACATCTGGCGAAGGCACGTTTAATTCTCTAACTTTGATTGTTTTTAATGTGCATTAGTTTCGTATTTGCATTTTTTTGTAGTTGGATGTTTGTCGCAAATTGTCGGTGCGTGTAACCATGTTGTATTATTTAATCCGCTACCACGTCTACATGCTATCGATAAATAAACACATTGATTAATTGTTTGAGTGACTGAAGGGTCTTGGGACGAGGGTACTGCTGCCGCCGATCACAGTGCTACTTTGGCAACAGCCGGAAGTGGAAACTCCGCCAAACCAGCGTCGACCAACAACGAAGAGCAACGTATCGCCATTGGAGTCGTCGATGACGTTGTCGGGAAAGTAAAGCAACGGCGTGAGGAATCGCTGACAATGACGTCACCGCATCATCATCAGCAACAGCAGCAGCAGGCTCAGGATGGCTGCATGCCGTCACAGCAGTCCAGCCAGCCGAGATCTGACGTGATCACGTTCACCGCGGCATGGTATAAGCCGAGTCAACGCGGCAACGCACGACGCCGCTGGTCTGAGTTCATTCCACCGGATACGCCTCCGTGTTCACCTGCTTCACCGGACTGGTCTAAAGCCCGCTTCACACAGCAGGAAATGTTCACGAGTCGAGACGTCCAGCGCCGGCTTCTGGCAGGGCACGGTAGGGCCGACTCACACCACACGCAAGCTACTACAGACGCCATTGACGACTACAACGTTGATTCACAGGTGCACTGTTCAATCTTTCAACATGACACTGATCGGTCAGCAACGTTTAATCATTAGATGACGGGTTAGAAGGGGTATAAAGATATCTTCTCTTTCTGCTCAATGCCTGCAGCGTCTCCGCCTTATTTCAACCCACTGCAAATTATAGATGTTTCCTTTATATACTTTATTTCGCATCAAAGCAACACAACCTGATACTAAAAGAGAGAAAAAAATACACACACATACTATACAGTTAAAAAACATCTACCACAAACATAGAATGACCAGCCTAAATGACATATTTACAAGTATATAACCTATGGACACAGTTAAAAACATAAACAGACATAACTTGTTTAGAATCGATAAGACTTAAACATTTGTTCATAAAACACAGTTTCGTTTCTGCTGCGGTGCATTGTAAATGTTAGTTTATATTCCACCGATAATAAGTTTATTTATTTGCTTACTTACTTTTATGCCATGATCATCCTTGTCATGTTTTTCTACTGCGAAACGTTTGATGAGAATAATAAACTTCTGGAATTTTTGCTGCTTTTATGCAAGCGTTCTGATACGCCGCATTACGGAACCTGCCGTCCGTTCATCTGTTCGTTTTCCCATGCGAGGCTTCGAGATCGAATATGAAAATGCATATAAAACCGAAAATTATTGAACGTTCCTCAGACTATCAGCAACGGGTGTGCCAATTTTCAACTGAAAGGTCAGAGGCAGGTCCGGGCTACGACCTGAAGTGACTAAATCTGCCTGTTTTCTAGTTTTTCTTAACGTTTCACCGTCGTGCCCGCAACTGCTGGCACCTCGGGTTTTGTGGTATAATAATAACAAATCAATGTAAATACACTTCGCTATCCTCGGTATCCGTAGCGTCTGCAGGCGACAGGGTTTACCAGGTGCAGGCGCACTCCCACAATGACTCATCTGCTGCACGTGCGGCTCAGAACAATGTTGTACAATAGCGGTACAATACAATAGCGGTAGGTGTGTAGTTTTGTGGGAACTAAACGACATTTGCAGCCAGTAGACACGTTTTGTAGACCCTTAGTGCATCCGCAGTGCATTTGCAATCGCGTCTCTGTCTCGAACCCTACTTCTCCAGACACCCTGTTGAGCAAGATGCTCGCTGCCCGTCCTTCTAGCTCAAATTTCGGCTCCTCAGGCTTGCATGAGTGCACCCACAAAGACAACTCCTGGCTACGCTACTGTGTTGTATTATACAGACGTGTGTGTGTATGTGTGCGCTGTCCAGCCGAGGAGCAGTGAACTACAAGTGATGTCGACAAGTCGCAGACGCCTGTCCAGCCCCATCTTCAACCCTAACTTCGAAGAGGATTTCGACGCCACCACACTGAGGACGACTACCGTGAACATGGATCAAGTGCTTGCGTCTTTGTCCTCGGGACTCGCTCTGACGTCACCAGATAGGGGTGATGACATCACAGTGACGTCATCGACTGGACGTGATGACGTGTCAAATGACGTGTTAAATGACGTCAGTTGCGCGCTGAACCGTGACGTCAACAGCAGCGTCAGCGAGCGAGCAGCTGATGGGACGAACTACGGAAAAGAGCGAAAAAAAGTTAACGCGGTAAAATTTTCTACCGTCATCATCATCGTTGTCATCGTCATTACTGAGAAGTTGAAGAAAAGCTCTTAAGGGTCGCTGTGGTGTTTTAGCGTTGGCAATGTACTAAATGCAGCGGCGGCCTGGGTTAAAAATGTAAACACTAAAGGAGTTGCAATTTTACGACAGATACTGCAAATTTCAACAGGTGAGATTATGCTCTTTGACAACTTTGCTCCTAAATTTTTCTGTAATGGTCTTTGGCTTCAGATTTTGCATTTCGGTGTGAAAATTTTCTGACAAGAAGAAGATTTTCTGACAATTTTCCGACAGCCCATAATTATTTTAGATTGGGCAACTGTTTCCCCTTTTCCCACGACGCCATTGGCTCTTGATTAGGTCTACGTGGCATACGATTTCGCTGGAATTTCTGCGAATTCTCATGTTGTCGAAAGGCACTTATATTCGCAGCATACACAGTCGAAGTTAAGTGAACTCGTGCAGTCAAACGTTGTACGGTCGATTAAGCCCTGTTCTTGTCCGCTGAACTCGACTGTCTATTGAACTGCAAATTGTTGCTGCCACCTGGTGAATGCAAAGTGGTGGCTTGGTAGTGTAGCGATAAGAGGACGTTAACCTAGCTATCGCGAGATCCTGGGTTCCACTCCCGGTCTATCAACTGGTTAGTGCTTCTTGAATGGATGACTGTCTGCGGACAGGTGAAGCATCTCGGTATATAACCAACATTAAGATTAACTGAGTCTTCTATCCCTTCTGAGTAGGTAAATCGAGCACTGGCCTGGCTGAATTTAAGACTGGACGCGTTTATTTGTGTCGGGTGGCTGGTAACACTGTGTGATCCCATACGGCAGATGACGCTCCGTAGCTATGGAATGTGTCGAGCCCCGTTGGTTTTTAGTCAGTTCGTCGGCCGGGGTGTGTATGTCGCTTGTGTGAGAACAAATCGACGATTTATTTTCGCTTCAGATAGCGAGGTTTTTCGCCGTTTGTTCGAGCGTGGTGGCGATTATTTGTCGACTTATTTCGCCTGTCGTGCTTATAACAACTCTGTCTTAGTGTTGCCGGAGTTCGTCCATCAGTGTGTCTGCATATCACTGTGATTCCGTGTCTTCGGATTGGTAACTGTACCTGTCTTTGCGTGGCTAGGAGTTGGTCTGTATGTAGCAGTTATACTAATACGGCTTATGTTATGTGATAGTATTCTTTCTACATGTAGTATGATGTCAAGCATCAGACCATAGGTGATTGCTAATCGGAGGTCGAGCTGTATACCTAGCCCCACCTCACTTATGACGTGAGTTGAATAACTGTATTGTTATTGGTTACTATGTCGAGACCAAGCTATAATTAGATTGTCGTTCAGAGTGGGCGCGAAACGAGCTGTTTGATTACAGTTGTTGGTTTGGTGCTGACCAGAATGGACTGGTGTGTATGGTATGTGCCTAGGCTATATGGCCGTTTATATGGCTTCGGTGACGGTAATAGGGTACTTGTGTAGACCCTAGATGTGGAGTTTGATAAATTGGGAGGCCTGTGTGGATCCATAGAGTGGCATATCGAAGGAAGGAGACCCCTGTGCAAGCGCTTAAACTCTGCACAGATATTAAGCCCTTTATATGTGGCTTAGTTATGTGTATATTGCTTGTGGTTGTTTGTCATATAATATCCGTTCTATTGAGCTATTCACCAGTTTATATCTGACCTTAGATAGGTCGATGTGATATCTCTGTTTTAAACGGTGAAACTGAACAGTCTGATGATTTGATCGAGATATTTTTACTAGCAGCTGCGACTGCTTGATTGTTTAACTGTCTATTTGTATTTCTGTTCTATTTTCGTTTATTGGCATTGCATTTACATGATAATTCGCACGCTGTAAATATTCTGCTTATCAAATCACATTATCGTTTTGTTTTCAATCTTGTGTCCAGTTACTTGAGCATTAATCCTAGGTTAACTCTAAATTAAGTTTAGCGGTAGGTCTAGGATCAAACGCACCAAGACAACTTTACAGAATGGATTTTTCGTAAAAAGCCATACCCTTTAAATTTGTTAAACGGAAACGATTTAACCTTTTGTCAAATTACGTTGGTCGTTGTTATAGCGTTACGTGGCGTGGTTAGGTTGCGAAGTCTGGGGTTCGAAGCAGCAGCATGAGACGATTGTATCAAACTCACGCCAGCGCGAGCATCGACAGCGTACAGCAGCAGCAGCCTCAGCAGCGTGACTCAAAGCGACGTCGAATCATACCCTCGCTATCACTCACCCTTCCAGACGGCAACATTCAACCGATCGACGTGTCGCCGTTACGCGGCGCCGCTGAAGACGACCTTTGTGATAACGGTAACTTATCAACCAAGTTTTCTTCTATACTCCGTGTGTCAAAAAACGCGCCATTTCTATTTTTCACAACAACTTTGTGCAACATTGACCGATTTTTAGCCGACCGTACTTACGTGGGCCCAACAGTCGAGCTTATGGTACGAGTTGTCGTCTGTCTGTCTGTCGTTGTCTGTAACGGATGTATTGTGACTAAGCCCTTAGGTCGTAGGTGAAAGCTTTTTTACGAGTAGTAAGTTTTGTGTTTTAAACTTAAGCATGCAACATTTCAGCGATTTAAAGCAAGGGAAACATTTTAAAATTCCGAGTTGAATAGAGGGGAGTAAGAAAAATGAGCGTTTTTAAGCCAAAAACTGGTCATATCTCGGAAACAGTAAGAAATACATCCAAGTTTACTAATAGTCACTGATAGGAAGTGGCATACGCCCTTTCAGGTGAAATAAAAATCATCGATTTTGGATGACTTTGAAATCAGTGAGAACGAGTACCGTCGGCTGTCCTAATGACAGTTGGGCTCTTGTAATGATTTTTAACACGCAACATTATGAAGAAACATGACGTAGGACAAAACGATTTTAGTTTTATTCAACGTACCTTAATAATGGTTGGTGGCGTGGCGTAGTTTGTAACGCGTTTCGGATGAAACGAAGTTATTCTACGCCGGGCCCGGTTAGCACCGCGATGGGTGACTGCCTGCGGGCAGGTAAAACCATCGCGCCGGCTTCGCCCTCGCCGGCTCAAAGCGCTGTAAAGGCAACGGACCTAGGTCTATGCGGAATCTTCTTCTTCTTCTTCTACCTTAATACCTTTGCTACACTGAAATTCAAAAGTCGTAGTTAACTTGACTAGTGTACTTAGTATTTGTTCTGGCATTTGACTGTTTAGTTCATAGATGAGTATGTACCATAATCACGGTTACATAAAATTTTTAAAAAATGCCTAAAGTAAAAAGTAGGCCTAGCGATTGGAAACATCTGCAGTTTAATGTTTTCATAGTGTTTTTTTTTATAAAAGTATAAAAACATGTTTTATGTTTTTTTTATTTGCAAATGAATGTTTTTAACATCAATGGTTTAGTTACTCGCCACATCGCAGGTGAAGACTCAGGCGAAGACAATAGTTCCGGCACGACGGAAGGATGTGATGACGTAGACGAACTGGATGACGACGACGATGACGTCAGCGCTTTCGACCAATCACAGGCCGACGATGAGCACTTACGTCATCAGCAAACTGGATCAAGTGCTGACAGCGAGATGGCGCGACTTGCGAACATCGGTCGCGACTGTGCTGTCTTCATGGCCGACTTCGTGCAGAAAATATTCGATCCGTCGTGAGTAGTAGTGGTTTTTTTTACACGTTTTCATGCTGTGACTTTCTGATCTAGCTGGCTATCGCGAACACTGGCTCAGGTCAACTTAGGCTTTGTATCCCTGGGATAGGTTCCCATGAAGTTCTGTACACACGCCTTTTAGATTCAACTTCTTTAGCTCGTGCCGTTCTGAACTAGTGTCTTTCATCAAAAGTCACAATTGTACAGGCCTGAACAGTACTGACGTAGCATGGTCACGTGGTAACATTACGTATACAAAGTGCACAAAACAGTCTACTACTGAAACTACACAGTGTTTCATAAAAAGGACTTTTTTTGTTTTTTTTCATACTTTACTCAAATTATGAGCAATTTACATGAAATTTTTATCAGTTGTAGCTGAAAAAATACTAATTCGAAATATTTAAACAAACTGTGGCAGTTGATTAAATATTCTTTGCTAGTCGTGATGTAGGCCTAACGCTGACGTCATAATGTGTCACAGGTACAAACTTGCTAGTCTCAACTGATGCTGTTGGTTGCTACCCTGCTTCGATGGTGAACTTAATCTGGTTCGCTAATGAAAAATGCTTATCGTGTCAGCACTTAGCAACATGGAAACATGAACTCAGGCCTCTCGTGATCCAAAAGCTCAACATCTTGCAAGCTCGGTGTGATAGTGCACTGTCTTGCTCGAACATGTGAAAGACCAACTGTCCCTACAGACACGTAAATTCGATCGCTTTGCACGTTCTTGTGGCTGCAACTGTAAAACTTCAATTATTTGACACCAACGAATTAAATTTTTCACCATTGAAGCAGGGTAGCAACTGGCAGCACCAATTGGGATTAGCCTAATTAACTGCCATGCTTTGTTAAAAAAATTTCAAATTAATATTTATTCAGCTACAACTGATAAAAATTTCATGCAAATTGCTCATCATTTGAGTGAATTATGAAAAAAAACAAAAAGGGGTCCTTTTGTTATGAAACACCGTGTATAGCAACTTTCACAGAATTCACATTATCACGGCTTGTGCGGTAGCACCAAGCTGTTGTATCAGCGATGTGCCAAGTCAATGAAAAGCCCGAAATTTCGACCCCCCACAGCTCCCACATTTTTCAACCGATATTAATGAAACTTAAAACCAAGAAAGATATCCGAGACACGACCCGACACGCAAAATTTGGTTGATTTGGGACGATGGTAACTGGGTCTGCGTAGGGAGGGAATTTTCCGTTACTTTTTGTGTTCCATCCTTTTCTTGTATTCTTGCTCACGCCTACAGGTCACACAGAAGACCGATCACGACCGTTTATGGCTTAAAACGCGTGTTTCGGCGTAAGGTATCCCTTTTTGGGGGTCTCGATGATAAAAAATAATGTTTGGAGTTAAAACTTTCCAAAAACATGATTTTGGGGGTCTAGATAGGCATATTAAGCCAAATTTGCGAAATTTTTGAATCGCAATATCTCGAGAAGTATGCACTCGATCAACACGAAATTTGAAGGGGAATTTCAGGTGCACAAATAGACTTCGTGGGTGGTCTAACATTACAAAATTATAATTAAAGATGGCGACAACCATCATCTTGGATTTTTGCACAAACATCAATAACTCAGCCGCCGATTGACGTAGGCCCTAGATGAATGAAATTTTGCAGTGATGTAGACGGCTGCCACCGGAAATAGACAATTTGACCAAAATGGACAAAAATGATAAATTCAAAATGGCGACGTCGCCATTTTGAATTTCATTTATCTTTCATAATTCGTTTACCATCGCACATATTTGCAATATGATAATGATCAGTTCCTCTACTGCTGGTTCACTTTTATTGGCATTGCCATCACCAGAATTTTAACCAGTTTATCAGCAAGTATATAGAATGTATGTGCGATGTCGTACAATAATCCTATACAAACTGGTGGTTTAAAAAATAATCTAATTAATATGTAATTGACGTGTTTATGGCGGAAACACAAATATTAATAATGGTAAAGTAAAATGAGTTTGAAAAATGAAATGTAATTATGTAGGCCTATCGTTTGTTCGACTGTTTTCGGCGTCAACACAAAGGTGGTCCGTCTTCAAAAATCACGTCAAGACTTTGATGTTGAAACCTTTGTATGAAACCAGATGGAAAACTCATGTAAACAGCATTAAAGCTATTCGCTAACAGATTGGCAAAGCGTGTGATGAGGCTCTTATTCAATTGGCAGAAGACATTAAGGAAGTGCGTCACGAAAGTTCGTGCTTTGGTGAAGGAGATAAGAAGCTTCCATTTCTTGTGACGCTTGTTATATGGTACGATCTCTTGACGCAAATAAATTTAGAAAGCAAAATCTTGCAAACGCAGAACGTGAATCTTGGTGAAGCTGTTAGTTTTTTTGCAGAAGACAAATCAGTTCGTTTGCAACTTTAGGAAAATCGGATTTCAGAGTTCTATTATCGCAGCTAAAAAGCTGGCAGAACAAATGGAAATGAAACCTGCGGAGATGTCATTTCCTCGTAGCGCAGACGTGAGACGGCTGCGGAAGAAAGTGCAGTTATGAAGCACCCGATGAACCAAACGACAATCCAGAGGACAGTTAGTCTATCACATAAACCTTTTCAATGTTCTGATAGCTCAAGCAATAACATCGTTTGACGACTGATTTTCTCGGAGAATTTCGAACTATAGGGACAGTATAATATGATAAATTTTATTCACCAAAATTATTGAAAAGTAAACTCTGTTCAGAACTTACCTTGTGGCGCTGAGTCAAATACTAAGATGGCAAGACCGTGCATATAGGCCTAGCCCTAGATTTTGAAGT
>Ga0209367_1009085_pt1 | contig 13528 bp, 3 predicted proteins | sample WorMetLIZISLAND2_FD_187412 | JGI IMG/M metagenome (GOLD analysis project Ga0209367, IMG submission 187412) | Marine gutless worms symbiont microbial communities from Max Planck institute for Marine Microbiology, Germany - Olavius geniculatus... ... | reverse complement strand
CTCCCGACCCCACCCCCTCGGTGCTTGAATACTTTGCACCTCCACACCTCACTCAGGACCTTTGGTCCATCCGTCGTCCCGCCATGACATTTGCCACAGGCCCCCCAATATTTCAACAGCACGACACCTCCGCCCGCACCGCAGCCTGTTTGTTCATCTTTAATAGTTATCTGGCATCTTAGTATAGTTCTTCTTGGTCAATGAAGTTGCCTTATGCCAGGTCAGGTTTATTCTTAGATGAGTGTGTGTCTTTAGTCAGCTACCATAAACTGTCTCAATATGCAGTTATCCTAGTCGACTCGGATGGCAAAATGGGCATCAGTTTTCTAGTTTAGTAATCACACCTCACACGGTATTGTGAGTGTTGTAAGGACGACCTTCAAAGTTTATGGGAAAAGGCAAACTTTGACCCTCAGCCAACCCAAAATAATAGTAAGTGACTGTTTAGGCAGATTTGCAACTCAAGTCACCAGAATATGGATTTGCCAATAAATTGTAGTACAATGTTTAGCTGCAAGATGACTTTCTGTTGGGTGATTATGCCTAACTGCAGCAACTGGAAATAATCAGTAGTTTGACTAATGCAGTTGGGAAATTCATTGCAGCACAGCTTTCCACTGTACAGAGAAAGCATCATGGCAAAAGCACTTGTAGCAGATTTTGGATCTGTTGTTGAATGTTTGCTGTTGATGTGTACAGCTGCCCAAGTTCTATTTCCTGTGTGAAGACAGCATCTGGGGTGTACGCAAGGCTTGTGCCGAGTGCTTTGCTCAGGTGTCGACCGTCTGTTCGCCAGCTGTAAGGCGTTCAGAACTGTCACAGCTCTTCATCAATCTTATCTACGACCAGTCACGCTGGGTATGCCAAACAACCAGTTCTTAATACAGCAGGATTCACAGCGTCCTGTGGCATTTTACATATTGTCATAGAATTTGTCATTTGCTGTACAGAATTTGTGATACTGCCAAATTTGTGTCTCAGTTTATAGCTGATGTTGGGTCTTATCTTCTCTCCACCAAATAAGATAGCTTAGAACTTAGAACTTCATTTGCCATATGTTTTATACTGCAGTAAAAGGTCATTAAAGCTTGCCGTAAATATAATTCGTATACTTGTTGCATGTATTTAGCAATCATTTAGTCAATCAAAGCACCTTTATCTAGTGCCATATACACCGTATCCCACCCTACAGATAAGTTAGTGTGAAATCGTTAATACCTGACAGATTTTTACAAAATTTGAAGCAGTCATTGAAACAATCATTTGGGAGTAGTATTTACAGTTTGAGCTCAAAGTGTCCACTTTTGGCCTCAACGCATACTCTTAGTCTAAGACGGGTGCGCTGCTGCTTTATGTTTTTGTCAATAGCAATGTATTGAATGTAGCCTTAAGTGTGAACAAACTCTGACGTCATAATGACGTTACACTGAGCATACACGGTAAAGTGCATACATCATAATGGGTGTGACCATAAGTAATGTTAAGGTAGTGTAGTGTACGATATTTCGTTGAAATCCATAAACTACAAACTGAATTAGGCGTAGTATTTGAAGCCAGGTGGGGAGAGCACTAATTTTGGGAGACACTTTATTGTGATCATATCATAGGCACATAATGGCTGAGGCTATTTTGAGTGTTCACCACTACTGTAGACAATATGGAAAAGTTTCTTCAGTTTTTAAACTCTGTGAGGAAATTTTTATCAAGTTTGTGCCAATATCTTATTCATTTACGGCTTAATTACTGCTATGACAGACATGCAATTGAAACTGTTCTGCAATGATCTGTAGGTCCGCATGGCAGCGTTTGAAGCTCTTGGTTCATTCATAGCTACATTTGCCGACCCCAAGTCCACTGGCCTGTACCTATCTGCAGACGGTGCCGTCACTGTGTGCCCAGCTAATGGTTTATCTCCTGGCAGGTGGGTGTCACTGTTTAGTTACGGCATCTTTCTACCATAAAACTTTTGTTGTCACTGTATTCTGTGTGATTAGGATGTTGTCAGTTGCACATTTTCTACTTTTTAAAAACTTTTTCAGTGTAATTTTTATTTGATTTTATGCTGGCTATATATGTTTTCAGTTTGATTGGATGTTGGTTACATGTCATGCTAAATATGCTGTTTGAATATTTTTTTATAATCGGTCTGTATTTGATGATGGTATGAAATTATTCAGTAAGTAGATAAATTCACTCAACATACTATATCAGCGATACTCCATCAAATCAGAGGTTGAAGGGAGGGGTTGGAGGGCTAAAAAGGTGGAAAGCTAGATTATGGAAAAAGCTTAAAGTTGGTGAGAAAAATAGTATACAAATAGTGATTGGTGTTGATGTCGTTATTGGAAAATTTTCCCCGAAGTTGGTAAAATATTGCTCGAGGTCGAAGACCTAGAGTGATATTTTACCAACTGAGGTGAAAAATTTCCAGTAATGATCGATGATGCTAGCTGCTATTTGTTTTGTTATACTTCAGTGCAAAATATGTGCTAATTATGCTCTTTTCGAATGAAGTAAACAAACAACATGGTTGTCTGCTGATAATGTACAATGTACAGTTTAGCCACAACACATGAATTTGGCATCAGCATGGTCATTGACGTCTTGAGTAATAATGAGGCATGATGACGTCGCCAATCGCATACTGTTCTTTGGGGACTATGGATGCGAGTCTCATGACTCCATAGTCTGCGCAGAGCCCTATGGAAGAGATTTTTTGACTGGTTGGTGACTATGGCGTATTTGTGAACGTCACCTGACATGGTTTGGACCAATTGAGTGCAGGTATTTTGTGTTGAGATATAGCAGCATCATATAGAAGCTGTTAAGTCATATATATCAGTGTTTGTTTGTGTGGCTGTGTCTGACAGAGTGGTGAGGGCTGCGGCTGCAGATGATGATGCAGAGAGCAGTCAAGTTGATGATGTGGAGTTAGCGTCAGACTCTTCATCACACGATGATCACCTTGACTTTGAGACCACTTCTCCACAGACTGTTGTGCCAAATCTATCCTCCAGCACATCGGACTCTATTGCCAATGATATCACAGAAGAACCCCACAATAGTCATATATACACTCAGTCAACTCTTTGTGGCGATCCTGAACCTCTCCAGGTCGATACGGAAGATGTGTCACATGTCACAGATAGTTTGTGCAATAACGCCGCCCGTGCTGTACAAGGTTTAGCAGAAGTTAGCGCAGTCAATACGTCGTCAGAGGCTGAAGCGGGTGATAGTGAAACCGGTGATGTTAGTCAGAGTAGTGTTTCAGTAGATGCTGATGAAACAGAGGTGGCCGATCTTTCAGAGGATGTAACCACCGATGATGTTCGATATCCCAACCACCTATCATTGTGCAGTGAGCTGTCATCATCGTTGACGGACTCGCTGGATATTTGTGAGCAGGGTGGCATGGTTGATGCTGACGGTCATGGATTGGTGGCAGCTGTAGACTCCGGGGCAGTTAATGCGACAGATTCCATGCTGCCAGCGAGCAAAGGTGCACTAGCATCATGCCAATGTAGCGATAATTCTTCTGCTGACACTGAGGACGATGGCCATATGGTGCAGTTATCTGCGATGCCGGACGATAGTAGCCAGTGTGACTGTGACGTCACTGGTGCTGTTAGTAACAATATCATTTCAGTAGATCCAGATAAAACCGAGGCAGAGTTGGAGACGGAGATGGGTCGGCTTTCGTCCGAGTCTATGCGGATGTTGAATGATCTTGACCAGTCATCCGTGGCCTCTGACAAAGACTTCAGGAGCATGTCAGCCGATGTTGAAGCTTCCCAGCGGATTTCTGGTGATGCCGCTGACATTACTTTTAGTCCAGCATTGAATCTTGATGATCATGACACTGCAGCATTATCCCCATATGCCTCTGAGGCCTGTGTTTCTGGTATGGAAATGGAAACGGGATCTGGCAATAGTAGCTCACCTGTGATTGATGCAGGTATCATTTCATCGGCACTGGAGCCGGATGGTGAACCCGGAGGTAAAGCATCAAAGCTGGATCAACCTCTGACCACCGACTGTTCAGACTCTGAGCCATCGGACACTGGTGCACTGCATATGTCGGTCGGATTTCAGTCGTCGCCGGGCAACGAGAAAGTCGTCGCCACATTCAAAGATGACTCGCGTGACACGTCTATCGGCGTTCTAATGCTCTGTGATGACGATGGCGTCATTTCACCAGTGCGTGCTGAACCTTCTGTCACAGTGTCGGACTCTTCTGAAGCCGGTGTTGTAGCATCGTCCATTGGCGGAGACTACAACTCAGTTGTCACTGTTGCTTCGTCGTTTTTCACTTCAGCCACAGAAACGCGGCCATTGGTAATTGCCGGGACAGAATCGGATGACATGCGTTTGGCAGAATCTTCATCGGGGACAGTCGCGGCCGAGGACGTGATGTTGTGTGAAGTGGAATCAAAGTCACAGGAGCTGGATGAATTGCTCACCGACGTGTCACAGACCATCGTTAACTCCAGCCATGTTACTCAGCTCTCTGATAACAGCATCTACTCTCATGACGAAAGTGAGTTTCACTACCACAAGCTAACTCGTAGAAGCTTGAAAGATTTGTTTAAGCGAATCATATTTGTGACAGGAGAGGGAGGGTATCCACCAGTAAAAGGTTTTTCATTTTAATTCTTTTGATTAGACTGAAAGTAAAGAAGGAAGCTGGCTAGTCTGAATTTATGTAAAATGTCTGTTAAAACAATGTAAACTCTGTTCCAACAAAAAGTGGACCCCGCAACAAATAGTTGTAACTCAGTAAAAGCTCAACAGTTTTGTCTGAAATTTTAAACATAATAACTGTGAATTAAGCTTAGAACAATGGCATATCAGTTTTAAAAAAATAACATGATGTCATCAGTTTTATTAACATTTAAATTAGATTACTCCAAAAATAAAGTTTACTACACAGAGGTTTCGCATAGGCCTATGAGGACAGTTTGCCTACCATTTTACAGTTTTTTCAAGTTTTATGGGTGCCTGGCACATTTTCTTGACTTAATACCAGCTCCTCAACTGAATCAACGTTGTCAGCAATTCGCCTCTTACGCTTTTTACCACTTCCTGGTTTGTGATCCACAATGCCGAGTTGATCAGTCTTCGGTGAGCAACTCCTTCAACAGTGACAGAGACCAGTTGTTGTGTAATAAACTTCTTTGCTCCATAACTTTTTCTTAGTGCGAAACTTTGTTTGTTATTGTTTACAGTTGTGCCCGTGTGACGTGTGAATGACATCGGGCTATATAGCAGGCACTTGTATTTAGAGCTGTTTGTACCGGTATATAAAAAATGAAACTTTTTAAAATTCAGTTTATTTATGGCTGATGTTTTTATGCCAGGTTTTGTGCACTTTTTTCAAATTAACTAAAGATGTGGAACAATAATTTACACTTATGGCAGTTTTTGTTTAATGCAGTTATGGACGATGTTCTAGGGGTCCACTTTATTGCGACACAGTGTATATGCGTTTGCATGTGTATGAGAACACTGCTTAACTGTCTTTGATGCTGTTTAGTTAGATGACAAAAAGGACATCTGATCTGTGCAAATGCTGCCACAGCGCAGTGATTCCCAATAATTTGCTTTTCGGGACTGGTCTAACTTGAAGTAATTCCGGAAAAAACTGTTTAGTTAGACTGAACATAATTCGTGCAGACGTTTACAGTTAAGAAGTGGTTGACAATAAAAGTTCCTAGATGCAATTTTCACAATGTTTATACCGGTGTATATAAGTATGTTGTTTTGTTGTAGCCCGTTTGTCATGCTTCGAAACAAGCCTTGAATCTGTTGATGATGAACAGGTTGGATTATAATGATTTAGATACTGATTTCTTGTTTTTTTACTTTAGCCATAATAGTATTGCGGGGGTTGTATTTTGACACTTTGTAAAAAGAGCGCATGTAGTGGTTGCATTCAATTAAATCTTAATGCTCTTCATTCTGCTATAGTGCAATTGAAAATGTTCACAAACGATAATCACTTTCCAGTTTGTCCTTTCCGACTTGAATTTGTCTTTTTCATTTCTAGCAGTTTTGAACGAGTTGTGTTTCACTTTCGATCTGATTGTGTACAAACAGAATTGTTATGTTCGATTTATCTGTGTATTTCATCGTGATTGTTAAGATTATGTGTGAACAGAAGTAAACAGGCTAGGTGTGCAATTGGTCGGCGGATTATCTAGTCATTTCGACTGATACAGATAGTGATGATGATGATAGTGTTTTTTTCATCACCAGCTTGACTGTATTACTTCTGCATTGTAGTTATCCTTAGATCCATGAAGCTAACGTCTGGCCTGATGATGTAACTTTAGCATGCCAAACTTGTAACCCCGAGGTAGCAGGTTCAACTTTGGGCCGGGGCACTGTCAGGTAACGACTTTGGGCAAGTTGTTCACACACGTGTGCCTCTGTTCACCAAGCAGTATAATTTGGAACCAGCCAAAGGGCGGTGACGCTCCGCGGCTGGAAAGGTAACCGTAGGTCTGGCGTCGCACTGGCCATGCGTCACGAACTCGAGTGGTCTATCCACCTACAGGCTCAGTGGCCACAGAAAGGGAGATGAGCACGCCGCCTACACCCCAGTAGGGGTATGGCACATTTACCATTTACTTTGCCTAACATGTTGACAGATCTAATTATAACAGCGTTGTTGATGCGTGCTAGACGGTGGTGCCTCGTGACCTGTTAAGTCATTACCTTGGCATGCTAGACCCATCGTGTGCTCTGACCGTGGACCATGAAGTCACGCGACACTGTGCATACAATCTGCCGGCAGTAGCATTCACACTTGGTCGACGTCATTGGCCGGCACTCAGGAATCTGTACAGAGCTCTTGCCGTTGACTGTCAGGTTGTGACTGTTGCGTTGCTGTGGTAATTAATAGGGCCTGCAGTTTTCTGCGGGCAGCAGAGATTCGAGTCGAGTCGAGCTGCGGAATTTGCCTTTTTCCACGGAATTTTATATTAAGTTGAGAAATGACTGATGATTAGTATGATCATCGGCTTGATAATGTAATTGAATTGACTAAAGATATCACGGAAAATCAAACTGAACTGCCCGAATTTGTGGCCCTACCCTGCTAATAGCCATCGCAATATGACACAATCGTAAATAAACACAATGCAAGTTGATAGATTGCTTTTTTGAAAAGAAGACAGATAATTTTCTTCATGTGTTGCTAGCATAACTGAGCATAGCACCAGCCGTTAATAACTGAATTTTCTTAACACGACAGGGCTCAGTTTGTGGTAAGCCACGGAATTGGACGATTTTGCCGCTGTGAACCGCGGAATTTTGTGAACTGGCCCGCAGAAATTGGCAAAAAAAATTTCGGCGGAAAACTGTGTGCCTTAGTAATTACTATGTGTTCAGATTAAAATTGGCTAATTGTTAGCCTCACTAGGCTAGTGGGTTGTCAAGTTAGATTGGCTGGTACTCAAGAATCTGTATAGAGTTATTGCCATTAACTGTCAGGTCTGTGTAGCCAGTGGCTTCTATCCTCCTCCCTAAATCTGGAAGCAACTCCCCCCCTCTAGTTTTGGGTCCAGGTTCCCCTCCCCTCAATTTCTGACTCCAGTTTTCCTCTCCATTTTGGGCTTCTTCCCCTTTCTAGGAAGTTTTGTTAAGGCTGTAGATTGAAAAATAGAAGGAAGTGAAAAATGGGGGGAAGTTTTGTTAGAGGTGTAGTTTGCCCGATGAAAAATAAGGGTAAAGTTTTGATCTACGACTTTAACAAAATTCCATCCCCTATTTTCCACTGGGTGCAAGCTGCACCCACCAGGGATAGAAGCCACTGTGTATAGTAACTGTGATTGGTGTGACTCTGATCGTTGGGTGTGTCCGGGGTTGGGGTTGTGTGTGGCAGATGAGACCCGAGCCTGACTTACTCGACCCTGCTCATTTTACCGACTTTGTTATTGTTGCTGTTCACAGTCAAGAGTTTTGTATTTGCCCACTGGCTTATATGGAATGAACTGATATATGAAAATGATTGAATAGTCATCTGTTCCCTTAAGCCCATATTCCATTATGCCGACTTTGCAACTTTCACCGAAACTTCCCCGCGGTGAAAGTCGCGGGCACAAATCATGAAAGTCCGCGGCACAAATCATGTCGCCGACTTTCATGATTTGTGTTGCGGACTTCCCTGATCTGTGTCCGTCGCTGACTTTGCCCGTGCATTGTAACGGACTGAATTCCATTAGAAAGACACAAACAGGTTTGTTGCGGACTTGTCACGGACTTTGTTGCAAACATCTCGACATGTTGGGATGGTTTGTGTTAGCAACTTTCGTGATTTGTGTTCACAACTTTCCCCATAGGGAAGTTTTGGTGAAAGTCGGCATAATGGAATTTGGGCTTTAGAACGCACATTCTGGGTGAATGTGTTGAAAAATTTTATTTGTGAGTCCAGCTTTGGTTCAATTCAGCTTGTGCCATTTGTTTTTTAGCCTGGGTTCATTTTCACTGCAGCATTCTGTAGACCAGCTGTTCAGTCGATACACATGTTTGCTGTGTGGTCGAATTGAGCTAATTGCGTAAGCTGTTGGCTGATTATCATATCAAATATTGTTTATTGCACCAACATGCGTGTAATGAAGTTAAACAACAGAAAAACTGCAGCTGTCAGCATTTGACAGCAATCGGAGATAAGTGAGAGAATTTGCTCGAAATTAGGGAATTGTATGGGAAAATGTCGTACTGTACATTGACTTGTAACTGTTTAGTTTGTTCTGCAGTGGAAGGTACGTCGTACGTTGGCGTTCTCAATCCATGAGCTGGCGTTGATAGTAGGTGAGGATATCACGGGTCGAGACCTTCTGCCGGTGTTTGATATGTTTCTAAATGACCTGGACGAAGTGCGCATAGGTGTACTTAAACACCTGGCTGACTTTATCAAGGTGAGCCACTGGTGCTGCGTTAACTCCCTTACTGCATTCTAGTGTTTAGAAATAATTGTAATTGTTTTTTTCTCCTTCCAGAATAAATGACAGCTATCAAAAATAGTTACAGCCAAATGTCACTTTTACCATAGACTAATTTTGCTATATTTACGGAGAACTGTTATCTTTTGCTTTTCATTTTGCATCACCATTTTGTCATATAGTGAGTTTTGACATCTACTGTGCAATAGTATTGTCTCAATTTTTTGACATTTGATTTCTTACACCAGTATTAATTGCTTTAGAGTGGTTATTGTCCTTATTGCAATTACAGTTTAGCCATTGAATGGAAGTGTGCTAAATATATGTAGTCTTTTTTTCTGTCAATGATAACTAAGAGTTTTAATGAACTTGCAGTACTAAGTCCTATCATCTTAATTCTCTTTTTCGGTGGTGTTTACACAATCTGCTGTGCAGCTATTACCGTCGGAAGCCCAGCATGGATACCTGCTAAAACTGACTGAGCTGTTAAACGTTGATAACAGTCGCAACTGGCGGTTCCGAGAAGAGTTAGCCAGGTAAAGATGGTTAAAAGGTTAAAGGTGGTGATATAGCTTTTTATGGGTAGCCCATCTCAGAGCTAAGAAACGTCACCTGCCGTATGGGATCACACAATGTTACCTGCCACCCAACACAGGTGAATGTGTTCCACCTTAACCCCAGCCAGATAGGCCGGTACTCTATTTACCTATCCCGGAGGGATGGAAGGCTGAGTTGATCTAGGTGGCTGGTTACATACCGGAATGGTTTACATGCTCGCAGGCAGTCACCCACCCAAGTACTAACCCAGCCCAGTGTAGAGTGACTTTGTTGATTGGATGAAATGCATTACCGCTACGTCACGCCACCAAGAGTTCTTACACTTCCAACTTCAATGGATATCACTGTGAATAGATGCAGGGTGTTATTGTATTGTTTGTATGTCCGTGCATAAGAAGTTTGTTAGGGCGATAGCTCTGAAAACAGACGGAATTTTTCCAAACTCTGTTTGATGCTGTAGATGAAATGAGTAGTCATGCTCCATTACCTTTCAGTTTAGTCATGTTACAGTTTCACTGCACTTTAAGGCCAGGGTTCCCATGTTTCCTGCAAAGTCCTGAAATTTTTTTCTTGGAAATTCCAAGATCTGGAAAGTCCTGGAAAATCACTTTGATCCTGATAAGTCTTGGAAAAACATTCTTGGAAATCATGCTTTTTTTCATAGTCTCAAATCAAAACAAGCTGCTGAAATAGTATATCACTCAGTTTGTGTTGACTGTTGCAGTGTTGCTTACTTAAATACTGCGTACACAAGTTCAAAAAAATTTTGGCTAACTTTACTTGCTTACTTAACATTTTTCGTTATATTCAAACATTCGGAGCCTACGAAAAGGTCCTTGACAATTTTTCATGTCTATCTTGGAACGTTCTGGAAAAGTCTGGGATTTTTTTATCAGTAAAAAGAGCTGGATCCCTGTTAGGCATACATGCCCTGCCTATAGAAATTAAGTGAACCTGTGCATGTTGCATAAAAAATTTCAAATCCGCCTTTTTATAGTCAAAATTTTGGTCAAAGATGTTTCTTGATGATATTGAACTATTAAAGTTGTGCGCAGTTCTGCACTTTGCAGTTCATGCTATTAGAAAATAATATTGATGCTGATTTGCTGTGCAGAAACAGTAGCCGAAGATTGAGAACATTTTTGCTGAATAACTTATACACGTGTCCCAAAATTAGCCCCCCCCCCACAGATAAGTTAGTGGAAAATCATTAATACCTGACAGATTTTTACAAAATTTGAAACAGTCATTGAGACAATCATTCTGAACTTGACTTTAAAGTTTGAGCTTAAAATGCCCACCTTTGGCCTCGACGCAAGCTCTTAGTTTAAAGCGGGTACACTGCTGCTTGATCCCTTTGTCAATAACAATGCATCAAATGTATCTTAATGTAAACAAACTCTGACGTCATAATGACGTTACGATGAGCACACACGATAAGACACGGACGTCATAATAGCTGTGACCATAAGTAATGTTAAGATAGTGCAGTGTACGATATTTCGTTGAAATCCATAAACTACAAACTAAATAAGGTGTGCTTGCTAATTTTGGCACACTGTGTAAAATTGTTAAACATGAAAAAACTTGCATTTTCTCAGAAAATCATTTCTGTTAGTTTTTAATTGATGTTGGTGATTAGTTTCTGTTAAGTTAGCTATTGTAGTTTTTTTAATCCTTCCGAAACCTATTATTTTCATAAGTTTTTTTGGAAAAAATAATCTGATAAACTTGTTTGTGTTGTTGATTGTAGTCAGTTGTGCCTACTGGTGGAGGTGTACAGTCCACACGACGTCGAGGCGTACATCTTGCCGATGGCATTTCATCTGGCCGACGATCGAGTAGCTCAGATACGACATGTCACACTAAGACTGGTGCGATTGTAATATAATAATGATATAGAAATTTATGAGGCACGCAAAGTCAGTGAGCTGAATCTGAGGCGCCGGCAGTCGCCAGGGATGGGTAGTGATGGGCTGTAAACTAAGTTTTGAGATGACATTTGAAGGTTGGATGGGAATAGCACTGTCTAACTGACAGACAGAGATTGTTCCAAATGTTGGGAGCTTTATACGAAAGGGCTCTTTTGTCAAAGTTGTCATTTATGTTTAGCAGCCACATATGTTTAAGCCACATATAATTGGCAAATTGTGCATTTTTGCGGTAAGATATAGTTCCTCTGCCCAAACCCCATGCTGAATCAGAATCAGATTTTTTTTGTGCAGCAGAAATTATAACTAATTTTTGTGTGCTGTGTGCTGAAATGTATTATTTCATAATGCACCGGTATGCATTTGTTGACTGGGCAAGTATGCAGACCCACTGGAAAGCTGCTAGCGTACTTTACAGAGGCCCCAAAATGGATTAAGGGGTGGGCCCGGGATAAGAAACAAAGGAGGAAGAATGAAGAGGGATTAGGGAAGAAATTTCTCTCTGCAAAAGCCTGCTTCATCTACTGCAAACAGGAAATCAAATTATTTGTGGCAGAATGATAACAAAGACTTGTAGATCCGTTTTATGCAGTTCGGCCAGGAGTTGGTGATTTTTGTTCTAACATAAACAGATTCAAATTAGTGGCAGCAGCGTTACTTGATCTTTGTATCATTGAGAGGAAATTGAACGAACCCAGCTGTCATGTGTCAATCACCTTGAGCCCCCAAAATACGGGTTTTTAGTGTTTTTTTTCAATATTCGGCTGCAACACATTTTTCAATTTGAGTGAATTGCGCCAAAATTACTAGATAATAGATCTGGACAACCTGTGTACAAAATTTCTTTCACAGAACATGAGTTTTGACTTCCTAGGTTTGAGGAGTCTTCCATACGGAGACCTCAGATTTGGGTCCTCTCAAAGTATGCACTGTTATTTTATTATTATTATATTATTTTATCGCACACTGTATACTGATTGCCCAGATGGCGGGACTGATGCTGTTGTGCATCATGTGAGCTTTGCTCAAATTACTTGTCTATGTTGTTTGAATTTTTCGTAATACGCTTGTGGTCTAGTGCTGTGATGGACAGCAATATGATGTATGATGGCTGTTTATTGTGTGTTTCATAGTTGAGCGGCATTTTGTTGCAATTGGCATCTGACGTGAACAAGCGAGCTGCGTATGTTAGTGAATTAGTTGGACGTTTCTCCGCCAGCTCTCACTGGAACAGGCGACAAATGTACGTCAGATGTTGCTGATTATAAGTTATTGTAACTTAATGCTTTCTTCGTCGATATTTCAGGATGAATTTGAAACGTTGCATGGGCAGATCATGGTGGGGCATTGAAGACTGTACCCCTATGCTTGCCTTGTGGCCAAGGCTGTGACAATGGAACCCTATTTATACATTTATATCTGCTCAGTGGGATAATTCTGTAACGTTGTGAATCTAATGCTGAGGGTACTAGTGTACAGTTGCTATACCTCAATGCAAAATTCCTACATGCAATTGGTTCAAATCACATCACATGATGTTCACAAGTACGCAACGTTCACCAACCGCTTAACTAACTGGTCAAAAATCTTTTTAATATTGCCATCAAGGCAATATTAAAATGATTTTTGACTGGTCACGCCTTGTTAATATTTGAGACATCTATGACCACCCCGACGACACATTGACTGTATTGTGGCTAAACCACGTTTGTTTACATATTTCAAAGAGATCATAAAATACACAAATTTTGCGTTGATGTATAACAAAACAAATAACTGGCATCATCGATCATTACTGGAATTTTTTCCCTAAAGTTTGTAAAATATTGTCTGAGGTCAAAGACTGAGGGCAACATATTACGAAGTTTGGGGAAAAAATTTCCAATAATGACCTTGAGGCAAGTCACTATCACACTCACACGGTAGTGTGAGTGTTGTAAGGACGACCTTCAAAGTATATGGGAAAATGCAAACTTTGACCCTCAGCCAACCAAAAACCCCTGAACCGATCGTCACCAAATTTTAATGGCGTGATTACGTCATGGACGCCTACCACCAAACAAAATTTGGGCTCAATCCGCCCAGGGGTTTTTG
>Ga0209367_1009083_pt1 | contig 13529 bp, 8 predicted proteins | sample WorMetLIZISLAND2_FD_187412 | JGI IMG/M metagenome (GOLD analysis project Ga0209367, IMG submission 187412) | Marine gutless worms symbiont microbial communities from Max Planck institute for Marine Microbiology, Germany - Olavius geniculatus... ... | reverse complement strand
AATCTATGTCGCACGTCGTGAACGACTGTCCTGTGAACAAGTTTGATGGTGGTTTATTGGAGCTTCACACCGCTTCTGATGCTGCCAAAGAGTGGCTGCGCCGAGTCAACTGCATACGATAAAGAAAGAAAGACTGCAATATGGGTAACTTGGCTTGCGACATCACCCACTCAGGCAGCAAACGTCGATCCCCACGCCGTTTTACAATATTGTATGACATCTTGGGTGGCATTACTTCACCCTATGTACGTACAGCTTGGGTGGTTCCTTGCATTGGTGGCGGGATTTTTGCTTTAAAGATAGACATTGTTTGGAGCCTAATATCAACTGAAGAAAATATTTAATAGTTAGCAAAATTAAACGGTGTTCAGTAAAACCGCCTACGAATTTTCAGACAGTTCTAGGGTTTGCGTTATCTGCTCGTAAACTTGTAAATAACACCAGTAACATTGATGTAAAAGCGTTCGTGCTACTCTCCGACTAATGACGCCATCGCTGCCCTCTATGCGCAACTTTTCTACCATCTAGAGTGTCCACACCCAAGAAACAATAGAAACCACACAAGCTGTTCTCAGCTACTAGCCTACTCAGTTTTACGATTCCAAAGTGTCACGCAGAGGACAGAGAGAAACAAGGAGGCTGGCTTTGATGAGACTAATAGAAACGTTCTGCACATCACTTTGTTTCACTCTCGACCATAAACTACCGACTAACAACACAGTTTCTATCAAGCTTAGTAACGACATCCCCGTGCAGACATTTAGCTAACAATTAGCGCCGGTGAATGCGAGCTTATTCGGCCTCGCGGCAACAAAGCACCGAGAGATATACGGCCGCTGTTGATGCTGGGCAGCACTGCCGTGTCCTAATGTAGTTCTACAACGGGTTTTTATAGACCTGGTAGCTGTAAATCACACCACATTAACCGCAAAACAGCACACAATAATGCACCGTTATTTTATTATAGACCTATAGCATTTTAGACTAGTGCTATTAAATTAGTAGTTCGCTGAAGTTTTATGTTGGATATAAATTTACTTTTAATGTGTAACAATAATTCACGGTAATGTATTTTTTTGTACGAATAATAACAGAATGCAGAATGATAAGCAGAAAGACTTTAACACAAAATAGGCTGCTGCATTGCATAGATAGACCAAGATGCTCGCGACATCTAAAAAACAAGAAGAAAAATCAGCACTGCTTGCAGTTTAAGCCAGTAAGTCGCCAAGTAAAGCGGTCGGAACACTAAAGTGCCTACATGGCCTGCATAATGCATGGCTTGGATCAGTAGAATGTGTTAGCGTCGTTAAGTCATTGTGATTGTTGTCTACCTACAATTTGACGCAAGCTCTTAGTTGCCTTCGTAACGACATAGCTTCATCACATCAGTGATCAGCGATGGAGCCACGGAGACTGCTGTGAATTATAACGTGATATACAGTACGACGCGCGTGATAAGTTCCTTTTTTGCCTCGTCTGCGGTCGAAGAACCAGCGGATCTGCGGCGATAGTAATTTCTGTTTGGCGCAGAAGCGCGGCGCATTAGCGCAGATTCGCCGCAGAAACGTTAGTTCTCTGCGGCGCCCTGTGCGAGCTCTTGTCTTGTCATGGCCGGCAACACGAGTTTACTATACTGACTGCAGTTGAGCGCGAGTGTTTGAAACTGTTCGAGTTGACACTCTGCGTCGTGTATGACTATCACAAGCTGAACGGTAGTTTAAGCCTTATGTTAACGGCGACTGTTCATTACTATGGAAAAACCAAGAAGTAATTTGAGCAGAGCTCACGTGACGCGCGATAGCAGCGGTCCTGCCATTTTGGCAATCAGTGTACAGCAATAAGATATGAATGCGTCTGGAAAAAGTACTTAAATTTGAAACCTCCGTACGGCAGACTCCTTGTATTTAAGAGATCAAAACTTATGTTCTGAAAAAATGTACGTTCTATGCTAAAAAATGTCATACGCAGGTTGTCCAGGTCCATTTTCAGCAAATAGCTAAGGTCACAACAAAAAAGGTCAGCCTCTAAATCTTTGTCATAAATGCATCAAATACTGAAATGGTGATGGCAAATGTAGACACTATGTTACTACACTGTGTGTGTCTTAGAAACAAAACGTTAGCCTTTTTATTACTGCCTGCGAAAACAACGACAGTATTGTTTTTAGTTGAGTTTTCCTAAACACGATAACTCATAAACCGCTGCACTTAGCTCGAGATATGAAATTTTGCTTTAACGTGTATCTCGATTTTCGACAATTTCTATAACCCTACTGTGTATCAGTCATAAGTCATAAGTCAAACTCACGAGTTTTTTGTGAAACTTTTTTCTGCATGATTTCTGCGGGCACTACATAGCCTTGCGCGATGATTTTACTTGTTTTCTGTTATATATTTAGCAAAATTTAGCAAATATAATCTGCTTTTGCTAATTTTCGGCCGAAACAAAGTGCCTATATATACCCACTGGAAATTAAAAACAAACATATATATACTCTGTACCGATTCATCACTCTTCAGTAAAGGACCATGATCGTTTCACCTCACGCGTCGTCCTCACCGCTCTTGTTTTTTTATCACCCCATCATTTTTTCCAATCTCAAAACTTTTTTCTCAATTTGAATATCAATGTGCTGTGACATAAATGTTTTAAATTTTCGAGAATATGTTTATTGTTTTGCTAAGAATTGGTAAAATTGGATGACATCATGACTGAGTTAATACAGATGTAAAAAGAATGATGTTTTTTTCTGAGACACAATGTTTCTGACCTGTGTAGCAATCTGAGTTAGCTAACCATCAGGTTCCCGCATTAGTTATGCATTAGTGTCATTTCGTACTGTTTCATTTTGCGGCAAAACTATCCAAACCACTGAACCGAAAATATGTTAGCGAAATGTCGCCAAAATGCTGCCATTTTGACTGCAGGTCGGCAACAGTAATATTGCTGCTTTCGTTTGGAAGAATATTATTGAGGCTGCTGCACACAGTCTAGCCGTCATGAACTCACGACGTGATGATGCGGAGTGGAATCGACTCAACTGCGCGATCGCTAAGGTGGCATGGGGTGCGGCGGAAAGTATTTTAATGCGCCGTCGGACGTGTGACCAGCAAATCACACGATCCGTGTGCAGATACATGTACGTGCCGCAGCAGCGCTAGAGATGCACGGACTCGGACAATGTCGCACGGCACGAGAAAATAGCGCGATGTCGGTAGATCATTGTATGGCAGCTTAGCCAACGGACTGGCTAGTGGCTTCAACGATAATGACGACTTTAGAATGTGGTGTTATTCAAGTGTTTTTATTCTGCAAGCTCAGCCCGTAGCAAATTGTCTATGTTCCATTGTGACGTGGCAAAAGGCGTCCTGCCTTTTACCAGAAGGGCCAACGATCGAGAGATGGGCCTGTCCACGCCTGTGATGTTTCAAATGGCATGCCAATTTTACAAGCAAGTTGGTATTTAGATTAACTCAGCTTCATATCCTCAGCGGGATGGGAAATGAGCCGAGATTACGGTTGAAAACCAAGTGTGGCTGATTGTGGTATGTCTGCTAGCTGCAGACTGCGGGTTCAGTTGTTCGCTGACGCAGACAGTAGATGGTCACAGACGGACCGGACGGGCAGGAAGCGTAATGCGACCTAATAGCCAAATTCAATTACGCCGACTTTGCGACAAAGTCTGCGGACTTTCGTGGTCCGCATTCGCGACTTTTCCCACGGGGAAGTTTCGGTAAAAGTCGGCGAAAAAGAACTTGGGCTTTATACGGCGTAATGGTAATACCTCTGTATGTCTATCGGTGTCGGGTCGATACATGACGCTTGTCTATCCGTTACATGGTGGTGAGTTATGCAGTCAACTCAACATGCATTCAGTGGCTGCATACGGTCTGTTACTCGGCGGCGCCAATGTCCAGTCAGTCGAGCGTGACTGCATTCACTCGGCACTAGATGACTGTCGTAGTGCGTGCATCGTTGCAGCTTGACTGTCGCTAGTCAGTCACGTTGAACGATCGTTTCTGCCTGTCCACTCGCTCGTGACGTCGTCATCCCGCAGCTGCAGCAGCAACCATTTCACAAATCATTCTCACTAACTGCAGCCATGCACACCGCGGCCTCGTCCTTTCGGCTTTCGGACTATAGCGCATTGCTGATTGGCAGGGCTGGAAAATTGGTCCGAAAAAACCTAGGTTTTAAGCTTTTTTTAAAAAAAACCTTTAAAACTTAAAACGTTCAATTTTTAGATGCTTATTTTAGGTTTTTGTATGTTGTAATTTAATACATATTTTATTTTATTTTATATTTTAATCGTGTTTCTTGAGTATTTCATCTTGCTATAATTTATAGAAAGCAATGTGATTATGTGACGGACAAGGTTTACAGGATGTTTTCCTGGGTAGTAATTTTGTGCACGGTGTTCATTGCACACTGAACCAAAAAACCCTTTAAAACTTTTAAAAAAAACTTTTAAAATTAAAAAAAACCTTAAACCTAAAAACCTCAACAAATTTAAACTTAAAATTTACAAAAAAAACTATTTTTTCAGCCCTGGTTGCAGCCATCACCGAGGTCGCCTTCTCGCGGCTTTTAGCCCGCGGCGCATCGCTGATCGGCAACTTCGAATTGGACTTCACGTGCAATTCGTTCGTTTAGAGCACTGCGGACAGTCTGCGTTCACCAGCGTTATCAGGGATTGTATTATTACGTAGCCGTCCTACTAGGACGCATTACCCATGTTGCTCGTTTGTTTGCTTGTCTGTCTGTCTGTCCGTTCGTCCTATAGGAGCTCCTAACTCGAAACCAACATGAGCCTAGCTGTCGTTGTGGGAAGCCGACCGTACTGTAGTGAGTGATAGCATATACATATACTATACTGTTTATTTTTTGCCATAATGTCTGCGCCTGCCTGTCGCTACAATTAATATTTTATTTACTTATTGAATATTGATATCGCAGTAGCATTTCCGGTTGAATTTGTACAGATATCCTGTCACTGAATAAGCAGGGAATGCTTTTTCCACGCACATGATGGATGCAGGCGAAACTTTGTGTTGCAAATTGCGGCCAAACCGCTGTAAAGGTAAAAAGGTAAACGTGATGTATAGCTTTTAAATAGCTACGGAGCGTCACCTGCCATATGAGATCACACAGTGTTACCTACCAGATGAACGCGCCCCACCTTAACTCCAGCCAGATAGGCGGCTGCTTACATACCGAGATGGTTTACCTGTTCGCCGGCAGTCGCCCATCCAAGTAATAACCCGTAGAGTAACTTTGTTGATCGAATGAAACACGTTACCACTACGCCACACCATCACCATGTAGATAGCGACATGGTTACTATTGACAGCCTATAGAAACTTGTCACCATACCCTATCCAACGGTACCATCGCCGGTCTCTTACGATGTATCATTTAGCGACAATACAATAACAGACGACGACAGAGACGACAGACGACGACGACAGACAGACGCGGCAAGTCGTACCAAGAGCGCGACGTTAGTACGATCAGTTACAGATTACAATGGCACAGGAAAACGACGGTTGGTGCAAACATTCGCCTAAGCAGGAGTATATTGTTGTGCCAATTTTCCGTTTAAAATTGCAAAAAAAGCTTATTTGACGTCAAAACCTACCGAAAATGGTCCGTGCGCATTTTGCGTATATACACGGTTTGTTCGCTAGCCTATGTTTTCGAACAATTACGACACTAAATAAAGTGCAACTGGTAAAGCTGGACTTCTAATTGAAATTCAAAATAAATATGCATATGTAGGTGGACGGCCGCATCTCATGTCGGCACTGATCAGGCATATTTTTAGTTATGGTTAATGAAGGATTATATTTTGATCTTTCTGTCGTGTTTCGGGTATGCGTACGTAGCTGAGACTTCGTACTGCGCTTTGCACAGTGTCTGCAAACGCCACCTCTTGACCGTCACCAAAGTCACAAACGATAATAAATAATAACAAAAATGCACGATAACAAAATTTACGATATAAATGTGATGTTTTTTTATAGCGCTATAACTATATGCCGTAACGACAGAGATATTGAGCACGTAGCCTTTATTCTTCGTCGATAGTACGCCTCATAGCAACGTTTAACTTCTCATTGAGGCTGCGATTGCAGCAAAGTGCTGCTACTGCTGCTGCTGCTGCGCGAATATCAAGTAACACAAAGACGTTACCGCTGACGATGCTTACCACTTTTGATCTAATTTATCGAGTAACTTTTAAATTAGTTCACAAACAAGTAAAAGCTGAAAATCTGTCAATGTTTGAAAAATTCAAGAAAAGAATAGGCGGTTTGCTTTTTTGCACAACTCTCGCAATTCACATTGTAGGTTTGAGTGCGTCATTTGCTCTGTCTTTTTCCTGGCGGTCCGTGATTGCAGTAGCACAGTTCGTGGAATGAGCCAAATAAAACAAATTCAAAATACTGTGAATTCGCTAACGAGCCAACTTTGGCAATTAATTAGCAATATGTTAGAAAGTAGAATCTGAAAATCAACAAGAAGCCCAGCTGTCATTAGGTTAGCTGACCGTGCTGGTTGTCTGTGTCCTTCAAGGTCATTCAAGGTCGATGACTTTTATTTTATTTGATAGGGCGTATGTTACTTTTTATTAGTAATTAACAGTAACCTTAGCCGTATCTTTCACCGTTTCCGAGATGTGGCCAATTTTACGTTGAAAAACGCACATTTTTTACTGCCGGTTTATTCAACCCCGAATTTAAAAATGTTTCCTTTGCACTAAATTATTAAAAAATGTCATGCTTAGGTTTATGACACAGGGCTTATTATTCGCGTAAAAAAATTTACAACCTACCGTTCAGCCACAATATATTTGTTACAGACGACGGACAGACAGACAGACGACGACAACCACACCATAAGCTCGACCGTTACTTAAGTACGGTGGGCTAAAAACCGACCAAAACGTTAAGTCAAAAGCAGTAAGTTGCATATCTTTAGTAAGAAACTGAGATATTGCGGATTATTGAAAGCTATTACGTATTACATAGTTAAAAATATCTTTGCAGTATACTTAGCGATATATTAAATAGTTCAAAATAACCGAAGTTTAAATAAGAAAATACAGCCTAAATACAGATTGCAAACTTATACATTTTCCCGTAAAATTTGCTAAATTATTAGGCTTCTGCGACACAGTTTGGAATTGGTTTTCGATAATTCTTCTTTGACCAATTAATGATTTAGCGTCCGGTAGTGAATCCGGAAAGCTGATTGACAGGTTTGGTTTGCGATTTAATTATCAGCGACTTCGAGAGCTGGCGTTCTGCTCGGGTTTTAATCTCTTTTCCCCTCCCTCTTTCTCTGTCTGTCTGTCTGTCCATCTGTATCTGCCTGTCTGGCTGTGGCGATGAGAGGTTGCAATTTATCCGTCAGATCGCGTCAAACTCCCACCTGGCACTGACTGCGTCGCGCCGTGTACCCGTGCTAGCTGTTCTCGTCTATTCTAACGTCAGTGCGTCGTCATCATTGTCAACGTCTCGCTGACGTCACTCAACCGCTAGCACCACCACCAGCAGCAGCAGCAGTCGCTCTGTTCCGGCACTATCTCGGCCTACCACCACTAGCTCCCAATCCATCCATAATAGTCCGCGATATGGAAATCTGCGATTTAATGGCTCTATCATGCGACAGCGCTGATCGCGTGATCGCAGACCGAATGCCAAAAGTCACATTTATTTTTACCTCTGACGTTTACCTTATAACCGACTATCAGGTAGAATTATTCAACCAAATAGCGCCACATCATTCTCCATTCGTGATCATATTATAGTACAAAACCGCTGCAATATTAATTGGTATATACAGAATATATAGGTATTTTATGTCAAAGGCAATAGACGCAAATATGGCAATTTTTACGCGCGAAAGCAGGAATTGCTATAGCGCGTCTTAGCCATCGCAATTCTGCCCGTCTGTCCGTCTGTCACTCGGACGGATCATGAAATTTTCACTGTCGGTTGCATGAAAGACTCTAGTTTTAAGATCCGTAAAGCTTTTCCATTAATTCAAAAAGGGGTTACCCCTAGCGAGGGCGCTAAATGAGAGGGGTAACAAAAATTTGCGATTTTTGGCCAATAAGTCGCTGTATCTCAGAAACGGTGCGATATAGGGCCTAGGTTACTAATAATCGCTAATAGGAAGTCCTACACGGGCTTTCTATTGCCACCGAGAGCAATGACTTTGAATGACATTGAACATCAAAATAGGGGGGTTTATGGATTTTATGGCGATTTTGGGCTGCAAGACACATTTCAAGAGCGAATTGCGCCGAAATCACTACAGATACACCAAAACAAGTTGCGTATGAAATTTTTATCATTGAACGTAAATTTCAACGGTCCAAGTCTCGACCTTCTATGTTCAAGGAAACCTGTGCACGAGGGCATCAAAGAGCGGTACCCTCTAAAGTCGTTATTTTACCGTTGTTGGCCAGTCGAGCGTGAAAACGGTTGCAGACAGGCCTGGATATGTTGCTTATCACAACAAGCACTAGTGACGAACTTTTCAATCGTATCAACATCATGACTTTGAAAGACCCTAAACTCCCAAAATAAGGAATTTTATTGTTTTTTTGCAATCTTCGGCTGCGTCGCGCACTTCAAAAATGAATTTGCGACAAACGAAATGGCTGGAGATAGGCTAAGGCAATTTTCGAACAGGAACTGCTGTTGGCTTTCGCACGTCTCGTGAACATCAACTCAAATTTCGTGTTTGACTTGCGACGCGTCAGCTTAGCAAAGCCTTAGCTTTTGCTCACTGTATATGTGTGCCGTTGAAGCGTGCGGTGTCCAACGTTCGGCATCTTCAAATAGATATATCTCAGCAACTGAACATCGGATCAACTTTGGGTTTGGTTCTGGTAGGGTATTTGGGATAGGCGGATCCAATGGGCACGTGATCGATGAAGTCACGTAACCCCAAAAAGTCAAACTCGTAACGCCCAATATCTATCAGGCTGTTGCCACCAGATGCCATATTTTAAAGCTAAAATGCATTAAATTTGAGACACCCTAGCTGGATTTGAAAAGTCATACTTCTAAGGAAAGAGAAGGGAAGAAAGAAAGAGGAGAAGAATGAAAAAAAAAGAAAAAAGAAAGGGTAAAGGGGAGAAAAGGGGAAAAGGAGGGGAAGGTCAAACCCACCAAACGAAAATTCTGGCTACGGCCTTGCTTATATTTACCATTTAGCGTGAAAACGGTTGCATATAGACATAGACTTGCTGCTTATCGTAACAAGCACTGCAAACGATCGGTTAAGATGTACCAACGTTGACGACGTCGAACGAACTTTAAATCTAAAAAGCTGGTTTTAAGTTTTTTTGCGATTTTAGTTTGCGACGCACATTTCAACAGTAAATTGCATTGAAATTATCTGAGACAGACTAGGACAACCCGCGTATGAAATTTTAAACATAAACGTAGATTTTTAACCCTCTGAATTTTGATTTTTTACGTTTAAGGAGTGCTCCATACGAAAGCCTAAAATTTGGGTACTTTTCCAAAACGCATTATTATTTTATTGCACGTTGTACGTTGATTGCTCAGGTGCCAGCACCGAATGCTGTCGCGCGTCACGTAAGCTTTGCTCTAATTACTTGCCATTAGTCTATTATTTGTCTCAAAGCTTATGATCAGCGTCCGCGTTGATTTATGTCAGCAATCAGGTGTCACGTGGCTCGTATATAGCTCAGCTCAATATCATTTCTGTAGCCCTCTGCCATGCAGAGACCATTGTGCGACCCGCAATACGAGGCTAGCGCATCGCGCGGTGTGCCGGTTTAAGGTGCTGTCACACTAGCGTCCGGACGGCCGTACGAACGGTCGTTAAAAACTTCAACCGTTTGGCCGTTTCCTTACGGACGGCTGTCCGGACCGCTAGTGTGACCGCATCTTTACTCTCAGATGTCGCTGGTACTCATTCGTTGCTTTTGTAGGCCTACTTACAAGGTGATGGCCAGGCTGAATTGACCCACGTTGGATTGATTCATACCTACGGACATTGTATAGGCTACCTGGCGGCAGACGATCACCCATCGCAGCGCTAACCAGGCCCGACCTATGCCAACTAGTTTGATCGAGAATCACAACTGCACAATGTTGTTACGACTAAGCCAGAGCGCCGAACGAATCAAGACCAAGGTCAACTTTACGAATTCTTTATGACAGTATTCGAAAACACGACTTCACGATCTACTTAGCCGTTTTGATATAAATCAAGGAATTACCGAGCAGACAACCAGACAGACAGACAAACACGCACAGGGAGAGGGGGAGAAAAAGGGAGACAAGAGTGTCTGGGGTGTCGTCTGAGCGTGTGATGAGATAGCAGCAGATTATCTATGTGTGTGTGATGATCGACTCATCCGTGCACTCCGCGTTCTGGGTCCTAGTAGTCGTAGTCGCTGCTAGGTCTGTTTGTCTGTCTAGAGTGATTGATCAATGGCGCTAATATGTGCTAACCGTGATGACTTTTCGTCCATTTGCAGCACGATTCGGACGGCAGCTTGCCATCCAGAACTATTAATACACTGCATGCTTTCTCAATCACTAACTCCATCCATCATCTTGCGAACGTAACCTGCGACTGGCTACAAAATGCAGCAGAGTCCAACTCGTTGCTGACTGAACCGATGTTTTCATTAAAACTTGAGAGCTGATTGGTAGCGGACGACGGACAGTAAACAATGTCGGTCGTGTTTCGTCATGATCTGACTGTTCTCGATTCATCGGTTATCTACAAACATCTCACCTCACCGGGTTCACCATAACCGCTCTACGATCCATCATTCATTCGTCCTTCTAATCTCATATTTCTACGTATTTCTCAATTTCTGTACTCCGTAGACATCCGGCACCTACTGGTCTGACTTAGGACAAATATTGTTTGATTTTTATGGATCTCACAGATCTCCCGACTGTTCACGGATTTTCTTTGCTTGCGGTTTTTTCGTTTATTTTTTTTCTCGTTACAGCTTATCACTATTAGTTGGAATCGATAGGCGCAACCATTTCGCTTATAGCTTCACCTGGCACCGTACCGTGTGGTCTGTCAGTCTGTCGTTCGTCACATTTGTGCGCCCTGCTTAAAATATTCGACGGATTTAGACGCCTTTTAGCAGAAACATATCATCAACTACAGCATCCTCCTTTCGGCGTGAACTAAAAATTGACTGTTTGCTAGATCATAATTTTCCATTAGCACACTCGCGACTGCTTTTTTAAAACTGTAAGAATGGGCTAACACGAGCTTCATCGTTCATCGTATCCTATCGTATCGTTTGCATATGGTGTGATCTGGTGTAGGTGAACAATGCAGAGTGGCAGCTCGGCGACGCGTTGTGTGACGCGTGGGTAGCGTTCGACGTCATGTGCTGTACCGCTTCGATACTCAATCTCATGGCCATCAGCATCGACAGGTGAACTATTCCCTTTATGTCAGTTCCTCAACCGCCAATGTGCGCAATACGTGTGTTTCTGATTATTTTGATTGGTTGATTCTAGAACACACTTTCGAAGTTTTTTTTATTGCTGAAACTTTGTATAAATTCGGGAGCTGGTGTTTGAAGTGGGGTTAGTTTTTGGATAGAAACAGCTTCCGTGTTGACAAGACTAGTGTAATGTCACGTTCAAGACTAAAGACTTCACGCGTCGTATAGCTGTATGTTTTTGTAACGCCTGCTCGTAACTTTAACGTTTGACTTTAACTCGCTGTTGTACAGGTTTATCGCCGTGACGCAGCCGATCCGCTACTCGAAGCAGAGAGGTTCAAGCAGAGCGTACCTCGGTCTGATAGCCTTGACTTGGCTCGTTTCATTGGCCGTCTCGTCGCCCATAGCGCTTGGTATTATAATGCAATATTCCTTTATTGCAGTCGTGGTAGAACTGATTTTGCTACGAAGGTGACATGCAATAATGTAAAACTATTACACAATTACGCCAATATTAATATTGCCCGTGCATGCTGTAGGCTGATAGCTCGGTGAGCTGTAGCGCGTCGGTAGCGCAAAATATACGATTACAAACCTATTGCAATAAAATGCATGCTGCTGTCTGTAAGCCGTGGTCAGCTGCAGGTTCCACGGATCAAGGAAACCGTGCTTTTGAACATGCCGGTCCATCTACTTGGAACGCTCTGCCAAACACTTTCAAAATTGTAGTTCACTTTGTTTACCTACTTTCAGAAGTCATTTAAAACATTTTTACTTCTCTTTTTACTAGCACATCAAGCGCGTTCAAGGTTGTTACAGTTAACGCGCTATACAAATTACTTACTTACTTATTTACTTACTTATTTATTTACTTACTAATGAATGCAAGTTTATAGCCAATGGTGTATGGTGTGTTGTGTTTGATCGAACACTCCGCACCGTCAGCCGGAACCAGGAAGCGTAGCATGAAAATAACCAAAAACGTTACCACCAGATGCTACTTTTTCTGCTCAAAATGCATAAAAGCGTTTCCGACCGGAATAAACGTCTGGGGCTTTGCTCCGGACCCCACTTACAGTGCTCCCAATATTCCTTGACTAGATTAATAAAGGACTTCGTAGGTGAAGTCAAAACTTTTGGGGAAAGTCCGGCTATGGGCCTGAGATGTCTTTGATTAGCATTCTACTTGGAAAGTTTCTCTTATCAGGTATGAACTACACTGAACGCCGACGTCTCACACCGACTATGTGTACGTTCTACAACTCGGACTTTCTCATCTGCTCTTCGATGGCGTCCTTTTACATTCCGTGCGTCGTCATGCTCGTTCTCTACTGCAAAATGTTCCGCTCCATTCGACAGATGGCGCGCAGGTAACATTATGAGCTTGTCCGTCGCAACGCGAGCTAAGTCGTTCTAAACACTGAACTATTTACGAGCTCACGCGCTTTGACAAATTTTTCACTTTCAACGCTTAGGCCCTATCTTTCGTCTATACTAGCGCACTTAAGATTTTGCAATGAGGCTTCAAGCATCTTTCGCATCTCATTATGAATCCATGTTTTTTCTCCTTTTTCTTGTTTTCCTTGTTCGCATTTTTACTCCCTTCGTTCGTCTCTTTTTTGTTTCCTTAGTTTACTATGGATTCAGAGCCTGCCGCTTAACACATTGTGGTGCATTTTACAGCTCAAAATAGCACATTTTATTGTACAAAACACACAGGCAGACAAATGCATTACACCTAGGCCCCCTATTTAGCAAAAAGAATCGGTAAAGCGGAAAGACAGCCATGCTTCAGTGAGTGAGTGAGTAGTTTCTTAACGACACATCAGCACAGATGCTGATGCCGTACGTGGTTAAAATTAGTTAACAACAGTTAATGTATGTATTAAAACTCACTCACTCACTCACTGCTGCGCGTAACCGGCTGTGGGTCGTAGCGCCCTTCACGTTGACCGGTCGTCGGCAAGAGCCCATGCGTCGGCAGCAGTGAGTCCGGTGTCCCGCACAATCTGACTCATCCATGTAGTCCGTGGTCTGCCAGCGGGGCGATTCCAGTCGT
>Ga0209367_1009081_pt1 | contig 13533 bp, 9 predicted proteins | sample WorMetLIZISLAND2_FD_187412 | JGI IMG/M metagenome (GOLD analysis project Ga0209367, IMG submission 187412) | Marine gutless worms symbiont microbial communities from Max Planck institute for Marine Microbiology, Germany - Olavius geniculatus... ... | reverse complement strand
ATTTTAAGGGGGCAGTGCCCCCTAAAAGTTGTACCCGCGTTATCACCCCCATCTAGCAGCACGTCACGTGGCAAAGTCTCATGAAGCTACTCCCTTTGGCTCCAAAGATCCTTCGTCTAATACGCTATATTTTAAGGCAATTTTTGACCCCCTTTTGAAAAAAGTTGTAAGGGGGGGCCCCGTCTTCCACCCCTAGTAATAGGCCAACTTCTCCTGTCGTGCAACGACATAGCCTACAGTAAGCCGGGCTCAGTTCAGCTGCAAGGCATTTTTGCTTAGCATCCGTCTTCTGATCAACTGACTTACTGCCACAGCAGCCGGCACTGACAGAGAAATGACCTTTATGTATAGCAAGACATAGTTATCACCTTAGCTGTCAAATCTCGAACAGCGATTTTGTATATACAGGTACTAGTTGGCTAGGGCAACGCGATGATCTGTAGGTATCTCTGGTTTTCTCGTCAGTGGTTATATATTGGCGAGCGATCCATTGAAACAGCTGACATGATTTATATGCCAGTCTTAAAAGTTACATCCCATATTTTTCGTGCCACGAGGTGGCTACAGTGATATAATGATAGAATATGTCGATGTGAGACTCGTAACTGAGATGTTGCTGATTTGCTGATCCTCTGAATTACACAGAATAGTCCACTTGCGCGCTTGTGAGTAGCAAACCTTCTGCTGCGTACCTAGCTGAACTCAACTCAGTTAGACGTGCAAGTTCATTAATAAAGACACACGACCCACTCAGACGACCAGCTGCGTAGTGCATATACAACAGCTGGCACGTGACACCTGAGTGATTAGACACTTCGCCTCGAGCAGTTAGTTCTAGGTCTGGTTTGGTTCCGTTCTGACTGAACTCACCTGGTCTTTCTGACAAGCCGAATCAAGTAGATCTATAATAATCTTTCAATCTCCGTTCGCGATACCACGGGAAAAAATCAAGGGTTTTTGGATTAGACTAAAGTGGCACCGATGCTTGGCAGACTGGAGACGAAGTTTCTTATTGCTTTCGAGATGATGTACAATACTTCACATTTTATGACGCCCTATATTAATATTATTACCATTCCACTTGGTCCACCACCAGAAACTCCTGTGAAGATTGGAAAACTGCACATTTGCCAGTGCAAGAATTCACAACAGCATCCAATTGGACAACAGTAGGCTACCTCTAGCTTTGAATACATACGACGTATAGCCTGGGAGAAACGTTCTCGTGGGGCCCGCAAACATTTTCACGGGGCCCCTCTAAGAAGAAAATTATTGAATTTTTTTTTCAAAATGGTATATTCTGGCGTACTTTATATTTCTGGCCGACGGCGGGGCCCCCAAACGTCAGGGCCCGGGGTAGCTTACCCCCCACCCCACCCTCTCGACGGGCCTGCTATAGAACTTGCTGCCGGAGTAATGAAACGCCTAGACCGTGCCTGGAATTAAACGAATCTCAGCACGTCAACGAAAATTCATAACTGACTGGAATGTACTATATGCACTGCAGTACTATACACCACCAGAAGCGAAAAGTCGCGGAAATCGGCGTCCCTGTCTCAAACCGGTCACTTTTCCTGGGAGACCACCCACACAGTGACACAGGCCGCAGTGTGCTGAACTTCTAGTCGACCGTGGGAAAACATGTATAATCGGGGTCATCTAGTACAAGCGGTCCATCGCAATCTCCTTAGCTATAGCGTCCAGCAGCGTAGGCTATAAACTTAAAGACTATCATAGCTGGTCTCCGTCAAGTTTCAACTTTGACTGCGTGATGACTTTTACCTTCGTACAAGTTAATTAATTAGGCTAAAATTACCGTAATTCGGCTAGGCTACTTATTATTAGGCCTATTAGTGATCACTGTACGTGTTTCAAACTTCCAATAATACCAGCGAAAGAATCGCGAAAAGTGATTTCATAGGAGCTACATTACTTAAACTTCAGTGGCTTTGGTATGGACCACTGCAGTCCGTTCGTTATAACGTAACTGACACTTATGTTGCGGCTAACAGGGGCCTACAGCAAAATCAATAGGCTTACAACGAAGATTGTCCACTGTCCAGTGCACGAACCTGGCTGGGGCCGGCTTGTGATGAAACAGAGATAGATCTCAAAGAGTTGTACGCGCGGCGTCTGCAGTTTTCACGGCTCGAGGAGCGAACTACAACAACGACGACAAGACATTCAGCGTCGGGTTTAGCTCAGTGACTGAGTGACGGTGTCGCATTAACAGTAGGCCTATCATTCGCGAAGCACGAATCACGCGTAGGCCTATACAATATCGACGTAGGGCAATCACTGCTCAGCAGTCATTCAGCTGCCACACAGAACCAGGCCTCCGTGCTACTGACAGCTGGCAGCGGGCGACGAGCGCCGGCATCGGTGAGTAATAACCAATGCTCAGTCACTGCTCAGCCAGCGCGTTGCTGCGCCGACAGTACGCCGGAGACCGGCCTATGATGGGCAGCAGCAGAGGTGTTCGGATTGCACACTCCGATCCGCGACCGACAGGTAGACCACTCTACCATGAAAACAAGTCTCACTCCGTTTATAGATAGACTGTGGAAAAAATAGGTAAGCTTACGCGAGAATAAGTAAATTCAAACATTTACAGACAGCTCCGAAACCGCGAAGAACACCCGATCTCCAGCCAAAGTAGGCCCGCTGTGCACTTTCAGTTTACCGGTAGTGATCGTCTCATATACTGAAACGCGTCACACACATCATGGCATAAAACTAAGATTCAGAATATTGGTACACCGCCATCTTCAGTTTACATGCAGGCCAGTGGCTGGCAGTGGACAGTCGAAGCAGTAGATCAGTTCGTATATCTTGGCAGTGCTATTAATTCCGATGGACGATCAACGCAGGAAATACATCGTCGGATTGGTACAGCCTCTGGCATCATGGGCAGATTGTCCAATGCGTGCATGGCAGCAATCCAGACTCAGCCTGGCAACCAAGCTGAGAGTTTACAACTCGCTTGTCCTGTCTGTTCTCCTGTACGGATGTGAAATGTGGACCATACTTAAGTGAAGTCTGACGAACGAAAACTAGAAGTATTCCACACGTCATGCCAGCGACGCATCCTCAGAATTCGCTGGTTCCATCGTGCAACCAATGCTGAAGTGACCAGTCAGATGGAGCAGGAAGATCCCATCAGTCACATTCGTAGACGGCGTGCGGCAATCTTTGGACACATCCATTGACTACCTGAGGAGGCGCCAGGTCGGATGGCTATGCGACTGGCAGTCGACACGCGAGAGGCCGTCCCGACAACAATCCACATTGGAAGCGACGATCAGGACGACCGAGAAACACCTGGGTCTGACAAGTGGAGAACGACATTGATATCTCCGATGATGTTGCATGGGACACTGCCGTCGACCGCTGCAGTTGGCGGGCGCTACGACCCCAGTTGGTCAAGCGTGACTGACTGATGATGAAACGCGTCACTCAACCGTGTGAAAGAAGCTAGCAGAGGACTGGTCACTGTTAGTGTCTCGTGGTTGCGCTGCCAAACTATTAAGGCCGCGATTAAATAAATATGATGTAAATAAAACACTTTTGCACATGTTTCATTTTGCATGTAATCACGATCTTAGCAAGCCGCAATCTAGAAGTTATTATCAATCATTGTAATAGCTGTTTCGTATGCTCTTGCTACTAAGTGTTTTAGTAAGTGATGAATTATCTAAATTTTCCAATCTGGTGCAGCTTCAGATTTTCCCAGTCATCGTTAGTGAAAAACTGCATACATGATCTTCCAATTTGATGACTCGATACGCCATCGTATGTATGTTCTGTCACAGAACTTCAGCGGAGTTCTGTGGAGCAAGCATAAACCCAACTTCGGATTAATACACTGAAACTGCGGCTCGACTGTGGACCGATATTCCACCATCCGAACAACTGCAACAGGCAGCCAGTCGGCGTTTGAAGGCGGCTAAATTTGGACCAGCTCAGAGCAGCGTCTTGCTCCAGGAACGAGTTCCTAACTTTTACAGAGCGGGAAGGTCGTAACTCGGAACCATCCGTCACTGACTCGTCTATCTGTCTGTCTGTCTGTTAGCCTTCACAGTGGCATCAGCTGTGATTTAAACAACACTGACGTGACGTGACGTAATCGACTAACGTACATCTTTTTATCAGTCTAAACCATCCATGCACGCTGCCGCCTGCAGCCTCTGTTTGGATGTTACGACATTCTTTAAGAGATTACACCATCTTGGTACAGGCCTAACCTCGAAACCAGCCAGCAAGTTACAGTAGGCCTACATGGGCAGTCCCACCAACATTATGCTTTCTAGAATTCTGAAATACTCACGTTAACGGCAGATACAGTGCACAATGGTAAAAACTTATGAACATTAACACGACAATGCGCACAACAGAGATCATCGTATAAGTGCAAAGATAGAACACAGTAAAAGATACATTTAAAGCGCAGCTCTGTATAGACTGGCAACAGTTGCAGCAAAACCTTAAAAAATTGTCGCACTTCTGCATGTTGCTATCCACCCTTAAAACCTTGCATCCCTAAAATTTTTACTGGATCCTACAAAATATTTTTTTCCTTTCTAGTTTGTTTAGAAAATTTTACTGAAAAAAACCGCTTGCGTCTAGTCTGTTATGCTGCAGCATCTTTACGTTCGTTCTCAAAAGTACTATCAAGTGGCATCAACTTGTTTTTATGAGTTGCTGTGTTGCTACACGACACGTCACAATATAAAAATAATTGTTTTCCCACCCCATCCCCACTTTTTTGCTGGCTGCAACTGAAACCACAAGAATTTTAAAGGCCTAATAACCACACAAGTTGAGACATTTAGATGTGAGTAAAATGCACCAAATTCATATGCACAATAATATGCCACAGCTTCGACAACTGGCGACTTGAAACAAAACTGAGATTGAGACAGAAAAGCCTGCAAAATGATGTTACATGTACATGTTTCTTTCATGGCTGTCATTTGACGAATAAAGGTGTATATGTAACACAGAGTGACGGGCTTTTTCCTATTATAAATGGACCAAAAAGTCTTGAGTTTACTTGCAGTAAACAGTACACAGCGGAATTAAGGAAATCAGCATTCAGCAGGAGAATTGCTGCAAAAAACTGGCCCATAATAACAAATGCTATGCATCGACAGCATATCACGGTTGTTGCTTATCTGCTGAGATTTGTCTAGTCCAGACCTATTACTACTAGCATGTGAATTTCAGCCAACAGCCAGAAGAACTGTTTCCAGACTCTCAAAATTCCGTGGGAATTCCCTTACTCTCTGCAGCACAATGTTGCATGATACAGTTACCCACAACAGCACAAGAACAGTAGAATAACAAAATACAGCAATAATAACAGCGTGGTTATGTACACTGTGGCACAAAAATGCACTGCCAACAACTTCATGGTACTACTATGATACGAACACTGCATGGTGCTCAAATATGTATAAACTGCTTCCACAACAATCTGGTCAATTATTTCATTTGACTTTCCTTGACATTTCCAGGTCTTCCAAAGAGGACACCTTGAACACAGTGTCAAGGTATTAAAATGTAAATTAAATGGAAATACCTCTAAGTTTTCTCACTACACTTGGCATCTTTCACCAATAACTGGACAGCATAAACAAAAACAGCAGCATTGCAAATAAACGTACTGAAAGCCGATCACACATTCACCTGAGTTCACCAATGATCCCAGAAAATTTCATACAGCTATCTTTTGGAGAACCTTTTAGAGATTGGTAAATAAGAATTTTCGCAGGTAGTCTAGTGGTAACGTGCCAAACTTGTAATCCTGAGGTCACTCAGGTCACAAGTTCGACTCCGCGCTGTAACACTGCCAGGTAACGACCTTAGGCAAGTTGTTCACACACGTGCTTCTGTCCACCAAGAAGTACAAATTGGTACCGCTTTCACTGCCGGGAAGGTTACAGCAGTAATATACGGAGGTCTGGCTCTCCTCCCATATATAAAGCAGGAACGGGTTTGCCTGTGTCGGGTGGCAGGTAATACTGTGTGATCCCATATGGCAGGCGAGGCATCTGCGGCACACTGCCGGCTCAGGGCCATTGGAAATGGAGATGAGCACCGCTCGCATTGGTCACGGGGGAGCTGTGTGTGACGGCCTGTCGACTATCGGCAATTTAACCTTTAAAACACCACTTCTGACACCCGGCAACCATTGTCAAAGCACTGACAGCTAACAACAAAATTAAGTAGTACAAATTGGAACAAAACTGTTAAAAACAGGCAACAAGCAGTGCCAGCAATCATAATATGCATGTCAAAGACTACAAGTACCAGTATGTGCTAATTACACATTAAACCTAAAATACCCGAAACAATTGATAAAACTTCCAGACAATTTTGCAACAGATGCAACACTTTGCAAAAATGGAACTCATCACACAGAAAAATCCACAAGAATAAATCAGATGCAGCAAATACACAACAGCATAACTGTGGCAATAAAAATCCAATGATACAGTCTGTATATCATATGGTCAAGTTATCACGGATAAGGCACTTAGGCAAAGTTTGTTTGGTTTTGTTTTAACGACATCTCTGACACAGCTGTTAGTCTGAGTGCAATTTGGGGGGGATTTACACCAGATGACCTTCCTGTAAGCAGGGGGGCACAATAAGTAAATTAAAATATTGGCAGATGGAAGATTAATCGTCATCGGTGTCCAATGGCAGCTGTGGAGAAGGGTTGTCATCATGTAGATGCAGCTCTTCAGTCGTCACGTGCAGTGAGTTGCCTTCGACCCAATCAATGAACCGCGACCTACACACCAAGTCAACACATGCAGCTCGGCATATATGACCTGTCAGCTGACAATGCCCAGCACAAGCTATTCTATCGTATACTACACTGATGAGCTTGGCTAACCAGAGCTAAAAAATTTGGGGCAAATCACCAATTAAACAAAAGCTGAGCATGTGGATGATCATGTGTATAAATGAATAACTGCAACACTAACTGCTGTGCGGGTGAACTGAGTCGACTAACTGTCTTCCACGCATTGCACTCGGGACTCCGGCAATAACGACGAAGTTCCTCCAAAGCTTTCCGCGTTTCCTCCACACCTTGACTAATATACTCCTCTTCAGTCAAGAGATAAACCTTTGGCGGAAACCATCTCAACCTACACCACAATAACAACCCTATACAATGTCTACAGGGTGCGGCAAAAAAGTGGACCCTAAAGTTTTTTGCCGTTTTCTCAGCAACTGTTTGGAATTTTAATATGAAATTTTACAGCTTTATTTAGGGAAACCTTTTACATACAATTGTCAAGTAAAATGTGATTGTGTTAAAAAACAACAAAGTTATACACTTTTTAACACGACCACCTACCGATTTTTCAGCATTAAAAATGCTCAAGCTAAAAATGCTATTTAATTTTCAAAAACTGGTTACACGTTACTGCCGATGACGTCACAGTGACGTTTTGATAAACAGTCATTTATATCGTGTATATATTATCACTAAATTATTGTTCCTTTAAAGCAATCGCCGGCTGCTTACCGGATTCATCTTCCAGCAGGACGGTGCGTCAGCACACACAGTGCGCAACGCCGCACAGCACACAAAACTACCTATGGGGTGCAATGTTGGAGGCTTACCGCAAGCTTAAAACAAAGCCAAAAACAAGCGCCGAACTCAAGGAAGCGTTTCAGGTTATTTGGGACAACCTGCCACAGAGACTGATCGACAAGGCTGTAAAAGATTTCTCAAATAAGGCAACTGGAGACTGGTGTTGAAACTTGGAGCTGGCAGTAAACACTTCAAACATTCGCAGTGACAATGGAATTCTGGCATTTGATCATTATTTAACTGTGTTGTTCAACGATGTTATTAAATTGGTGTTGTAGCTGGAACATTTTTGAATGCTGAAAAATCGGCAGGCAGTCATGTTAAAAAACTTCATCATTTTTCAACAGAATCAAATTTTACTTGTCAGTTAGATGTAGAAGTCTTTAGTAAATACATCTGTACATTGTACAACCAGTCGTGGAAAAAATAGACTTGAAATTTTTAAAAACGTGGAAAATGCCACGTAGATTAAAACCTTAATATATGCCTCTTTCTGTTGTATCACTATTGTTTGTATTGTATTTCTTTCTATTCCAGCAAAAAAGTTTATCAAATTCAAAAACCGAACTAAAATACATGCAGAAATACATTTTTAGGTTCATGCTAAACGCACTCTATATAAGCACCATTAGCATTTAGCCTCAAAAATTCTGTGCAGTTAGGGATGGCAGTCAAACATTTAAAAAAACTCTTATTTCATAACATGTCATGTAACACGATTGGCAAACAGTAGCAATAGCAGAATTCTTTAAATTTGTATTTCCTTTGGGACCCCTATTTCAGGAGAACAGGTGTCTGTAGGAGGTCGCTGGGTCAGCGATGGTACCATCAAGACAAGGCACTGATATAGGCTGTCACTAGCAACCATGCATGAAGCAATTTGGCCACAATTTGCAATGCAAGTATTGGGGTGCATCAGTGCAGTCAATACCCCAATTTGGGGGAAATAGAGGCATTAAAGAGGGTCTGACTTGGTACCACAGGACAGTCATCAGGCAACCCTATTTGCACGATCAAACAACTTTCCGGTAAGACATACCATGTAGCCACAATGCATGATGCATTAGTCAGACGACAGACAAAAAACTAGAAATTTGGGGCAAAGCCCAACGTGAGTCCGCCCGGCGCCCTAAGTCCGATTGGGGGAAATTGGGGGGGGGAAATTCCCCGGCATCAATGTCATGTGGCCTGAACTCAAATGCATTGGCATATGCCGAACGCGCATTGCCGACTTAGGGTAGGTCAACATGAGCGCCTATAACTTTGTTCGTTGTGGGCCGAATTTCACAAAATTTTTTTTGTTCAACGCCCAAAAGATCGTTCTCGTCAACGCCATTTACATATTTTGCTATCTTCATCGGTTCCAGAGATATTTGCGCCCAAACTCAAAAGTTGTTGTAAATTGCACCGATTTTCACACGTTTTTTGCCCTCCCAAATTTTAAGGGGAGCGGTGCCCCCAAAAGTTGTACTTGCGTTAACACCCCCACCTAGAGGCATGTCAAGTGCCAAAGTTTCATCAGGCTACACCCCCTAACTCCGAAGTTATAATGGCTCATTTATTGCATTTTAAGCCAATTTTTGACCCCCCTTTGAAAAAAGTTGTAAGGGGGCCCCCCGTCCCAGGTGGGGGTGCGCTAATAAGACTTGGTCATTCTCTAGCGCGTGTAAAAATTTGGGGGCGCAGCACCCTCTAGGGGCTGAAATATGGTCTTCCAGGTAATGCGACTTAGGGTAGGTGAAAATGAGCCATTGTAACTTGGTTCGTAGAAGACCGAAGTTTACACAATTTTTTTTGTTCAACGCAGAATTAACCGTATTTGATAACGCCGTTTACTGCTTGTCGATATCCCTATGCAGTTCAGAGATATTTGCGCTCAAAGTCGAAAGTTGTCGTAAAACGTACTAAATTTTGGACGTTTTTTGCCCTCCCAAATTTTAAGGGGGGCTATGCCCCCAAAAGTTGTACTTGCGTTAACACCCCCACCTAGAGACACGTCAAGTGCCAAAGTTTTGTCGGGCTACACTCCCTAACTCCGAAGTTATAGTGGCTCATTTATTGCATTTTAAGCCAATTTTTGACCCCCCTTTGAAAAAAGTTGTAAGGGGGGCCCCCATCCCCGGTGGGGGGTGCGCTAGTAAGACTTCGTGATTCTCTAGTGCGTGTAAAAATTTGGGGGCGCAGCACCCCCTAGGGGCCAAAATATGGTCTTCCGAAAATTGCGCTTTAAGGGGGTACGATTTCACATCTAAATCTCCAAGGTCACTGGACCAAACTTCACCGTTGTTTCGCCTAATGCAGGAGGAATCGCCATACACGGAATGACTATCCGATTTTGAACATCTTCATCCTTTTCGGAGACATTCGCCGCTGAACTTCGAAGTCGTCCGAAATCGGGCCAAATTTTGCATGTTTTTCGCCCCCGAAATTTTTTTGGGGTGCGCTTCCCAAAATTTTGGACCGGCATTATAACATTCGACCTAGTACTGACCATCGTGCAAAATTTCACGCCGGTCGGCCCACGCATCTCGGAGATCTCGCGAGGAAAGAAAAAAAACATCTGGGCTAAAACATAAGTCCGCTCCGTAAGCTATTGCTTTCGGGCGGACTAACAAGGCTCGACCTTAACAGTTAGTCAAAAAATGCAAAAAAAAATCTGAAGTGCTTTAAATATACTGCATCACCTAAGTGTAGAACTGGAAAACTTTTCCGCATTGACATGTTATCACATACCAGTATCGCATGATAAACGAAGGAATGCCAAGCACATAAAAGCGACGAGGGATGAGTGATATTGTGACCACGAGCGCTATGATTGTAGCCGACACCTCCATAATCTGACTGCTGTAGTAGATCAGTGCCAAAGCGAGAAACTGGATAGACCATCTGATGAGGTCCAACAGTCGTGGATTGGTGACCGGACCTTTGTAGTAGCAGATAGCAAAGCTGATGACACCCGCAGTGATCAGGTAGATGGCTACATAGGAGCTGTAGTAAAGAAGGAGATCCTGTATGTTCTGCCACAGATACTGCAGAAGCCAAGCCGTCACTGAAAAGCCTACTCCAAGCAGTGCAAATGAAGCTGACTTCTGAACACATTCACACACACACACACACAGAGAAATGATGAAATCATAAAATCGTAATCACCTGTAAAGCAAATGTGTTCTAATTTCCATACAATTTTTTTTATCTGTTTTGTAATTGCATTGTCATTGTTTTAACTGCAGACTGCTCATTGTAACTATTTATGTAACTTTATTTAATCCAATTCGATTATGAGCAGAATGCAGGAAAATTAATGACATCAACTTGGTTTTCATTCAGTTAGACCATTTTTCCAAGTTAGTTTAAGCCTATCTGTAAAATAGGTTTTTGGGAACTGTTGCAGCATAGCTTTTTACGCGCGAAAGCAGAATGCTTCGCGCGTCTTTGCCATCGTCTGGGCGTCCGTCCGTCTGTCACACTCGTGAGCTGTATCAAAACGGTGCAAGCTAGGATCACGAAATCTTCACGCTGGGTTGCCTTAAGGTCTCTAGTTTATCGTGACAAAATTTCGTGCCACTGGGTGCAGGGGTTCCCCTCGAACGAGGGTGTCGAAGAGGGGTACCCCTCCTAAAAAGACGTCATTTTGCCGTTATTGGCTCGAATAACGTGAAAACGGTTGCAGAAAGGTACATACATGCTGCTTATCATAACAAGCACTGGTGACAAGCTTTTTGGATTCATGAACATTGATGACCTTGAACTACCTTGAAAGAGGTTTTTAGTGAATTTTTCGCAATTTTTGGATGCAGTGCACATTTCAACACCGAACTGCGACAAATTGGCTGGAGATAGACCAAGACAACCTGCATATGAAATTTTCAGCATTCAACGTAGATTTTAGCAGTCTAAGTCCCAACCCCCTAGGTTCAAGGAGGCCGGCGCAGGCTGGCGTCAAAGACAGCTACCCCCCTAAAAAGTGGTTATTTTACCGCTATTATTGTGTGTAGCGTGAACCTGGTTGCAGATAGGCACAGACATGTTGCTTATCATAACAAGCACTGGTGACAAGCTTTTTAAATTTATCAACATCGATGACCTTGAAGGACCTTGAACCCTAAAAATATTGATTTAACGTGATTTTTTGGCGATTTTTGGCTGCAAAAGAGTGAATTATGACGAAATGGATGGAGATAGACTAAGATTACCTGCGAACAGGAACTGCTATAGGCTTTCGCGCATCTCGTGAGCTTTGCTCAAATTACTTGTTATCTTTGCTTATCTTATTATTATCTCTGCTGTCTGACCCAACTGACAGTAACTGACGTTCAGCACAATATGTGAGCCCACTGCTTCAACAGTTAAGCAACAGTGCAATGGTTGCTATGCATCCACCCCGCAGCTTACTATTACATGGGTATCCATACGAAAGTATATAGAAGATCAAAGCAGTATCGTTAGCACAGCAAAGGGCAGTTTGGCAAAGTTATCCAAGGTCGATGATTTTGGTAGCAAGTGACAGCTCATGTACGACTGCGTTACACAAACTACTTCTCCCGTAGCAATGACAATGTTCCTATCTTGGTGAGTCTGAAACACTCCTCACACTCATCTGCACTGATAACTTAAACTTCTTAGAAGTGGCACAACAAACAGAATGACCATTTTTGGACAAGAGCTTTCCACGTACTAATCACACGACTCTGATAGCTTATTTGCGATGTGTTTACAGCTGTCGAATTCTGCAGCCTACTGGTGCGCAAACCGTGCCCAGAAACAACTTAATCTATCAGCAAAAGATGCATCAGACATCTATTACTGATAACAGCATCATAGCTCTGCAAAAAAAGCAACTGGAAAAAAAAGACATAGTGCTGTTACAACCTTTGGAATGAATCTGCTGACGATGAATATCACGATGAGAACTGAAGCCAGAAGACCGAACGTCACTCCAGTGCCATAGTAAAACACCACATTTCTACAGCCATAATATCAACAAAGCAGTGACTTCAACGCTAACTTAAATCTATTCTTAGCACAAACACAATTCAAGAATGAAAAAAAACAATTTAGACAAACAGAGAAACAGTCAGAAACATATGCAGCAGATACTACTACAACACAATAATGACCATGCACAAAGAAAATGCATATAAATACATTAAAGTCAAATATTTAATTAAATATTTCTGCAATATTTTGCTTTTCTACTGAATGAGTAAAATATACAATAGTCTAAGTCTTTATTACACACGTTACACTGTCAGCCCAAAGTTGTTATTTGACGACTGTTGGCCAGTCTAGCATGAAAACAGTCGCAATAGGCATGGATATGCTGCCTATCACAACAAGCACTAGTGACGCTCTTTTTAGTCATATCAACATCAATGACTCTGAAAGATCCTGAACTCAAACAATATGGGGTTTTATTGTTTTTTTTTGCAATCTTCGGCAGTGCTGTGCACTTCAAGAGTGAATTGCGATGAAATGCCTGGAAACAGACAAAGGCAATTTGCGAACAGGAACTGCTATAGGCTTTCGCCGTCTTGTGAGCATTAGCTCAAATTTCTTGCTGAAAAATACTTTTTTGCAACCCTGCTGTTTCGAGCAGACCTGCAGATCCCCCTAACAGTTCACATACTAGTGCCTCAGATTCAGCCACTGGCTGACATTGTATATAATGAAGGGTTTTATTGACTTAGTTACTAAAACTAAGCAAGCAAGATACATCATAAATTGAATTCTGATTCACGTACGTGCTGCATCTCTCAGCTGAGAAGAACAGAAGCAGACCAAACAGTAGACAAACCACAAGCCACAAGTTAACAGCTGCAGCGATGAAACACAAACACGTAAGAATTAACAAAACCGTTCGATTTCAAGCATCCAATGTCTACACTGTGTCCCAAAAAAAACATCCCCGACATTTTCGACTG
>Ga0209367_1009079_pt1 | contig 13535 bp, 8 predicted proteins | sample WorMetLIZISLAND2_FD_187412 | JGI IMG/M metagenome (GOLD analysis project Ga0209367, IMG submission 187412) | Marine gutless worms symbiont microbial communities from Max Planck institute for Marine Microbiology, Germany - Olavius geniculatus... ... | reverse complement strand
CTGAGTGCTTACGCTTTGGATATAGAAAGCATTTATGCAGTTCGTTTGACGAGCTCGTCCTTCGACAAGCTGGCTTGTCAAGTGCTCGGCGCACTTGATGAGCTCGTCAGGCCATCTCGTCTAGCGCTCGTCTAGCGAGCACGTTCCACACTGTTTCCATAATTGAAATCGATGGATGGCATTGAAATACGTCATGGGTTAAAATTGACCCATACGGTCCTTCTAGCTATAGCAAAATAGCGTTAGCTGGGCTTTCTTGTTGTGGCAGCCACGGTGAAGAATTTGTGATCTAGCTTGCACCGCTTTGATACACTCGCAAAGTGTGACTGACAGACAGACATACACACAGACACACAAGCATGCTTCTACGATCGATCGATAGCTAAGACGCGCTTAACACTATGTGCTGTTGTGCGTAAAAAATCGGTTACAGTTTGACGAAGAAATAGTGCACGGTGCTTTTTATCGGCCACGCTGTACTTGGCTTGGCGCGATAATGCACAAAATACACGACCGGGCCGCTCGCTCGTGCGATGGCTGCATGCCAGTGTTTAGTGGGTGTTTTGATAAGCGGCTGCTCGATCATCAAAGGCCATTAATCTAGTTGCGACGCTAATGTGGAAATTGAGCACAGCTTAGTGAATGTGATGGTTGGAGTCTAGTCGGTGAGTTTTGATGCCTACCCCGCAAAATTTGGGGGCATCTGAACATTCTGCACCTATTTTTTTTCAAATTAGCACTCCTTTTCGACTCCGATCACGCTGAGTGTTGGCTTGTTGCAGAGACTGCATGCTGTTTTGTGACAGCGCGTGTTTTCGCTGCGGTCACGTTTAACCCAATCCAACCAAATCAATGGATTGATTCAACTCACGTCCACTGAGCGATTGTGCATAAAATGCAAATCTGCAGTGAACAGACTATACAGGCAAGAAACTGTTAGACTTACTCTCAGATTGGTTCTGGTAGGCCTAATCTCAGTGCTGCACATGAGACAGATACTGCATAGTTGTGGTCTCTGTGCATCGGATTTATGCCACATCAGTTAATAATCACATTGGTTTATAAAATCACTTTATGCCGATGGTTATGTCAAATATTATATGTTAAATTTTATTTTTTCACTGTTCTCGTTCTCGTTCTCGTGGTTATTGGTCTCGTTCTTGTTGTCAAAATTTATTTTTCGTCTCGTTCTCGTTCTCGCCATATTTTGGTCTCGTTAACATCTCTGTATATTTATAACTCAGATTTATCTAAATAGAAACAAGAATTGCACATTTTAGGCCTAAAGTTATTTTTGCTTATACCTGTGTGTGTCTGTTTTTCTTTGTGTCTGCATATTTGTCCGTGGGTTTATCTCTGCCTGTTTGTCTGTCTGTCTTTCTGTCTGTCTGTCTGCATGCATTTTCTATCCATGTAGCTTGGACTGCTGAATGCTGCACTGTGGGGTAAAAAAACTGAGATGTTTGCATTGAGATTGAGAGGTGAACTGTGAAAGGCTGATGTAAACCTATTCAGGCCCATCGAGAGGGGGGGTAAGTTACCCCGGGCCTCGTGACGTTTGGAGGCCCCACTATCGCTCAATAATATAAAGTACACCAGAATGCAACATTAAATTCTTTTTTAATTTTATCCCCAGAGGGGTCCTGCAAGAATGTTTCTCTGGGCCCCACTGTGGCTCTCGACGGCCCTGAACCTACTTTGCAAATTGTGTATAGTCCCACGGCAGTGCCATTAGTGCAAGAACGTAGCAAAAATTAACATACAGTGCCAAACAAAATATTCAAATTTTTCTAAACACAATAAGCAAAAATTTCTATAGACAGCTAAGTACTGAACTGTCTGTAAATACAGGGTGGTCCACTAAAACGTGGTGCTTTACTTTTGTCCGTATTTTTGCCAATTAATGACTCATTTTCAAAACTTTTTCACTTTTACACTCTGCACACAATTTGCAATAATGTGGTTATTAGCCTATATATCCCGCCACATCATGAATGCATATTTACACTATCTTGAGAAATACAAATAAAATATACATATATGATGATACTAATGAACAAACATTTTAGTAAATAAACAAAAAACATTTAAAGCTAACATTGCAGAGAATAGTCTGCATGACACTAGACTGTTTGGGTTTAACGCAGTCTAATGTCATATGGATCATTTACGGCAATGTTGGTCATGGGTGTTTTTTATTTATTTACATGTTTGTTATTATCGTTTTTTAAAAATTTATATTTCACAAGGTAGTGTAGAGACGCATTTATGGTGAGGTGGGATGTATAATAATCACATTATTCCAAATTGTCAGCAGAGTGGCCAATGAAAGAAATTTGAAAATCGGTCAATTATTGGCGAAGATATGGACAAAAGCAAAGTGACACATTTTTATGGACCACGGTGTAGATTGCAGTTGGCATTTTGCACAAGAACATGACCTGTCATTTCAGCCAATATCTTTACACCCACATTTTAGTGCTTAAAATAATAAACAAAATAATTAATAAAGAAATTGATAATGAAACCGTTATTTTTAAAAAAATCATTTATAATCATCAGGTTTCTATAAAGTTGTGAACTTTGATATTATCTGGTCATTGTTTTTGCAGAGAAATTGGGACAATAATTCGTTCATTGGGCTGCTGCCCCAGTGAAGCAGAGTTGCACGATATGTTTGCTGAGGTCAAATTTCTTATATTGTATTTTTAGTACATTTTGTGGTGTCATTTGTATACTAAACATGTGGCTAAAATCACACAATTGCATCTGCAGAGCTATCATTGTGGCTCAGTTTTACTAGCATCCATTGTTATTTTTTGTATTTTTTAATGCTGTGTCATTGTCATAAATAGTTTTTAATTGATTATATTTCACTGTAAGATATTACGGTAGTTAAGTTCTACAGATGCATTTTCATTTCTGCTTCAGTTATTGACGTGAAGGAGTATCCAACAGAGTATAAAGACTCCGTTTTATGGGAATGCTACACTTAGCGTGATCGGAGTCGGGTCTGTGATTGCAGCGGTTTGGCCGCAATTTTCAGCAGAAAGTTTCAAGCTCTAAGCGGCCATATCTCAGATATCACCGACAACCAGTGCGGTCGGCTATCCTAGCGACAGCTGGGCTTTTTGCTTCACTAAACGACGGTCTGTCGTCCGTCGGTTACGGATGTATTGTGGCTAAACGGTAAATCGTAGAGGTTCGACGATGGTGCCATCAGATAGGGCGCTGGCGATTTCCTATAGGCTGTCAGTAGTAACCATCTGCAGCGGTTTGGCCGCAATTTTCTGAGTAGCCATATGTCGGAAGCGGTGAGAGGTAGGGCCCAGGTTACTACTGGTCATCACTAATAAGTAATAGCACACGCGCTATCAGATGAAATGAAACTCATCGACCTTGGATCACGCCGTCAAGGTCACTGACAACCAGTGCGGTCGGCTATCCTAGCGACAGCTGGGCTTCTTATTTCACTCTACGTCGCCGCGCCTATTAATATTGCTTTGGTAGACGCCGTGCGTCAGCGAGCGGTGAGCCAATTGATACAAAACAGATGTTGTCACTCAGTGCGGCGACAGACCATACTGGACGGCTGCAGTAGGCTACAGTTTTCGCGATTTTCAAACTTCCAAAAACGACGCATAAAAGCTAGAAAGCTGAAATTTGGTAGGAATGTTCGCAGCTGCCAACGCTAACATTCTGTGTATTTTCAGCCCAATTGCTTCATAAATGCGGCCGCTAGGCGGCGTCAAAGTTTGCATGGCGGCCTATGGCGAATAGGGGTTAAGCTTATTTTTCAGGCCAGACAAAACGTTGAGATTTTATTTGAATATACCAGCATACTTGCATTGTTGCTGGCCACAATATGTACGAATTTAAAAAAAATCGTACTTGCGAAAAAAAAGTTATGAGGTTTTGAAATTTTTTTTGCATGGGGCCTTATGGGCAAAAAAGGGTTAAGCTTATTTCTCAGGCCAGAAAAATTTCAGGGATTTCATTTAAATATACCAGCATACTTGCATTGTTGCTGCCCACAATATATGCGAATTTTTAAAAAATTGTACTTGGGGAAAAAAGTTGGCCAATACCCGTAATGCAAATTTTTGGGAAAATGACCAAAAAATTGGCTAGGGGAGCGATATCAAAATTCTGTCTTCAGCATTTTTAGACATCGTCGTCCCCTATAGGTGTGCCAAATTTGGGGAGGATCGCTTCGGAAATGGCGGAGCTACAACTTTTTTTCGACTTTGCATGGGCCCCTATAGAGACGACATCGCCTATCCATATACATAAAGATCGACCGAAAAAGTCTACAGCGGAGTCGGTAGATTAACTCCTCCACAACGCCTAGACCTGCCATCCGCTCAACCCGTGTTTTCTGGTCTAGCAAAAAAACTATGGACCTTACATTTGCCAAATTTCCAGGGATTGTAGGAGAGGTCAATGGCTAGCAGTTTGTGAAACTTTGGGGGCATCTGATAAACGTGGGTTGTGAAAGATAAGGGAAAAGAAAATTTTTTAACCCCTTATTAACCCCTTTTAACCCCCATTAGGAGAGATGGGGGCACGAAAATTTTTCTCTCAGATGGGGCACTACCGGGCCCGTACACAGGTAAAATTTCACACCCCCAAAGTTTACGTGGGGTGGGGAAAAATGTTTTAAAAAATTTCTTTTTTTCTAGGGGTTAAATGCGCCATGCAGCAGATCTCAGAAATTGTAAGTGATATCAATCCGCTTTTTGCGCCAAATTGTTGGCCATAGGTCAGTGATCTTATGCGGGGGTAAAAAAATTAAAAAATGGGTCTATTTCGGACAAATTGCCTGCCCCCCAAATGTAACCAAATTTTTTGATGATTTTTGACAAAAATTTTCAAAAATCGTAATTAATTCAAAGAATGGCCCAGAGAGTTCTAGGTATGTATGTGGGCCAAAGTTTATGGTTGCTATCATATTCGACCGAAATGCTAACCCTGACCCCTCTCCCTTAAAAATTTTGGGGGGTCAAAATTTTTCATCAGTTATTCACTTTTGGCTTCACAAAATTAAAACCAGTGGTTCTTAAAACAGAAATATTTTTGACAAGTCAAAATTTAACAAAAAATAGAGAGTTCTTATTAGTTTGCAGTGAGATACAGAGATGTCGGGTGGTCAGAACACATCTGGGTATTGTAACCCCCTATATTGACCCACCTGATTTTTTGCCAATTTTGACCAAATTTTCAAAAATTGTCATTAATTCAAGGGATAGCCCAGAATGTTCTACGTGTGTATGTGGACCAATGTTCAGGGTCTTTACCACATTCAGTCGAGATACCTACCCTACCGCCCCCACACCCTTAAATTTTTTTTTGGGGGGGGGTCAAAATTTTTGTCATGTTTTTACTTTTTGCTCAGTAATATTCAAACCCGTTTTTCTTGAGATGCGTGAAAGATTGACGAAACAATATTATGACACATGAGAGAGTATTCATAGCCCTTTCCAACGACATAGAGACTTATGGGGTAGTTAAAACACATTCGGGGTTCTGATCCCATAAAGTGACCCGCTGTAGGTGATATTTTGGATTTTGACAATTTAGCGCCATCTGGTGAGCTCAGTTGTAAACTTAAAGCCCTGACATCGATGCCACACGATAGGGCAGGCCAAGATAAACAACGTTTGTCCCCGACACATTATTCTTAGGGGTCACCGTTTAGGGGCTAAAGCCAAAAAACCTGTTTTTGGGTGGTTTTTCACGAGAATAAGTCCAGTCATGTGAAGTCCAGTCATGTGACCTTAATAGCTAAAAAAAATTTTAACAAATAATTATGTTTCAGACGATTTGTTTTGATGTGGTATGTCTAGAAAATGTGCTTCTACGCCATGCATTTTCGGGACTCCAGCCACTCGTCAGGGCAGCCGATTTTGCACGAAATGTCTACTTTAGCGCCACTTAGCGACTTCAGTTACAATGCCGTTGGGCCTTTTTTCTGCATTTTTTTTATACAATGGCTCAGTTAAATTAACTGCCTAGTTTCAGCTTTGTATCTAATTCGGGTAAAATTTGGCGTGCGGTTCAAAATGGCAAAAAGTCTAATTTGCCCGGCCATTGCAGTCTTAGAACTTCGCCGACATGTAACTAAAGTTTGACTGGACCAATCTTCATGAATTTTTCACACAATATTCTGTTGTCGATTCACCCTCTGCAGTTTGGGTAACACCCTACCCCTACCTTCCAACTCATTTTTTGGGGGGGCGGTAAAATTCCAATTTTTTGACTTTACCATTTCTAGCTACCTCACATCGAAACTTAGCACTGATGTCTTGTACCTGCTTTCTGTTTAAAATCGGCGTTACCCCCCCTCGACTCCCAACACGCTGAGTGTTAGTGGTTAAGACACACGGATTGTCTCTGGTTTAATTGTAATTTTATCCCTGAGGGGCAACTGAGATTATTATAATAGCTCTGCAGGTTCAGATGAAAGTTTCACTTTATCGTTCATGATACTAAAATGTGTTTTTACAATATTTTAACCGTTTTATGTTAATTTCTTTAGTGTTGTTTAATTAAAGAAAGATATGACCTAAAAATCGAAACAAAAATTTTTTACCTGAGGTAGCTGTAACAGTATAAGCCATTTAAACCCACGCTGATTTCCTGGTGGCGTTGTTAGTACCGGTACTACTGCTAAGACTACTAGGCTACTACTGTCAGTACTATCTGTACCACAAACTGCTGTGTGTTGATATGTCACACAGTTGGAGGAAGAGGAGACGCCAGGTTCAGTTCGTCTGAGCAAGTTTCTGCCTCTAATGACACAAGTCCTCCTTGAGAGAAGGTCAGATTCGTCGTATCAATTTCTTATGTTTCGTTGCTACTGCTTTTGATTTAGTTAATAACATAACAGCACAGGCACTGTCACGTTTTTGATCTGCATGGATGCATGGACACAAAATATGTCCTTACGGGGCTGACATTATTTCGCTATACACCCTGTATGGTTTTTTTTGTGTGAATGTGACAAATACACTGTGACATACAGGGTGGGCCAAAGAAATGGAACCATTTTTGAAGGAGTATCCAACAGAATATAAAGACTCCGTTTTAAAAGAAAGTTACAACGCATAGACCTGCCATCCGCTCAACCCGTGCTTTTTGGTCTAGCAAAAAAGCCATGGACCCTACATTCACCAAATTTTTAGGGATTGTAGGGAAGGTCAAGGGCCAGCAGCCTGTGAAATTTTGGGGGAATCTGACAAACGGGGGTTGTGAAGGAAAGGGGAAAGAAAAATTTTTAATCCATTTTTCTCGCAGATGGGGCACTACCGGGCCCGTACACAAGTAAAATTTTAGGCCCCAAAAGTTTATGTGGGGTGCAAGAAAAATGTTTTAAAAATTTTCCCCTTTTCTAGGGGTTAAATGCGCCATGCAGCAGATCTCGGAAACTGTAGCTGATATCAATCCGCTTTTTGCACCAGGTTGTTGGCTATAAGTCACTTATGTCAATGCGGGGGGTAAAATGTTTAAAAATTGAGTAAATTTCCAACAAATCGCCCCCCAAATGTAACCCAATTTTTTTGACGATTTTTACAAAGTTTTCAAAAATCGTAATTAATTCAAAGGATGGCCAAGAAAGTTCTAGGTGTGTATGTGGGCCAAAGTTTATGGTCGTTATCATATAACACCGAAATGCTGACCCTGACCCCTGCCCTAAAAATTTTGGGGGGTCCAAATTTTTCATAATTTTTTTCACTTTTGGCTTCACAAAAATAAAACCAGTGGTTCTTAAAATAGAAACATTTTTGACGAGTCAAAATTTAACAAAAGATAGAGAGTTATTAGTAGTTTGCAGTAAGGTACAGAAGTGTGGAGTGGTCAAAAAATATATGGGTATTTAAGGCCCCCAAATTGACCCACTCAATTTTTTGCCAATTTTGACCACATTTTCCAAAAATTGTCGTTAATTCAATGGACGGCCCAGAAAGTTTTACATGTGTATATGGACCAAGTTTCAGGGTCTTTACCGCATTTAATCGAGATACCTACCCTACTGCCCCCACACCCTTAAATTTTGGGGGGTCAACATTTTTCTCATGTTTTTACTTTTTGCTCAACAATATTCAAATCCGTTTTTCTTGAGATAGGTGAAAGATCGACGAAACGATATTCTAACACATGAGAGAGTATTTATACTCCTTTCCAACGACGTATAGATTTATGGGGAAGTTAACATACGTTGGGGGTTTTGAGCCCCAAAGTGACTCACTGTATGTGATATTTTGGATTTCGACAATTTGGCGCCATCTGGTGAACTCAGTTGTAAACTTAAAGCCCTGACGTCGATGCCATACGATACGCCAGGCCAAGAAAAACAACGTTTGTCCCTGACACTTTTTTCCTAGGGGTCACCGTTTAGGGGCTAGAGCCAAAAATTCTCTATTTGATCGGTTTGTGACGAGAATAAACTAAGCCCAGTCATGTGATCTCAATAGCTAAGAAAATTTTTTTAACAAATATCTATGTCTCAGACGATTTGCTTTGATGTGGTATGTCTAGAACAGGGGTCTTAAATTCATTTGGGGGTGCGGGCCACACTGCAAGATATCACTCAGTCGGTGGGCCACATTGTTTTTAGAGACGACAAAATGCAGTAAATGCAGTAATTAATAGGCCCCTACAAATGACAGAAGTTATTTTTACAGTATACACTGTAGTTTAGAACTTCAGATTTTTTTCCGTCTCCGACTAACTCTTACCGCTGATTTGGCAGAAACCAGAGAGTCGACGTTAGTCTTGAAATCACGGGTGTTAGCCAATTGCAATGTTGCATTTAGACGTTTACTAGTTAGTCTTGATCACAAAGCGGATTTGTTGATCTTCATTGATGAGAAGAAGTGTTTACAAACGTACGTTTGGCCATTATTTCGGAGGCTGCAGAAACTAATTTTGGATACTTTTTTTCTGAAAAAATTGGTAGAAATCAGGAACACCCATATCCGTGTACTTCTGCTTCTGCTCGTCACACTTCAAATCCAATACCCCCATCTGGAATTCTTCGGAAACGCTTCCTGCGTCAACATCAAACGGAGTTTAAACACCTCAGGACTCACTTAAGGAAGCTGTTGTTAATATCTCACACTGGCGTAGCCATAGGGGTGCACTGGGACACGTCCCCCCTAGGAGCCTACACAGTTACTCAAAATAGTGCCAAAAATGCACTAAAACACATCATTCTCACACCAAAAATTCAAAAATTTTCTGGGCAGACCCCTTCCCCGTGGGGAGGGAACACCCCTTCCCATCCCTCACCCCTCAAGTGCCCCCACTACAACTAGATACTGGCTTCGCCGCTGATATCTCAAGCAATATTACAGTGCACGTCTGTTAAATGTTTTAAAATAACTGCGTTCGGACGACGTCATGTGTCCCCGCGATTTTATACCCGCATGACTTCACCTGATTTGACCTAATAAACCTTCCTTTTTACACTGCGTCACATCGTCGTCATTATCAGCTCAGTTTACTGTTTGCAGGCGAGCCGTTCACTCAGGAAGAGATGGAGGAGATGTTATCAGCTGCGTTGAATCCTGAGACCAGTCAGATCGTCTGCAAGGACTTTGTGCCGCTTATGATATTGGAAGAAAACAGCTAGAAGAACTCACTCAACCTGCACTCTCCGTGTGACCAGAGGCGTCGTAGCGGGGGAAAAAGAAGGGAAGCAAGGGGAGCAATTGCTCCTCCCCCTAAATTTTGGGCTCTGTACTATATATCTCTACACAATTCTGTAATAATTTGACAAATGCCAGAATTTATGACAGTGTCCACATATTGACTCGTTAATAGCAACATGTGGACTGCGTAGACAAACGAGTTAAAAACGGAAAACAATCATAACAAGATGATTTATTCAGCCGAACGTTGACATTCATGTTGGCGTCAATTTGTTCTGCAGGAAAAAACTACTAAAGTATCAGGAATTACTGGAAGCCAGCGACATCAGGTATATAAGGAATACTAGTAACCAACTAGTTTATCTCTGCAGATAACACAATAGTTGTCCACATAGCTGTGATAACAAGAAGCAAAATTTCAGCTCTAATTATTTTACCGGGAAGCAATTCGCTGTGCGATATTCATCATATTCGTTCAATTAGCCTGCTGAACTGTCACTTAGAGCAAACGATGCAGGTCAGCTCTTTCCCAGTGGGATACACCGAGCACGGTAGCGTTCCGCAGAAGACTTCAACAGGGTAGATCACTGCATTGTTCTGTGAACGTCCCCCAGCCGCAATTTCTGGTGCCTCATCCAAGCAAACGTAGCTGCTGCGTTCTCTGTCAGCGTCACTAGCGTAATCGGAGACCAGATATCCGGCGTACTCGGTGGACCAGCCCTCTGGGCACATATTTCTTGCTGGAATCATGAGGACTGTTGATCAATCTTCCACGTAGCAGACTGCACACGGCGCTGGGTTATCCTGCAGAGGCCTACCGCCATTGTTGATTTCAGAGAATATGTTATTATGATCATAAGTATGAGCACCTCCAGGATTGAACAGTTCGTACTCTATTCCGGCAATGATTCCTGTCATTTCTTGTTGACCACTAATGTGATTTCTCCACTGTGGATCGGTCGGCAAACACAGAAAGTTGCTGCCGCTGCCACCTTTGTTGAAATGTGGTCCCGCTGCGTATCCTTTTCACAACAAAGACACGTAAATTACAATCAATACATACTGCAGGGGGTGCAGTGTTCGATTTGTCAAAAACCAGTAGGGGTCGCCGGCTGGCGAGCGCCGAAGGCGCGAGAGTGGAGGCGCCGCAGGCGCCGAGATGGGTGGGGCTGACTAAGGGGTCTCGGGGAGCGTCGTGAGCTCACCCAGCGGGGTCCGGGGCGGAGCCCCGGCCGCAAACGCATTCTTAGCATATTTTAGAGTCACAGAGGGCCTCTAGCAGACAGAAAAATGCACATTTTGTGCCCCAAAAGTAGCTGTATAGTAGGAGTTTCCACACACTTTGGTCTACATAGTACAGTTAGACGGCCTGACCTTGACCTACGTTTGTTATTTGGCCTTGTACTGTCACCCCCTGGTCCACATAGTGCTCTCGTCCACTGTTACCAGGCCTACAGGCTGGTCTTTAATGTATGCGACCGCGCTTTGGCCGTTGCGACGCATGACCTGCATACCTGTCATGCCTCGTTTGCATTAAGCCTAGTCCATAGTACAGTTACCACCCTGTCACCCCTCTACCTACATAGTTCAATAGTCCTCTGTCACGTGCTGTTCTTTGACCTGTATTGTCTCAACCCCACATACAGTCTGGACTGCAATGTATGCGACCGCGCTTTGGCCCGTTGCAATATATAACCTGTTTACGTATCACGTCTCGTCTGCAGCCTATAGTACAGTCACCGCCCACCTGTCTAGGAAAATTCCACACAGCAGCACGATTTAGTTCAGGTAGCTGACCTAATTTTTCTGCAATGCGTGACCTGCCCTATTGCCGTCATCGTCGCTGCAACAGCAGCATCGTCATCATCATTATCATTATCATCATAGACAACAACGTTGTGTCGTCGACGCCATTCCGACGTTGACGTCACCGTCGTCGTAATCACAGTCATCATTTTAATGTTGTAATTATCACACAAACTGACGTTGTTGTCATCATCGCACAGTCATTGTCAACTTCGATCTCACACTCAGAATCCTGTCCGTCAATTTGTTATTACTGCATACTCGTCGTCATCGTCATCATCGTCGACGCCGTCGTTGCGTTACCTTATCACCGCAAACGCAGTCGATGTCACAGTGTCACTGTCGGAGTTGCCGTTACAGTGATGTTGTCGTTGCAGGTGCAGTCGTCACGCGTAGACTTCATCAACATCGAAATCATCGACGTCGTTGCAGGTGCAATTGACCTCGTTGTCGTTGTCGTTGCGAATGCAGTTGCCGTAGTCGGTGACGTCGTAAACGCCGCTGATTGCATCGCCGTTCCTTTGTCGTTGTCGTCGTCGTTGCTGTCGATGTTGTTTTTTTATTGTCGTCACAAATTTAACCGTTGGGACTCAAATAATCTGCGAGTGAAACGAGCAGAAAATTTTCTTTCTACCCCACGTTTTGTCCAGTTGCTGCTGGAACCCTTCCGGGGGGGTCAAAGCCGACCCCTCCAGACAAGTTCCAGTGGGGAGGTCGTCCTCATACAGTGGGGGGGGGTTAAACCCCCTCCCAACCTCCCCCCGGCAAATCGAACACTGACTGGGTGGCTCAGAAAATATTGCGCTAGCGAAAGTGCTACTCCTTGAATCGACAACGAATCTTGTTTCCTAAAATTTGCATTTGTGTTTATGAATATTTTTAGCAAACCTGCATAAATAAGCGAAGCACTGCTTTCACAAGTTTTTCTTCCCCAACGAATGTAAGATGTCCCTGTCTGCACCTCGCCACCTAAACATAATGACATAACACAGGCCTAATATATGTAACCTTTTAATGTTATAGCCGAGTTCCAGTTATACCGTGATACTAAATAATAATTCTGACAATGCTAGGCCTATAGCCTACATTTTTTAAGTTGTCCCGTAGAACACCAATAGGTAAGCTGTATAAGCTTATAATAAATCATAAGTCATAGATGGACTCTACAAATTTAGGCGGCATCGCTGAAAGCGTCAGTAGCAACGCTGATGCTGTTGGCTGTGCATAAACTACTGCGACAAAATTAATGCTAGCGGTATCGCTGATATTTCCCCTGGCATTAGACAGTCGATGGCCGGGTTTCGAAAATAAGAGACACCAAGCAAATTAGGCCTATTCATGTAACCAAAAATGTAGGCTACGGCCACGAACAGGCCTACATTAACGTTACTGACAAATGGACGGAGGGATAATTTACGGTGCATGCATTACTGTCCTCGCTTTGTACAAGTGTGGGTCGCGTCGTAATATATTAAACGCTAGTGAAAACTTCAAAACTCGCAACAGTTAGTGGCCTGAGAGATGTGAAGTAGGCCTACTCAATAATTTGACTCACTCGTATCCTGTTGCATGACAGTTTTTTCAACTGCAGCAGCTAACAGCTCTTCCATTTTGCCAACTCGAGCTCTAAGCTCTGCGATCTCATCTGTGTCAACGTTGTCGTCGTCAGTCGTCGGTTGTCCGTTGACAATCACTAGCACGACTGCGTTGCAGTACGTGAAGAAAACAACTGAACTATAAAGACAATCTGTGAGCTTCATAATGTATGGTGCAGATCAAGATCGATGTCACTTGCTAATGTTTTTACGCGCGAAAGCAGCAGCTTTCAGCGCGTCTTAGCCATCGCAATTCCGTCTGTCTGTCTGTCCGTCCGTCACACGGGTGGATCAGGCAAAACGGTCCAAGCTAGAATCTCCAAATCTTCACCGTCGGCTGCCCGGAAGACTCTACTTTCAGGAACCGTAAAGCTTTTCCCATAAATTCGAACCCCGAATGAGGGCTCTAAATAAGAGGGGGGTGGGCAAAATTTGCGATTTTCGGCCAAAAACTCGCTGTATCTCAGTAACGGTGCGAGAT
>Ga0209367_1009078_pt1 | contig 13536 bp, 7 predicted proteins | sample WorMetLIZISLAND2_FD_187412 | JGI IMG/M metagenome (GOLD analysis project Ga0209367, IMG submission 187412) | Marine gutless worms symbiont microbial communities from Max Planck institute for Marine Microbiology, Germany - Olavius geniculatus... ... | reverse complement strand
GAATAGAGCTAGAGGGTTGACATTTTTATGCAGATGCATTTTGTGTACTAAATATTAGAATATGGTGTTATTATTGTTGTGAGTCACTTAGCTGTGGTACAAAAAAAATCCCAAAGTTAGCCCCAAAGCCAGTTTTGACTGAAGTTCAAGCGCTCAATTCTCAGATGATAACAGGAACTTAAAGGTGCATGGTCACCAAAATTAACATATACATTTTATCCTTTTTCCTGAAAGTGCAGAATTTTATGATAACTTTGACAGTAATATCGGCGCCCAGCGTTCTGTCAACATGGAAAAATTTACCTTTGAAGTCGACGATCTACGAAAACGACGTAGAAAATGCGCCGCCATGATGATCTGCGGTGACGTCATGAGTTTAGCCTATAGACGTCGTGAATTAATATTCATGACGTCTATATAGGCTATGGCCTAGCCTAGAATGATGACGTCGTCGGCTATCCATTAATATTCATGATCAATATGTGCTAGGGTCATGACGTCACTGCGGGCACTGATAGATTAGAATATTTCGCATAACGTAACCTAATGCCGCATTTCGTTTGAATTCACGCATTAATTTCATATATTTATGAAGCTCAAATCGACATATTATATATGCAAGGTTAAATGTCTAATTTAAATCTACAGAAATTACACGAGTGAGTTTGACCGTGGCCAGGGACCTTTAAGGAAATGTATACATCCAGTTGATCAAGTCATAAAAGCACTTTAAATGAACAGTAGTTGTTATGTCATAAGTTAAACCATTTAGCAGAGGTTAAACATCAAACGTGACATGGTTGGCCCGAAAGGGGTACATGAGAAAGCTGGTATGACAACGTTGACAGTGGTGATTTATTTAAATTATTTGCATTATCATGCAATACCTTTATTACTTATCCTTGTTCATACTTATTTGTGTTGTGTGTGGTTGCAGCTGTTCAGCAGCTTGTTATAAAACACATCGAGGTAATAATTATTATTGTTATTGTTCTGAATAATGTTGTTATGGCTGTACATTATCGCTATCCCAAAACGTTTTTTTACGAATCCCAAGGCTATCCCTAACACTATGCTCATCCCTAATCATTAGCCTAGATTGCTATTTCAAACCTCGTTGTGGGGAACTTGTATGATGGTATCACACAATTTTTGTGCTTGCGATAGCAGAGCATGCATTTTTTGTGGTTAGTTGGTTTTGTGGGGAAAAACACATGGTCAGTTTGGTTTGGTTTTCTGGCAGTGTGGAGTGAAGGTCTGACTGCATGATGGCAACAAGCCAGCTGGCTGGTTTGCACATCCTGACAATGAAGCCGAAGCTGGACGTAAACTCTGTGGGTGGGCGTTGCTGAGCAAATGGCTCCGATGAAACAAGATTGTCCCAGTCTTAGCACCAACTAACAACACATGATAATTTCCGGCCTGGACATTTCAATGGCATGCATGTGTGGCTAAAACTGATTGACAGACAAGACAGCAGCCATGTGTCAAGCAAACGTCAGTCACTCACCTACCCTGGCTCCCTGAGTGACCAACCTCAGTCTGTAGACAGTTGCACAACTGTCAGACAGTAAGACAAGAGGTGCATCCGGTAACTTAGCCGCTGCGAGCGGTTGGCAGCTGGTACTACTGGACACTTGGCTATGGCAAGACGCTACGAGCATATTGTGGTGTAAAAAAGTGTGATCGGAATCTGAACGTATCAATTTGTAGATGACAGTTGCCAGATACTGACCTAAACATGTCAACGTGCAGTATACAGTACGATTAATGCAAGATCGTTCACGTAATTAATCTTTTTATTCAAAACTCGCCTATTCCAGTCATCAACAACTATGACGTCACGTATGCGCTAGCCACTAACGTAGATTGTTGTCTTACGAAAAGTCGTAATGGCTAGCGCAGCAGCTGCCAGCCGCTCGCAACGGCTAAGTTACCGGACGCGCCTAAGGATGAAGAGACAATGAGGGAGGGATTCAAAATGCCATGACACATGCAGAAACACGTGCACGTGGTTGATTGGAAAAGGTGAGACACTGAGACAAAGAATGATGTTGACACTGACTAGCACTAAGGAAAAGCAGGAGGTTAATGACATGTCCAGCCGGATCTGGCCAAGTTACTACAAAAGTGCTTGAAGACAAGGGCACTCTTATGACTCTGAGACTTCGGTCATTTGTCTGACTAATTATTATTTTGATTTTTGGCTTAGATTTAGAATTAAAATGATGCCACCACTGTTTGATATTATTAGTACTGTATGTGTTTAATAGTGATGTTTGTGTTGTTATAGTAAATTTGTGTGAAGAAAAAAGAACAAGAGAGAATGAACTGAAATCCAAATCTGATCATAGAGGTTATGTATTTTTTGTTATTGTGTGCACTCTGCAATGCATTGTCAGACTACATGCATTCAATGACGTTAGTCAACAAATTCTGGTAGTTATCGTTTTAGATAGATTTGCATAACAGTTTGAATTGTGTTCGTATCCATATGTATTTGATTTATAACTGTCATGTAACTGTTAACAAGTTATATCTGCATAATTTGCTGTGTTTTGTTTAATTGCTTCTTTCATCAGTCATAATATGTCGAGCTATATGCGATGGTCGCTTACTGCTGCAGATGCTTGCTGGAATAAACTTCTGAAATAACGTTAGACAAAAAAATGATAAATATCTGCATCGGATTGGTAAACTGCAATGGGACTGATAATTTTACCCACAGTTCAAACTTATAAATTACACGTAACAAAGTGGAGTGATTCGACTGTTGTCTCAAGTATATGCCAAAATAATCTGCAGTATTTTGGTAGTCCACATTATGACCATCTGTGCATTGTAATTTTTGTTATGATTTATTTTTTGTTATTGCTTTCATTTGTGAATTATTACTTTCTAAGTGTTGTCATGATTTTTGGTACACTTTTTAATATTATTGAAAATTCGTTATTTTTTCATTATTGGCAATTTTTGTTATCATTATCTTTAATGCAAATTACTTGGCCAGAGCAGATTTAGCTTATCATATGGTTACACTTGCAAATGAGAAAATATAAACACATTTGTCAGGGCTTTTACAAAATCAGGTGCCATGGTGCCTACTCCACTTTGACAAGTCCAGCTGCAGACTAGAAAATTGTCATGCAACACCAAGCTCAAGTATTCGAGGAAGTTGCATTTTACCTGTTATAAGTCAATAAAATTTTCTTTTGGTCTAATACATCGAGGATCACAAGTTTTTGACCAGTTTTTATATAGCTGTGAATGATTAGTCACACATCTTGGCTTCATAGTAACGTAGCTTTGCTTCTTGTCTTGACTAGCAGTGTTACCATATAACTAGGCTAGGTTCATTTTACAGTTGATGTTTTAACGGTTTAAGCTTCTGTATATACTGACTGATCTCTTGTGTTTGTTTAATGTCTGTTAGGCCACCAGCAGTCCAACACGCAGTCTGTTGTCAATGACGACAGTGAAGACAAAGTGCCGCAGGAAGTTCTCAGGAAATTAGGTTTGCTGCAAGTTTACTGCATTTACTTGAAATCTGAGATTTTTGTCGGTGTTATCTTTGATATTTTAATGCAAGATTGCCCTGATGTGATATTGAGTAGACTTTGTGACTGTTTGTATACCTTCACTCATGTTCTGGTAATAAGATAACTACGTGACTGAATAATATATGGGTGATGTACCTCACCTGAAATTCTGGCGTGTAAATGATTGTTACCAAACCGTCATCTGCCTCATATTATCCATCATCTAGACATGTCAAGACATGCCTAGACATGTTAGACATATGAGTTAGGACAGACAGTCAGTTGCAGTAGGTTCCTGTGATCATGTGCAGGTGAGTCCGAGGAGGTGCGTGCCATGTTGTCCAACCGTCATCTGCTGCGAATCATCTGTCATCTGGACACATCCTGTCGGCCGGACGTTGACATGGAAGCCGCCATGCATGAACCAATTTTCACCGAGTTTGTCGATGAATGTCTGCGGATTGTTGAACCTCCACAGTAGCAGTAGCAGAGATGCTGATGATGATGATGAACAGTGTGGCTTTGTAGTGAGTTAGTGAGATTTTGTCCCTAAGTTTTTCAGAAGTCGGGGAGGGGTTTCAACCCCAAATTTTATGATGATGATGAAGCCGCTATGCATGAACCAATCTTGGCTGATTTTTTGACGAATGTCTGCACGCTGTGGAGCCTTTTCAATAGCCAGGGAGTCTAGACCGTGTTGATCATCGAGCAAGTGCTTCATTATAGCAATACGTATCTCTACGTTCACGGAGGGTTGCACAAGCGGGTATCAAAGAGGTGTACCCTTCTAAAAAGTGGTTATTTATCCGTTGTTGGCTTGTCTAGTGTGAAAATAGTTGCAGATATGCACAGACATGCTGCTTATGATAACAAGCACTAGTGACGAGCTTCTTAGAAATGTCAACGTCGATGACCTTAAATGACCTTGAACCCTAAAAATATTGGTTTTTAGTGATTTTTGGCTGCAAAAGAGTGAATTGCGACGAAATGGATAGAGATAGACCAAAATTACTTGCGAACAGGAACTGCCATAGGCTTTCGCGCATCTCATGAGCATTAGCTCTGATTTCTTGTATGGTATTCTTGAAGGTGCGTGCAGGCCTTGTCCACGACTTCTGAGCTGCCAGACTAAAAGATGCGCGTCAGCGTCGCCTATAGGCCCTAGGTTTATTACAGTTGACCGCAGGAATCAGAAATAAACGTTTGATGCATTCTGTAGGAATAATATTGCATGAAAGATGTGCGTCGCCGTCGCCTTTTACCTCAGATTCAGTGAGTTTCTTGCTGACATTGTGCGCTATATAAATTAAATTTACTTAAAAATTAAAAAATTGATTCCAATCAATCAATGTGTTTATTTGCTATGTCAAATCAGAGTCATTGTTCATTGTCAACGTTGTCAACCAAAGGACATTTTATGATGCAACTTCATCAGTAGAATGACAAGACCAGCATTTACTACAAAACACATAGCACGTCATAATCGTCATTAGCAGCAAGAACAAAAATAACAGTTGAACTTGAAAAGTGCTGGCCACATTGTTAAAAGCATGTTATACTTGAAGTAAGATCCTGTTCTCTGCTATAACTTACTTAAGGCCGCCGGGCTAGCGGGAGAAAGAGAAGAAAAAACGACAAGAACTAAGGAAGAAAAAGAAACTAGCATAAAAACTCGTAGCTGGTTTCTTGTCACAGTAATAGGCCTACCGGTATGTCCTAAGTGAAAAAAGTCAACTTTTACTCGGTGTGAATTATCTGTTGACATTGTGCAAGTGTAATAAACTTGTCTTGCATATACACTGTATACCATATTGAAATGCATCATTTGAATGCAATTTAGTTTTAGCTTTCTTTTAGTTTTATTGCACGCGAAAAAAACAGTGAAATAACTGACATTATGTATAGGCCTATGCGCTGCCTAATGTCTAGCCTGGGATGGAACACAGTACCTTACCTTAATGTGCTCCCTGTGCCTTGCAAGCATCCTGGGTCTGTTTTTTCACGACTTGCTGTGTTTCTGCAACGAAGCCAAGACATACGCCGTGACTCAAAAAAACGTGCCGCTTTTCTCAACAACTCCCTGAAACAATGGCCGACTGCAGACGTCATGAAAAAACTTGACATAGGCCTAAATGCATATAGTTTTGCCCATCTTACCTTGGTACTTTTGCTACATTATCTTGTGAAATATAAAGTTGTAGTTTGTCTGCTTGCAACAATAATGGGGTGTTTACACGATCGAGCAAACGTCGAGCAGGCTCAAGCAGGCCTATTGGAACCCCGCCCTGTAGACTTAGAGTCTACGTTAAGTCAAATGTAGACTTAGGCTCAGCCCGCAGCTGATCACGTGTTATATAGTCCTTCTAATTACAACCCGCCCGCCCTCCTAATTAGCATGCTAATTACCACAGAACGTCGAGCTAGCTGCTCGATTGTGTAAACACCCTATAACAAATGAGCAGCGCATGTGTCGGCTCAGACCACGCTACGGAAAATGATTGTGTAGCTGTAGGCAGAATCACTTGGGCTCACACGAGTTCCCCTGAATATTATTAAATAACAAGTAGTTGATTTACTGTTTATAAAAACTTTGTAAAACGTAAGTTGAAAACCACAAATAAATATTGGAATAGCCGACGAGCTGAGTGATGATAAACGACAATATTCAATAAAGTGGCTAGGCCTACAGGCACCGATTCCCTCGTCCGAGGTGTTGTCCGACGTCGTCGACCCTTCCGAGGTTTGATAAACCTCGTCGAAGTAAATCGGACGGAATGTGCACGCTAATTTTTTCCGATTTTCCGTCAGCCAGAACATGCCGAGTAGAACCTCGGATGCGGAAATCGAACGCGTCGTCCGACGTATCCGATTTCTTCGACTGAGAAGCTCTTTCGGACAACACCTCGGAGGCTCGGACGAATAAATCGGTGAGTGTATAGCCACGGCTTAATGTAGACGCTCTTAGCTGCATATTTTCAGACGGATCTCTGGCTGATGCCATTTCCTTACATCGGCGGCCGTCCGGCGTTGTTTTGCATTCATTCAGTAACTCACGAGGTGACAAATGGTAATCCAACGTTGACAGCACCATAAAACATTGTCGCTTACTATCACTCAATTGTTTACTATTACTTAAATTGCTGTAATGAACGAATACCAATGTGTGTATCGTACATATACCTTTATCCAGTCGATCAATGAGGCAACGTTAGTATAGACGCCAGGTTTCTTTGCCTGAGCACAACCGAGCCCAACACTAACCAAGCCGGCCAGCTTCCACCTTGAGTTGGCGGCGTCATAACATTGAAGCGGTCCTCCGCTATCTCCTATGCACGAGTCCTTCTTGCCCTCCGCATACCCGGCACAGATCATCAACTTTTCGTCGAAATACTCGCCATACCAGTCCAGCCGCTTGCATCGCTTGGGAGAAATAATCGTAACCACCAACTCTTGCAGGGAGTCTGCGACGCTGTAGACTGCGACAGCGCAACCAAAAGCGCATTTCATACAAATAATGTGGCGACGACAATATAGGCCTACGCTGTGTACCAAAAACATCCCCGACATTTTCAATTATAATTTTTGGTACGAATATTCCTGACACAACTTGCCATGAAGTGACTATTCAGTTTTCCACCTCACCCATTGGCTGCTTCTGCACTACCTAGGGAAAGCAGATCAAGCGCAATATACTTTGAAATAAACAGAAACCCTGAAAAAAATCTCTGACATGATCGATTGTAACCCGAAAAAAATGATTAGCAAATTTTAATATTTTTTCTCAAAAGTATTTATGACATAAATGGCTATTAAATAATTGTTTTAAATTTTCACCGCATCCAAGGTCTGCTTCTGCACAACCTGGGGAATGCAGACCAAGCATAATACATGTTGAAATGAATGAAATAACGTCAATAAAATTCATCTATGCAGATCTGTGGGCCCCAACAGCCAGTGTGTTTAAGAGGTTTGACTGTGTATGCAGCACTGTCTCTAACAGATGACGTTCAGGAATGATTATGAACTCAAGAAGCGACTGGTAAAGCCCGGATTGGTCTGGAGCAGAACATTATCGATACTGCTGTCAATAAATGGAAAAAGTGTCTTCATGCCTGTGTTTGCATAATGGGCCGATATTTCGAGCAGTTTTACTGTAGACAGTTGAAAAATGGACAAATTGATAAAATTTCAGCCGAAGTGTTAGAAATGTAAACAAAATGTGTTTTATGTGTTATGTTGATTAAGTAATCATACCGCATTGGATAAAAAAGTAATCTTTCGACATTGGGTGAGGTGAGAAATTGAAAAGATATTTGATGGCTAGTTGTCTCAGGAATAGGCCTATTTGTACCAAAAATTATTGAAATCCAATAATCCTTCAGCTACAATAGAAAATGTTCGGGATGTTTTTTGGGACACAGTGTATTTTCAACTTAGCTTCTCCAACAACTACATGTAAACTTTATCTTCCATTTTAATGCATTTTAGTAACTCTTGTATGCCTAATATTAATACTTTACAGTGAGGTATTTTTATGCTCGGGATGCGCGTGCATGGCAAAACGTGATATTGTAATTTCAAGCAAATACAACAAGACATAAATTCGCGGCGTAATTACCCTTAGGAATTATAGGTCGCCGATGCCTTTGAAACTGCGAGAAGAGAAACCCTATAGGCCTAAGCTGTGATTCGTTATGTTTTGAGTGGAGCGTATTAAATGCTAAAGTAAGTATTTGATGTGTAGTAAGCTCATAATTTACTCGTAGCGCTTTTGGCGCCCCATCCAGTAACGACGCAAGACTTGGTATCGGCTGGGAAGCGCGTGTTGTCCACGCAGATCGGACGGACATTTTCGTTGTATTTGATGCGCTGTTTCAGCTGCAACAGCATGATATCATAGCGGTACTTGTGGGTTGGGTAGAGTTTGTGTATCACGGCTCGTCTGACTTGATGCCGTCTTTGTGTCGGTTCTTTCAGATCTTTGATCTTGTGCGCTCCCACCACCACGGACATATCGCCAGCCATCAGCTCTTTCTCTGTATGGTCGTCGATCGCCAAAAACCTGCGCATAACAACGCACGCATGCACAGAAAAGATTATCAAACACTGACGTTGGATTATCAGACTTGGCTTTGTCTTGGCTTGCAGATAAACCCCAATTCGACTGTCTGTTTATTCTGGCCTTCCTTTTTAGCAGTGGTAGTTTTTTTGCTGCTTTTAATAAATATACTGACTTGACTTTAAACTATCATCTCCCTACGTCAAACTACAAAATTTTTAAGCTTTGGTTCATTATATAGGCTACTTCACTAAAAAGTTCAGGACCTTAACATACTGAGCCCGTCCAAAATCAAATTTTTCGAAAAGCCATATTTTTCACTTAGTGGGTGTTGTCTCCCCCACCCCCAATTTTTTACATAGGTTTACGCCAGAAAAGAACAGACGCTTGCTAAGCACATGACATCGAGAATTAGCATCTCCAACACTTTAACAATAAAAATGCGAAAGTTTGCCAAAAAATAGTACTTTTTGCTAATAACTTAGAAAGAAATGGAGAAATCGAAATTTTTTCACTAAACTCAGGTATTAGAATTTGGGTACCGGTACAACTTTTCGGAGTCGCAAACCTCAAAAATTTTAAGGGAAAACGTTCAAATATTCGGCTCGATTTCAAACAACTTTAAACTTCGATTGCTATCTCTGAAATCGAACGAATCAATTTATTGATAATCGTAAAACGGTGCTATCAACTACAATTTTTTTCCACTCCCGAAGACCAAAGAATGGCAAATTTTTGACTCACTAACAAAACCGTTAAGGACCTGACCTGAGTTTGGACTCACCCAGAAGCAACACTGCGCGTGCAGAGTATAGCCGCTTGCTAACACGTTAGGCAGGTGCACGCTTAACAGAGAGCAGAATTCCTAAAATAACAAGAAGCCCAACTGTCACTAGGGTGAGCCGACCGTGTACCGGTGTCCGAAAATGTGAACGCCTATTAGTGATTGACAGCAACATTGGCTCTATCTTTCACCGTTTCCCAGATACGCTGTGCTGTTTAGCTACAACAGCGCGTACTGACCTTCAAGGTAATCCAAAGTCAATTGTCGTGTCATTTGAAAGACAATATGCGACTTCGTATTAAACAACCTAAGCAACCTAGGCCGCATCTTACCATTTAGCCACAACACACCCGTTACACGTGCACGGACAGACGACATACAGGCATACAGGCCGTACCATAGGGCAGACCGTTGAGGTTAGCTAAACTTAATTATGGTCTGCCCAGAAATCGTCTCTACCAACAAGCTTTGCTCTGAATTTCTAGTATTTCATAGTATATTGGCTTCACCTTTAAATTCGTGCATACAAGAAATCGTGACACTATTGCCGACTAACAATAGCCAATTACTGCAAGCGAAGTGGCGGAGGTACACGTAAGCCAAAAAGGATAGAGCATGCAGAAGAGAGTGGAGATGGACGTACTTGCAGTGAGCTGCGGTGATGACGTAGTTGGGTGAGATGATGCTGCAACCGCACATGTGTACGTGACTGGCGTTCTGGAGGCTGCACTGCCACGGCCAAGAGTGAGCAGTCGCTCCACGACCTCCAATGATTCGATTTGACATCGGACGAACGCCGCACTTCACACCAGACGACGAACTACCCCCTTCTGAGTACATTCGTCAGAGGTCAATTTTAACGCTACGCGCTGCAACAATTCACGTCTTACTTACTATCTTACTTTTACTTGATTATCCAAAGTTTCAAACATAATCACATACTCTGCTCACAAATAAATTCAAGTTTTTAGTTTGTATTCTTGTTTTCTATCATCGGTTGCTTGTTTGACTGTTATGTTTTAACGATGATATTGTAGTTCTGTAAATGTCAATGTTATTTTACAGCGCAAAACGTACAACCAAAAACAATCAATGAGAAAAAAATGACGCACTAAACACTAGAATACTTTTGAAACACTTAAAAAAAACTCGATAAATACAAGATAATGTTCACATGAACACGAATTCTGTCCAATGCATTTCAACAGTTTACAGTATATGTACGTTTAAATATAATCAGTGAGCTGTTTAGACCTGTAGAAAAAAAAACATACAATTTAATTTCAAATTGTACAGCAGCAATGATCCTTTTATCCTTCTGTATTATTTTAACTAAACAAGAAACATTGTCAGTTATGAGACCATTTTATTCGTCACCAGCGCTTTACTATAAAAGGTCCATCCTCACCATGCGTCTATCTGGCACCGTTACGGAGATATGGCGCCTCTAATATTGGACGCAAGGACGTGAACACGGAAAAAAAGAAATGGGAGGAAAAGGGAAGGGGAAAAAAGTGGAAGGGGAAAAGGAAAGGAAAAGGAAAGAAGAAAAGGAATGGAAGGTAAAGTGAAGGGAAACGGAAAGGGGAAGAGAAAGGAAAAAGGGGGAAGGGGAAAGAGTATGAGAAAGGAAAAAGAGAAGGAAAAGAAAAAAGGGGAAGAGTAAGAAAAAGGGAAAGGGGAAAAACGGAAGGGATAGGGGAAAGAAAAGAGGCAGAGGAAAGGGGCAGGAAAGGGGGAAGGGAAGGTAAAAGAAAGGGGAAGCGGAAGGGAAATGGGAAAGGAAAAAGGATGGGAAAGAAAAAAAAGAGAAAAGAGCAAGGGAAAGCGGAAGGGGAAGGAAAAGGGGATGGAGAAGGTTTAAAAAAGGGGAAGGAAGATGGGAAAGGGGAAAAGGGAAGGGGAAGGAGAAGGGAAAGGGAAGGTGGAAGGAAGATAGTTTAAGAAAAGTAAGACGCACGCACAGACGGACGAACGCACGCACGCACGCACGCACGCACGGACACTCAGGTGATTTATATGCTGTTCAATGCTATGCATAGCATTAGACAGACAAATACGCTGTGTCTCAAAAAAATATCCCCGACATTTTCGACTGTAACTTGAAAACTAATTATTATCTGATTTTAATAATTTTTGGGACAAATATTCCTGACACAACTTGCCATGAAATGACCGTTCAGTTTCCCACCTCACCTAATGTATGCTTTTGGCTACCTAGAGAAAGCAGATCAAGCGAAATATGCGTTAAAATACACAGAAAACCTGAAAAAAACCCAACCTTATCGATCGTACCTTAAATAAAGATTAGCAGATTTTACTAATATTTGGCAGAAATATTTCTGACACAACTGGCTATTAAATATATGTTTTAGTTTTCACCTCACCCAACGTCTGCTTTTGTCTCACTACCTGGGGAAAGCAGACCAGGCATAATACGTGTAAAAATGAATGGAAAAACGTCAATAAATTTCATCTATCTTAATCTATGTGCCCCAACAGCCGGTCTATTACAAGGTTTGACTCTCATGCAGCAGTGTGTCTACCAGATAAAGTTTAGAAATGTTTGTGATGTCAAGAAGCGACTGGTATAGTCTGGATTGGTCTGGAGCAGAACATTATCGATACTGCTGTTAATTAATTGAGAAAACGTCACCTTGCCTGTGTTCGCATAGTGGGCCAACATCTCAAGCAGTTTTACTGCAGGCAGTTAAAAAAATAAACTGGATGAAATGTCAGCCACAGTGTCAGAAATGTAACAAAATGTGTTTTTACACGTTATGTTAATTAAGCAATCATATCGCATTGGATAAAAAAGTGATATTTCGCTGGTTGTGCTTTCCCCAGGTAGTGCAAAAACAAACGTTTGGTGAGGTGGGAAATTAAATGATCATTTGATGGCAAGTTCTGTCAGAAATGTCTGTACAAAAATTATCATAATCTGATAATTGGTTTTCAAGTTACAGTCAAAAATGTCGGGGATGTTTTTTTGAGACACAGTGTAGTACTCTTAGGCTTATGGCTCGTCGTTACGACTCTCTGCTTGCCGTGATTGTACAACAGTACTGGCACCAACCGGAAGCGACTGGGGATACCCTTTGGCAGTACTTAACGTTGAGCTTTGTTATTTGACCCCGATAAGAGTTCCCAAAGAAAGAAACAACTGATGAAAAATACTACAAAGTGATAACTATATTGTCATTGGTTGTTTATCAGGTCAGTTCTTCTTAGTAGAACTCTTGTCATAGTGCAATATAATAACTTCGTAGCGCTGAATTTGTTTTTTTTATTATTAGCATCAGCAGACTAGCAGAAACCTGTTGCTGTGCAAAGAACGTCAAGCAGCAGAAATGTGACGAAAATGACGCACGATTTGTCCATGATTCGGCACAGAAAGCGTGGGCGTTCGCTGCGAAGACTTGCCGTATCTATACTGACTGCTGACAGACGACAAGCAAACTCAGCTGCTGCAACCACCGATTGTTGCTTATTTACGTCAGCTGCTATTGATGACGTCAGCGTGAAACACTTGTGACCAGAAAGGTGGCATGCGACCTGCCATTCGATGTATCCACTTCATTTCAATAGCGAACGTGTGACGTGGGCGTCATCTGCGTAGGCGTGTTTTCGAGCTACCCAGTGCTCTTTAATTAGGCCGCCCCTATGTTAGTAACAGGAGGCTTTACGTTTTCGCTTTGTTTTTTTCTTTGTTTATTTCTTCTTTTTTAGTTTTTCTCCAAAACCGGACAGCAAAACAAAACCAAAATTAAAAGAAAGGGCAAACGTTACCTGAAATGAATTGAAGCCAAATTTCAGCGAGATGCGTTTTTGAGGGCGAGGCATTTTATATATTGAGAATGGGTATTCTCCGCGCGTCGAGCGACGCAGTCCGTATGATGTACACCGTGTCCCAAAAAACTAAGCAGATTTGTTTTTGTCAGAACTGCGTCAAATTTACACCGATTTTGATAATTTTTGGCAGAAAGATGGCAAACGATCCAAATATATGCAAGGTGCACTCATTTTTCACCTCACCTAATTTGCGTCATCACCTTACCGTGTTAAACGCAAATGTTCCAAATTGCTACATAACGCCGAATGTTGTTATCTGCAATAAACTTTTAAAGACTTAATTAGCGCACAATAAACAAAAG
>Ga0209367_1009077_pt1 | contig 13536 bp, 14 predicted proteins | sample WorMetLIZISLAND2_FD_187412 | JGI IMG/M metagenome (GOLD analysis project Ga0209367, IMG submission 187412) | Marine gutless worms symbiont microbial communities from Max Planck institute for Marine Microbiology, Germany - Olavius geniculatus... ... | reverse complement strand
ACACTGCTATGAGCAATACAAATTTATAACACTACAAGAATACACCAATAGAAACAAACACTGAATATAAACTCAACTACACTACACTACACTCAATTTAACATGTGCCTGTTGATAACTTAGTCTAGAAACTACGAAATTTACATTGTAGTAAAATAACATATAACACTCAGGTAATAAAACCAAACTAAAATTGCCTACACATACTAAATTAAACTAAATAAACATCTGTTTAAAAATGAAGCCTTAAAAAGATTGGAAGTACAGTGAGGTAAAACAAAATTATGACCGCGTTTCCGTATATCATGGTCATGTTCATTCTCATCAGGTGGTATACCAATTAGACAATGGTAGGCTTTTTGCATATTGCAGAAAAGATCTTTACTAGCATTATTGAGTAGACTAGTTACCTCCATAATTTTAGTAGTAAAGCCATATCGATATGCTCTTTTGAAAAAGGCATTAATTCTTCCTGTAAGTTCTTTATTAAGAAAGGGGCCCCAACTTGGAAGAGCATACAGTATTCTACTTACTACAATAGCCTGAAAAACTGTATCTAATTGACGATAGTTTAAGCCCTGGTCACGGAGTCTCTTTAGTAAAAATATTCTCTGACTACACAATGTCAACACATAATCAACATGGGAATTTACACTAAAGTTATTCTGTAATATAACACCCAAGGGCTTGGCTTGTTCAATAAGTTCTATACTCTCCACAGATGGAAACATATGGAGTTTCTTGGGGCCAGGACGATGAAAAACAATCTCCTTAGTTTTAATAAGATTAAGAATCATTCTATTAACAGTGGCCCATACATTTATGTGATCAAATTCCTCCGGTAGAGATACATCAGTTTTTTTCTGGAACAATAACAGTAGTATCATCAGCAAACTTTACAATAATATTTTTGCAAGATTTTGGGTGGAGGTCACTTACCATGACTGTAAAGAGAGTGGGACCTAATGCAGACCCCTGAATGATACCTCTATTAATCTGACTATCAGTAGACAATTTATCACCAATTTTACATATCTGGGTGCGGTTTTGTAAAAATGATGTAATCCAACTGAGAACAAAAGGTGGTAGTTGCAGAGCTGTAAGTTTGTTAATAAGAATCTCATGGCTAACAACATCAAATGCCTTAAAAAAATCTACTAACAGACATCGTACATATGCGTTATCTTCAAGCATACGCATAATACGATGCATTAGGTACACAATACCACAAGTTGTACTCCCAGTTTGTTTAAATGCAAACTGGTTAGCTATAGATTCCAGAGGAATGGCTGGGCGAAGCCACTTTGTTACAATAAGCTTCTCTGCCATTCTTGACAAAATAGGTGTTACAGAAATAGGCCTAAAATCTGCCAGCTGCAAAGGCTGTGGAATCTTAGGAACTGGAGTGACAACTGCACGCAGCCATTGCTCAGGGACTCTACCAGACCTAAATGAAAGGTTTATCACCCCGGCAGTAACCTCGACCAACTCAACCGAACATAAACGAAACAACCAGGCTGGCAGATTATCCAAACCGGGAGCAGTGTTTTTAACTTTGCGCAAAATGGGTTCTATCTGATAATCATATAGCGTAAAGACAGCATCATTATCTTCTTGTCTGCTTAGATGATACACACTGGCATCATACATAGGATCAGTAGCTATACTGGGAAAGTATTTAGTACATCTGGATTTAAAGCTATACCATTAATAGCAACAGCATTAACTTCACTATGTTTCTGTTTATTGACAGTAGCCCACAATTCTTTGGGAGTACCATCAGCCAACTTTTCCAAACAAGATTCCCTATGCTTACTGATCATGACATCTATCCTATCAGCAATTCTACCTGCCTCCTCCAAATGTCCTTTATGCCGAAGCCTGCGACGCTTCTCTAATAGCAGCTTAACAACAGGCGTAATATAGCTTGGGTCTCGTGGCCCAATTTTAACTGTCTTGGATGGAATACAGTCATTAACAAGCATCTTGATACAGTCTAAAAACTTTCTATAGACCACACTGATATCATCTACGTGCCTGTAGAAAAAAGCAGATGTATTAATTATCTGTCCTATGAATTCGCTAAGTGGCAGCATAATTCTTAGCGGACATCTGAGATACCTGGTCGCTTCTAGCTATTACTATTAAAACCTATTATTAGTGTACTATTGTTATAAACAAGATAATGTTCATATGAACACGGAGTCTGTCCAATGCATTTCGACAGTTTACAGTATATGTACGTATAAATATAATCAGTGAGCTGTTTAGACCAGTAGAAAAAAAAACAGTTTAATTTCAAATTGTACAGCAGCAACGATCCTTTCATCCTTCTGTATTATTTTAACTAAACAATAAACATAGTCAGTTACGAGACCATTTGATTCGTCACCAGCACTTTACTATAAAAGGTCCATTGTCACCATCAGTGTTTTTGTAATTAATTGAAATTAAAATTACAATCTATGAAAACGAGAAAGTGTTAATTTAGTTAATTATAATTACAATTAAAATTACAAAGTTCTAAAAAATTAAAATAAGATTAGAATTACAAAGTCTGAAACGACTTTTAATTTTAATTCTTATTTAATTTTAATTTTAGTTCTTCAGTTTTTTGCCAGTCCGCTAACCAGCCATCGGCTCCAAAACGATTTAAGTTCGCTCCATGGCAACCTGTTGCATCCTTTTCTGATGTATCAGCTGGACCTGACAATAAACTGCGTATTTATTTATCCGATCTGGAATCCCTCACTGAGGACACTGGGTGGGAAAAAAATCTCAATATAAATGCATTGGGGGGTTGGCTCTGGATCTAGTTGCAGCACCAGCTTCTCAAGCATATGTTGAGAGACTGTTTTCTGTTTGTGGTGACCTGACTGCCCGAAAACGAAACAAAACTAAGCAAAGTCTGGAAAAGAGAGTTTTCCTGAAACTCAACTGTTCAATGCTGGCCAAACTGCCCAAAGTTTGGCCAGCATTGAACAGTTGAGTTTCAGGCTAGTTGAGTGGCTAGTTGTCAATAACTGAGTTCTTGATTATGCATGAGTAATGACTGGCTGTTTGCGGACTAAGAACTGTGTGCACCAAAAGTGTGCCACCATTTGTATGTTTTTGTGCATGTTTATTTGTATGCAAGTTTGAACACTTGAGAGAACTGGCAGTTTTTTGTTTTTTTATTGTGTTTAGCGAACTTTACCTCAGCACACAGAACTAAAATTACAATTAAAATTAAAATTAAAATAACAAAGTCAAATAAATTAAAATTATAATTACAAAGTAGAAAAAATTAAAATAAAATTAGAATTACTTAATTTAAAAAAAAATTAAATTGAAATTACAATTAAAAAGAAAATCAAAATTACAATAACAGTGGAGGTCATGCGGCGACTGCGCTGACAATGGAAAAGCGGTTGCTGCAGCAGACAGTGACGAATAAATTTGCACAATTAGTCTCGACTATGCGACCACCACGAAAACATCAGATGTAAAAATAAGGCCACTTACAACCACCGTGTGGTTAATCAACCGTGCTAAAACCCATCCGTACTGCGACGTATGGGTGCTGTCTTTGAGCCAGTAGTGTAATACTCTGGGAACAGTGGCTGGAACGATGTGGTTACTGGTAGTCCCAACCAATTTGTTTTGCGTTCAACGTCACGCTGACTATGAGTTGTTTTTGTGTGTTTTGGTCGCTGAGTGGCATCACCACAGCAAATCTCCACATAGACATTCAAATAAAATTTCTTTAGCGGTGGGTGAAAGTCTCTCGACTTTCTTCTGTCATTTTCTGTAAATTCAGTCGACTCTTTTTGTTTTATTATCTTTTCACTCCCTCTCACATCTAAAGTCACGCTGTTTCACGGACGATTGCCAATCGTCTCAGTGTGATCTTGATACGGCATAGCATAATTATACATTTTTGCCTTTTTCAGGGTCAAACAAGGACCTCCTCTTGAAAAGGAGGAAAGCAAATAAGTCTATCGTGCTTTCCGATAATCTGTGACTGTGCTGTGTACTATCCAAACTTTTGTCCCCTTTACGCAAATTTGCAAGGGGCTCATATTCGGGACTCGCAATAGACCCAGCTGTCTGCGAAATCTACTTCATATTTGGGTAATTTTTTGTCAGGGCAATTCTTGTTCTCTTGGCCGCTCGTCGATGCAAACGGCTTACCATATCGTCACGCCGCTGTCAGTCTCCACCACGGAATCCGTGCAGTCCATAATGGCGGCGGTGGTTGCGGATGTCAGCGTCATCTGGTCGGTCCAGCACGCGGCACCCGCCCGCCCGCGCGCTCCGTCGCTCTGTCGTTCGTTCGTCCAGGCTCCTGACGACGACGTCGTCGAAATCTCTAACGATCGCATTACTAGGACGTCTGTCTACCGGTGCATGCTTCCGTTTGTCCGTCAGTCAGTCCGGCCTTGACCGCATCTCCAGGGCAGCCTGTCCGCTCCGGGCTCTGCTCGGAGGCCCACTTTCCCCCACACCCGCTCCGCTCTTTTCCGGGTCCGTCGTCGTCAGCATCCGACCGACGCTGCCGTCGACCCGACGATGCCCCTGCTAATTAAAAGATGTCGCCCGCCTACTACTGACGCTGATTCCACTGATGTTGGCTTTATGATTAAATTCAGCGGATTTAAGCCGCATAGACGCACTGAGCCGTTGCAGTCGTAAGAGTACGCCTGTGACGCCTGTCTATTATGAGCCGCGCTGATGCCTTCGCTGAGGTGGATTTTCATTAATCATTTCTAACCATATAGACCCAGGCTATGTGCATCCTGTTGTTCAGTCTATGTGAAATTGTATGAAATCGCCAAATTAACTTGCATATAATTACAATTAGCACAAGTTATTTTTAGCGTAATAGTGCATAGAAAAAAAATTGGGAGCGAAACGTGAAACCCTACATGTTATCGTTTTACTTTTTATTGTGTAGTTACTAGTTACAGCGTGACTCACAAGTAAACTTATAATGTTTTAAATATTGCTTGAATAGCAAAAATTATGCTAAATTTTGAGCGGTTTAATACGTTAGAACACTGAACTGATCTCTATTCTAATAATTACAACTTGTGTAACAAATCTGCTCTTACGGGTTTGGTCAGCTCTTAGTTAGCTCCTACCCTCCAAATTTTAGAAATCTTTCGGGTCATCGGTGCAAAGCCCCACCACCACGACAAGGTGGCTGACCACGGTGGGGAAAACCAAACCCACCAAACAAAACATGATTGCAAAAGTTACCTTGAAAAGCAAACATGAACCCCGACTTTGGAGTCAGAGGCTTTCAAGGCAAATCCGCATTTACTGAGATGATTGTTTAGCCGGATTATGTTTATATCCGCATTTGCACCTTTTGTATTTGGAAGTCCCGTGAGAGCTGTTGCTGCGCTTGCTCATGGTGCTGGCCGTGCTCGGTGATCACATCGAAGGCGCGGGCATCAGGGGCATGGCCAGCAAACCTCGGATGACCCGAAGTAACACACCGGCTCATCTTATCTTTTGACGTCGCGTCAAGCCGATCTAATGCCGGTTTACGCACGTTTCCCAGCCGCGACTGCACTCTAGCCGGTGTTCCGTCACGGATAACGATCACCCGGAGCCTGCCGTGCTTCCCGCTCACTGCTTGGACCGACGTGTGGCTGATTGAAAAGACGAAGAAGTCTATTCAACGGGGTAGCAACGTGCTAATTGTGATGCGGCGCAGTGGCAATAACAGTTTGCAGTCGTCGTGCGTTTTAACACCACGGCGTACTGCACAGACTCGTTCGAGCACGACGCCAATCGCCTGCGTGCGTGGGCGGAGACAAATTCCCACGAGAGAAAAAAAGAAGTTTGGCAAAATACGGCATCGCATTATTGCATTAAGTTTGACGTTGGAGAAGTCTCTGAACGGAATGAAATGGGAAAATGGACATTAACCCATCAGTAGTCTCTACTGGTTAGACTTTCCTGCATAGACTGTTGTCCTATAAGCAGATTGGTGGAACTTATATCCAGTTTACTTTTCACATGGTGGGTGTTTTTATCCGGGGGCTTTTGTGTACTGCACTCCATGAAATGATCCTTTACATTTAGTTGTGCGATCAGGGTGGCGTCATGAGCTTCTGATGCGCCAGAAAGCATTCCAGGAAACAGTTCCGATGCGATATAATTCTTAGTGGACACGCAAACTTTCCACAATTCGTATTTGCACAATGCGGAAAAGTGGCTTTTGCTGTCCGCGGAAGCAGTTGTCTGCGTGTTCTGGCTACGCCGTTGGTGGTCGTCGTGATCGAGCACCTTGCATATGCGGTCAGGTGCCACGGTCCCAACTCTCACCTGTCTACTGTGTGTGGAATTGCAGCGACTGAGAACAACAGCAGGAGCTGCTGCAACACGGCGGTTGAGTGCATCTGTTGACTGTGGTTGACTGTAACGTGCGTCCATTCGGCGACAACGCCAAATCGTTAGCCCTGTGACTGACACCACCACAATGTGGTACAGTGTGCCGGCAACTATCCCTTCACCATGCCAGCGCATCTTAATGACATTGATCAAACGTTGTACTGACTAGAGTAAAAGGAGTAGCCACTGAGTAACCGCAGTTTCGTTTGCAAACATGCTGAGCTCCTAATATTAGTTCAGTATTTTAAAGATTAGTCCGTCTTCTGAAGAAAGATCTTTTGCGATCAGACGTTTGTGTACGTTTCCACGGAACTTTTTTTCTACATAAGATTAAGCATTAATCGTTGTAGATTGCGTAAAATAAGACTAATTGCAAATATATGGCCAATTCTCACGTATGACGCCCACGCAACTCAACTCAAGTGTTGAGTCGCGTCGTAGGTGTGAATTGGCTTTTGGCAAGGGATTAATTATATATAACGCGTTAACTGTGAATAATCTCCAAAGCATTCGGCGTGTACTCATTAGCGAGCCTCGCCCGAGGACATCAACGACGTGATCGAGTGCGACGCATTGAATTTATTGTTTTCGACACTATAGAAGTAATCACGCATGGTATATAGATAAATGTGCCGTCTATATTCCCTTCTTAGCTACATCGCGCAAACGGTTTAGCCGGACACCAGTTTACACTGCGAGACCACGGACAGGAGCTAACATGCATCGCGGTGTGCCTGTTCACACTCTAGCTTTCGTTGCTTCTCATTGCGCTCGCTGTCGAAGGAATGGCCAAGCTGAGTTAACCTTCGTGTCTGGTTGTATATTTGACAGCATATCGGTTTGCAAACCGTCGATCATCCGTCTGAGTACTGACCGATTTTTAGTGATTTCGTTGACCGAGACCAACGCGATACCACTAAGCCCAAACGTCAGCGTATTTGCAGCTTAGTGTCCACAGCGTATAACAGTTCACCCGGCGTCACACATTCGTCGAGACGGTGACTTACATTTCCGCTCAGAACCTTCAGGCGTGCGTGTGCGGGCGCGACTGAAAGCTACAGCGACCGCAGACTTACAGACAGTGAGAGAAGTAGAAAGAGAGCGAACGACCACATCAGTCATCAGCAGCAGCTGCAGTTTTTCCGTGACAGACTTGCGACCCATGACTCACTCGCGACAAGATTAAAGTCTCAGCGTCGTCGTCAATTTAGACGTCTACTCCGCGTCGCGTTTCTACACGAAAAGTATTCGTGCAATGATCGTAAATCCGCTAAGTAGACGCTGTTTGTTCGAGCTTCTGTTGTTCTTTTGATTTATTTTTTTAGATTATGGTCGAGCTTTAACAGTTTGAAGACTCCTTTCCTTAAATAAAAACAGACAGTAGGCTTCGTGGGGGTATAGCGATTTAAAATATTAAAATAATGATCGGTGCTCGGCCTACTTCAAAATGTCTTATATTTGACACAAGTGGCCAGTCTCAATTCAATGTTAGTCGGCATCGCTGAAAGCATCGGATGCGGCAAATGCTAGCGTAGCGCTGTCTGTCAGTCTGTTTGCCTGTCTGTCTGTTTGTCTGTCACACTCGTGCAGTCGTGTATCCAACTAAAGCCGTTGGACGAAAGAGCTTCCGGTTGACGGACACACTCGTGTGATCCAAGTAACATTATACTGGACAGGACTTTCGCGAAACTCTCGCATACTAAGTATTCCAGGATTTGCATCAGAATTTCACAACAACGAGCTTTATTTATTACGACAGCCACTGTAATGTGCAGCTCGGGGCATTGAGTGAAGACTTTTATTGCACTGTCTCGTTCGACCGTTCGACTCAGCCTTCTGTCCTTCGTGGGATAGTAAAACGTGTATCGTTTTTCGGACTGAGTGGGCCCAACAATACTAACTGGCGATGATGCGTTCACACGATTCGCCGCCCAACTGGATTTTACCTTGAAGGTTGGCTGTCGCCTACATTCATCACACGAACCGATTGAAGTCTCGCGATTGTCGTTCGGGGCCATGATTACAGCACCGAAAAACACGTGTTTCTAACTAATTACCTTCGTCGAAAAAAGAGGCTATTTTACGTGTTTGTTTGTCTGCATGTCTGTCTGTTCGCGCGATTGATTAAACCACTAGGATCCCATTTCGGATCTTGATAAAATTTTGTACGTTTATTTGAGATCCGGAAATGGAAAAAGTTGTCACACCTGCAATACGTTTTAACGTGATAGCAATACTTCAGTATTGGGCTATTCGCCAGATGGCAGCATTCTCATGCGAACGATGAAATAAATCACATGTCTCATTAGAGGTTTATCCTTTTTGTAACTTGACGTTTTACTTACCTTCTGACGTCGGCGACGGCTTGTGCATTCTGGTTGCTTCTAATTACGGTAGCCTATAATGTCGTTATTACATTGCTGCAAGTCTAATGACGAACGATGTGTGCAGGTGTCGAGGAAGAACGGTGAAGATGATTGACAGCCGTCCGCTGCAGATAGCGCTGTGTGTTCTGGTGCTAGTTGATGTCGCTGTTGTCGTCGCTGAAATTCTACTCGACATGCACGCCATCCGCAGTCAGTCACTCAGTCAGCCGCGTCCTACATTAGACAGTTGCACATTTCTGAAAAAAACATCAAATGCTTAAAATTACAATTTTGCTCCGAAATTCCTTCAAAATGAACGATTTTTATCTCCGCATTTTGTATTTTAGCAAAAAAAATTTCAGACAATAAGAACATTTTTCGACGCCACTGCAAAATAATGAATTGCTGTGCACTGTGCAGCCTTAGGCGATAATCGTCTAGGGGTTTATCACATCTTAATGTGTTCAGTTCTTAGAATTTAGAAAATTTAAACTACTCCATTTTTATGAAAGCATTTTTATTAACACAGTCATGTGCACAAGTGTGTTTTTCATTATCTTTAACTTATGAGTAAATGTACAGTGTTTTAACATTAGTACGTTCATCTGATGCACTGCATGTAACTATGGCAAGAAAAATGAAATCTAGCTACGGAATTTTTGCAGACACCCGATCGTGTTGCTTACGTTACCCGCGTAATAATCACTGTGTCGGACAGGATCTCTCTCCCAACGGAAAGGAGAGATTTGATGGGTCGGTTTGTCAGGACGCCATGACTTCAGTCAGCAAGTACAGGCTTTCGCCGCTGCACATATAATCTCTGTATCGGTCGTCGTTCTTATTTCGACGACGCCGTTAGTGCCACATTTCTTTAGCCATTCAGCAATTATTGTTATTAAAGTCCGAAACCGGCAAAAAATCTGTTACCTTATTATTATTACAAGTCGTTTTTTGTGGATGAGGAAATGATCAGAGAGACGTATATAATAAACAATAGTAGGATGATAAGTATACAAAGTATCTACGTTTAAACCATTACGACGTAGATATAGCGAACACCGGATCTATAGAGAATAATAGCCTAATATACTTGTACGAAGGTGAGTCGCGCGAGGCATCGTCCAACATCGCGATGGCGATGAGCTTTCTGAGACGCACGTATCCAAACCAGCTAGCAAACTACAGCGGGAACGACCTACCGGATGCGCTGGACCTGATAACGGCAGGACTGAACACTCAGACACCGCGGGACGCACAGCACCAGCAGCTGAATCATCGTCATCATCAGCAGCAGCATCGTCATCGTCGTCGTCGTCGTCGTCAGTGGAGGGAGGTGGACCTGGCAGCGTACTGTCGTCAGCAGTCAATGACCGCTTATCGCGACGTTGAAGTATCGTCTCCGGTGCTTAGCCAAACCGAGGACGCACTGCTTACCGAGTTCTGGCGAAAACGACGCAAAGCCGACCGCCAGCATCGCCGCCTCCCCCGAGACAGGTCTCCAATCAGAGCTGGAAATTAATTTACGTTTTTAGGTTTTTTAAAACCTAGAAACCTCAAAAATCCACAGTTTAGTTTTTTTGTAGTAGGTTTTTTATGCGATGTGCAATTTGTAGTGCAACTAAAATTTAATTCCATATTTTATTGGTGATATGAGTTTTGACATCACGTCATTCACTCAGCTGAAACCATATGACATAGAGAGTAGAGTATAAGATGTTTTTCCTGGGCCTTAAAATTCGTGTATCTAAAAAACTAAGAACCTAAAAAAACCCTTAAACCAAAAATCTAACAATTTTTTTAGAAATGTAGGTTTTCCAGCTCTGTCCCCAATCCACTTCTAGTCTGGGTTAAGCCGACCACGTCGTACAAAAAAATTTCACAGACCAAGATCCATTGCTCATCCCATCTGTGGCGCTTTGAGCCAGCGTGGGGTAAATTCTGTTAAGCCGGCTAATTACCCACCTGTGCCTGTGCTAGTACACAGATGTTATCTAAAAAAACTGTGCCACGTTTATTTCTTGAATAACTCTGTGAAACATTGTTATCGGTCGCCTTTCATAATATTTGGCATGCGACATCATAAAGAAACTTGACGTAAATTATTGTATTTTTGCTTAACTTTTTTAATGCTGCTGTTATACTACTTGTGAAATGCAAAAGTCATAGTTTGGCCGACGACAGGTCGACGCCAGATGCGTTAGTGAGAAGATCGTCTGTCGTGAAGACGGCAGGGCGCAGTGATACGCTGCAACGCCAAGTCGACAATGACCGCGATGATGCAGACAGATCAGCAACCTTTCTGTTGACTGCAGCATCATTGAACATTGCCACTGACGACCGATCATCGTCTAACGTCACCACAGCACCAGCTGTGGGCACTGGAGCTGGTAAAAAAACTAAAAATTCAACAGTTAATTCTTCAACAATTGACGGCTTAATTTCGATTAAAACTAACCGTATTATGTGTGCAAGAAAATGCACGCTTTTGCTTGGCAACTTTATACGAATATTTAGCTAATAAGTGTAACAAATGGATTGAAACACAATCAGAAATCAGAAAGCGTTTGTTCTATCCAATCTTGTATAGACAAACAAAAACGTTCAGGCCTTACTTTTAGTCGTATTAGCTTTCTAGTGCATTATTTGTAACAACTTTAGTCAAAAATTTGGCAACTGAAATTTTGTTAATCATTAAACAATTATAGTGAATAATCATGTGATTATTTTCCGCCCCTGTAGTGGACACATCGTCACGTGTGTTTGATACAGCGACAGAGTATACGGCAGCAGAGAACGTCACCGCCTACAACGCCACGGACGTCGACTTGTACTTCAGAACAGCGCACGTGCTGCACTACGCAAGCATAGTCATACTAGGATTATTCGTCCTTCAGGTAGGCCATTTCCGCATTACTGCTGTTACCTTAACGTGACACTGGGGTAGTCGCTATTAAAAATACAGTAGGCCTACTGTTAGATCACGTGTTCTCGGGTCAACTTTGCCTCTTACCTGCAGCGGGATGAGAAATGAGTAGTGGCTTAGGCCTATATACAATTTGAAATTTGTTAGACTGGTGTAGCATTAATAACTGATAATCGAATATCGCGGCTTATCGTATGCAAATGCGTTAGTGTAGCGGCTATAGTTTACTATTGTTTTATTGATTAATTTACAACAAGTAGTGCATTGCTAAACCTATGCGTGTAATAGGTTCTGGTGAAGTTGGCAGCCATGGGTGCAGACTTCTTTCGTCAGAAAATGGAGGTATTGTTTTAATTTTTTGTCAGTTAATTTTTGCTTTGCTTACGGCACACGGCCGCAATTAAAAGTGACTGTTCTAACTAAAAACTAGTTAACATGTGTCATGTATGCCAGATTTCCCAATGGAGAATCCCACCTTTTTACGTGTATACGATACAGGATGCACAAAGTAACCAGGTACATGTTGATAAAATAATATATTTTTTTTATAATGGCGTTAGAACAAAACGGGTATTCTTTCGCAGGTATTCGACACGGTGATCGTGCTGACGTCATTTGTCATTGACCTCGTTGTTGCGGAGGTCATGACGGGGTCAGACGGTGAACAGGCTGCAGCGATCATCGTCGTCTTCTTGTTCTGGCGCATTCTGCGAATTGTCAACGGTCAGCTGCTGCAACTAAACGTTCCCGTTATAAAAGACAAATACTGTAGATAACAGGCATTTGTTCACAATCACATCTTCACGATAGCATTAACTCCTGACGCATTGCGCAGTGTGAACGGGCCTTGGTCAAATTAAAGACCTTTTAATGCATTAGAGGTTTATTATGGAACAATGTGTGACTTTATGTTGTTTTGATTACTAGTAGTAGACCTTCTTACTTACACTTGTAAGATGTTTCTACACGGTGTTTCATAAAAAGCACCCTTTTTGCTTCTTTTATAACTCAGTCGAATGGTAATCAATTTGCATGGAATTTTTACCAGATGTAGCTGAAGAAATACAAATTCAAATTATTTCAACAAAATGTGGCAGTTGGTTAAATATTCTTTGCTAGTCGTAGTGAAATGCTGACGACGTCATAATGTGTCGTGAGTACAAACTGGCTTGTCTCAACTGGTTCTGTCAGTAGCTACCCTGCTTCGATGGTGAACTTTATCCGGTTTTCTAATAAAAAATGTTTATTGTGTCAGCACTTAGCAACATAAAAGCATAAAATCAGGTGTCTCGCAATCCAAAAACTCAACCATCTCGTAAGCGGAGAGTGCTGGTGCACTGTTTTGCTGAAAGGTGTAAAAGTTAATCTATCCCCACAAGTGTGTGAAAGTGATCGTTTTGGGCATTTTTGTGGCTATAATGTTAAAACTTCAACAGTTTGTCATCAATAAACCAGATAAAGTTTGCCATCGACGCAGGGCAGCTATTCAGCAAGTCTGTCAGCACCTGTTGCAACAAGCCAGTTTGTACTCGCAGCACACTATTACGTCAGCATTACGTCACGACTAACAAAGAATATTTAAATATCAGCCATATTTTGTCCAAATATTTCGAATTAGTATTTCTTCAGCTACATCTGGTAAAAATTTCGTGTAAATTGATCATCATTTGACTGAATTATGAAAAAAAGAAAAGGGTGTCTTTTTATGAGACACAGTGTAGTTTACTTGATACTTTGAGCGTCTGTCTCTATACACGGTGTTTCAGGGCCGGATTTAGCTGGTGGGAGGCCTGGGGCCCAGCTGGTGGGAGGCCAGTGCCCAGCTATTACGTAACTAGAGACATAGGCGGATCCAGGAGTTGA
>Ga0209367_1009074_pt1 | contig 13537 bp, 9 predicted proteins | sample WorMetLIZISLAND2_FD_187412 | JGI IMG/M metagenome (GOLD analysis project Ga0209367, IMG submission 187412) | Marine gutless worms symbiont microbial communities from Max Planck institute for Marine Microbiology, Germany - Olavius geniculatus... ... | reverse complement strand
TGTTACAAGTCTGGTGATTTGTAGCGGAGGGGGAAAGGAGGGCGGGCGGAGTAATAATAATCCGTTAACTTACCATCACTGGGAATGATCTGGGTGCTGATGAGCGAGGCGGGTTCGTGAATCTGTCGGTTGGCGCTGCAAGTCATCCAGTCCTGTGCGCTTGCGGCGGAATCGCGGGGGCGTGGGGCAGTGGCGGCGGGCGGGACGCGCTTGGCGCGGTAGCAGTCGGCGCAGACGGCGAAGCCGCACTTGCCGCACGTCCAGTGCACGTTGAACAGCGTAGCATCACACGCGTCACACATCTCGCGTACGCCTTGGATTGCACGCTTCCACACCACCTTCGACGCTGCAACGCAACAATACAATACGTGTGCGAGCTCCATCATACTTGGCTGCAGACCTGCGACGTTTGTCCAACATGTCGTCAAGACGACGTCTGCGGTCCTCACTGACACACCAGCTGGATGTCCCCCAGTCGCAGTGCGTAACTGTTGGTGACCGAGCCTTCGCTGTCGCTGATGCTCGGCTATGGAACAGTTTACCAGCGGACACTGTCGCATCCAACACACTGTCACAGTTCCGCCGTCAACTGAATACATTTCTGTTCAAACAGTCTTACCCTTCTGTGCTTTTGTCGTGACTAACGCTTTTATCTGTGGCCCTAGCAGTTTTTTTTACTTAGGCCACGTTAAAAATCTGTAATGTAATGTAATGCGAGACTCTTAGCTCTTGTCTCTAAACCAGATGGTCGTTACGACGCCGTCGACTATTATGCCTCCGCCAACATACCTGACGCCACCGTGACCTTGACGCTTGATCTTGTGACCCCGAAATTTGATGCGAATCATCCTTGCCCCGAAGTTCCTCAGTCAGTGGCGTCATTTCAGTAAATCACTAGGGGTCTCAGTCTACGTAATCTGTTGTTTTTGCAGCAGTAACAGTGTTTTAAAGGTACGATTTACAGAAAAAAAATTAAAATCCCCCCTTAACCCCCTTAACGACGCTTCTGCAGTCAGTGGTAAAAGCTTGGTCAAATTCCAGCAGCGAATAAGCCTACTCAAAATATCGTGCTAACAATGTTTGTTCGGGGACTCGCGCACGCACGAACGAACACTCCATAGACATAATGCAACTACGTTGACGGGTGTATACAAATTTTGGAGCCCTTATCTACAAAAGCACTAACCGGTAAAAACTAACCCGAATCATAATATTACAGATAGGCGCTATTTACAGATAACGGCCCAACATATGTGCACGTTTCAGCACGTTCTACGGTGCATTATGCGAGTGAAACGAGGCTTATTCCATGAGTTACTTATCGTCCTCCTATCTCTCACTTTATAAGTCTTGAGGGTTGTGGATGCCCATAATTTTACTCCACTGCCTGCTCCACTCTAGCGTGGCGAGTGATACATCTCGCGTTTGTGCAATATATCACATGTGCGCCCAGGCAGAACATGCCGTCGATCATGGCCATGAAACAAGCACGTTTCGACGCGTTCTACAGTGTATCATGCCTCGCAATACACTTGCAATGTAATGTAGACCGCGTTGAAACGCATTCATAATATATAGCTTACAAAATGAGACATTTATTGCATCTGCATGTATACCGTGTCTGGTGTCGAGAGCGGAGGCTTTGTTTTCGTCGTCACCCAGCTGAGTGAAACAATCTGACAAGAGACTGACGACGTACTTGGCCGCATCAACACTCATCGTGCGCTCACTGCTCGTGTTGGCCACCGGCAGCCACAGCTCGATGTCATCAGCGTCAGCGTCTGACGGCTTGCAGAAGCCCGACACCGTGATCAGACCTTTGGCACTGTAGCACAACCTGCAAACGACCACCAAAACAACACAAGCCGAACGTTTTAGCCGAACGTACTAACGGGTCACGCTTGCAGCACGGTCAGCCTATCTGTCTGTAACGTATATATTGTGGCTAAACGATACGTCTTACCGAAAAATTGTCCATAAAGAGCAAAGAGCGTAAACGTAGATCGACCGCTACCCTGTGATACTACTTCGGACCCCCAAACGACTCCGCATTCCCCCAAAATGGGAATACTGACTGACGAAACGTGGCTCGGTTCTGTGTACAGCACCTATTCTCAGGCAAAACTCACCGTCGAGCATGGCCATGAAATAAATACTTTTCAACATGGTCTACGGTGTATCATGTCTAGTCAGACTCGCATAATATGCTGTAGACCGCGCTGAAACCTATACTGCACCCGTGTATGAATTTTAAGCTTTTTTTGCCTAGCGTACGTACGTAACGATCGAGCTCATGGTACGAATTGTCGTCGGTCTGTCTATGTGTCTGTCTGTCCGTCTGTAACGGATGTATTGTGGCTAAACGGTAGATCGTAAAAAAATTTTTATACGAATAGTTAAACCTTTGTCTTATACCTAGGCATGCAAAACTAAAGCGATCTAGTGCAAAGGAAACATCTTCAAATTCGTGACTGAATAAAGGGGAGTAAAAAATGAGCGTTTTTCAACGGAAAACTGGCCATATCTCAAAAACGGTGACATGGCCAAGGTTACTATTAATCACTAATAAAAAGGTGCATGCGTCCTATAAGATAAAATGAAAATCATCGACCTTGGATGACCTTGAAGGTCACTGACAACCAGTACGGTCGGCTATCCTAGCGACAGCTGAACTTCTTCTTCTTACACATGCAGGCATCGCAGACAACTCGTGCAACGATCAGAGGGTAGAGGGGGATACTTGCTTTCTGAAGGCATAGAAGCGGCAGAAGATGTTAGCGAGCTGGCTGCCAGCGATGCTGCTACCGTTTCGCTGACCCTGCGACAGCTTACACTCGCGACACTTCATCAGCTTGGGCGTCATGTCATAGCACGGTCCGTCTTGTACGAACGGCTCGCGAGATTTCTTGCGACGCGCTTCCGACGTGCAGCGATTCAACGGCTTGTTCTCCAGCACCGACAGCAGACTGCCAACTGCGGCGCACAAACAATCGGTCAATGATAAATATTGTTATACATGTACCTCAAAGCAAAATACCTGCACGCGATTGGTACAAATCACGTCACGTGACGTTCACAAATGCGCAATATTTACCAACCGCTCAAGAAACAAGTCAAAAATCACTTTAATGTTGCCCTCAAGGCAATATTAAAACAATATTAAAGTCATTTTTTGACTAGTTACGCCTCATTAATGTTCAAGAAGTCTATGAACACGCCGACGACACACAGCTGGCTGGCTGTATTGTGGCTAAACTGTACGTCGTACGTTATTAGCAGACGACCACGTTGTTTGTTTACTTTATTACAAGAGATTGTAAAATACACAAATTTTGCGTCGAGGTATACCAAAACAAACAGCAACTGGCGTCATCGATCATTATTGGAAATTTTTCCACTCAGTTCGTAAAAACATTTTTGAGACTGAAAAACCCCAAAACGTCGTAGCTGAAATTTAAGGGCGCTAACTGTCGCAGATTTTAGAAGACGCGTTCAAACGGTCTTGCTGGAAAAAGGATGCACGGGGAAACTCGACTGACTCCAAGACATAGCCTCCTGTTTTTCCGCTTCGACGAGATAATGAATATGCAAAGTTTGCGTATGCATATGCATGAGAAATATGTATGAGACAGACCCATCACTTGAAGTCTTGAGTACACCACTAAACTTTATCTTTTTCTGTCTCGATAACTATTTTTTCCACCAGCAAAAAGCAAGGACCCTGCAGATCTGAACTTACTTCGAGCTTTGCCTTTAAGTTCTTTGAGGCGAGCGGCAATCTTGAGTTCACAGTCGGACGAAGGATGTGATATGGAACTCGACTTGCCAGCACTGCTGTGTTTCGCCTTTTTCAACGGCACCTCGTCATCGTCTGCGCACTGCGTTTACATGCACGACGACCATAACATGCAGCACTTGTTGTACTGGTTTAGCTATTGATATACGTATTGCGAACAAACGGAAAGAGAGACCGTCAGTAGAAAGAAAAAAACGATTTGGGACGCTCTGTTAAGACAAGAGCTTCAGCTACCTTGAAAGTCATCCAGAGTCAATAATTTCCATCTTATCTAAAAGGGTGTATGCTGCATCCTATTAGTGATTGGCCCTATCTCTCACCGTTTCCGAGATGTGGCCAGTTTTATCCTCTAACCCACACACTGTTAACACTAGCGTAATTTATTGTAACCTACGTAGAGGTCTGTCTACGCTTGAATTAAACGAATATTGTATTGCATTGTATAGTTATAACTTGAAACTTTTCACTAAAAATTGCGGACAAACCGCTGCAGATGGAGACATGGTTACTAATGACTGCCTATAGAAAGTCGCCAGCGCCCTATCCAACAGTACCATCGCCGACCCCCTACGACTTACCGCTTAGGCACAATACATACGTGACAGACAGACGGACGACAACCATGCTAACAGCTCGACCGTTACTTAAGTGGTCGACTGAAAAAATGGACGACGAATGATACACGGAGCAGTCCAAAAACACCATGAACCCAAGTTTCGGTCAACTGCATAAAATAAAAGTCGATTTTGACAATTACATGTATATCGCTATTGCATTCAGCAATAAATTTGATTTCATAATTTTCAATAGTTTCATTATGCGGGCGACCTAACAGGCCGCATTATGGGTTTTGCCAATACGCCCGTGCCCGCGTCCGTCTGTAACGTACACTCGTACAGGTTCCTAACTTGAAAACAGAAAGCCGCAAAAAAACCAAAACTGCTGTGGATGTTTCCTAAGGGTAACCAGTTAGCCAATTTCCAGTTCACAAAAACAAAGACCAGCGACAGGCTCAGAGTTCCGCAGTGCTGTGGGCAAGTACCTATAGCCAGGCGGAGGCCGCATATTAACGTCGGCACTGGGCCCACATACTCATTAACTGAAAATCCATACCGTATAATTATAATAAGTGGACAACCACGTCTCAAATGCTTCACGCACTTCCACGGCATAAATAAAATGCGAAATACTACTGCCAGTCTTTCAATGAACTAGAACGTACACTGGACGCCTTGCTGTGTGCAGACGGGCAAGGTGAAGACGTTCGACTGTTAGCACTGGATGTCCAACTCCGAGCCTTCTTCACGGGTACGATGTCCGTCGTCTTCTTGGCTCGGTTGCTTTTCCGCTTCACACCCTTTGCACTAACGGTACCCTGTCAAGTGCACGCAGTAACCAGCAGCCTGGTCTGGTTTATCTCGCGTTTGAAACTGGTAAACTCAGCCTCCTACCTTCAATGGGATGGGAAATAAGTAGTAGATTCAGGGGGCGTCATTTAGGGGGCTGGAGGGGTCTACGGACCCCAAGGATTTATGATTTTATTTTTCCCCTGTAAATTGTACCTCTGAAACAATGTTACTGCTGCAAGAACAATACGTTACGTAGACTGAGACCCCCAAGAATTACTGAGACCCCCAACGATTTACTGAAATGACGCCAATGGGTAGATTATGGGCCACGGGATGAATGATTAGTGTGGCTGATTGGAGCGGTGGTATGTATTCTGGCTGCACCGCGGATCCAACTGTTTGCTTGCGCGGCCATTGGATGTCCGCATAATGTGTCGCCACATTAGTTAAGGTAATCTAATGCGAAGATTCCCAGATTGTAAAGCGCTTCTGACCACGAGTCTGACTCGAGTAAACAGCCCTACAGCAACTACATGAACCTTTACCGTTGCCCGATTAGTAACTTTTGGGAATACTATTGGTTTCAGTGATGGCTGTGTGAAACAGTTTAGTAGTCACTTTAAAAAGTGATCAGCAAATGTTTAGCATTTAGCATTTTCAGCTCTGCGGTGCATTAGGTTTTATATGTCAGGTATGTCAGGCTGCCTTTACGTGTAAAATAAAACAGCAGGGCCGGATTTAGGGGGGGGCCGGGCCCCAGGCCTCCCACCAACAGGGGGTCTCCCACCAAACCCCTCAATTTTTAAAACCCCGTAATTCGATAGCCAATCCTGGCTTGCATAACTTTTGCTACCACCTCTGTATCGTTAAGTAGATTTCCCTAGCTAGTAAATTTCTTCGCGCTAGTAACCAGCTTGTTTGTGGACTCGTGTTATTCAGATGTCTCTAGTTATGTAATAGCTGGACACTGGCCTCCCACCAGCTGGCCCCAGGCCTCCCACCAGCTAAATCCGACCCTGTAAAACAGCAATACAAAAATACAAAATACAACTAAAACGGAAGAACCTGTTTTGTCCCTGTCTCGTTTCAAGCTTATGCGCAGCGCCATATTCTGCCGCACACTGCTTCATTACAGAATCACCCACGCGAACAATTAACTCAGTTGAATTGGTACAGAACATATGCTGCTCTAAAAAGTATGGCACGGTACGGTAAAAACAGCACGGTAATAAAGAACGAACTGATTATATTTATGGCGGGCTGGTCGGAAGCTGTGACGCACGACTATTTTTTACAACGATCGTGCAAACCCACTTTAGCAATTATTTCTAGAACACACAACGCACAACGGCAAGGACGGCGTAAATATACTATAATATAGTACCGACAGGGAATAAAATGGACATAACGCTGTTTTCGTACTGAACGTACACGTCTAGGCAGCAGCATCCATTTGTCCGTGTCTGCTCTGTAAGTAAGTAAGTAATTAAGTAAGTAGTCTGCATTTGTAGCATCTGTAGCCGCTCATGTACTGAATGTTATCAAATATCTTATAACACTACACCGTGGTCCATAAAAAACGTACCACGTTTTTTTTGAATACCTTCCTGCAACACGGGCCGATTTTGATAATTTTTGGCGTGCAACATTAGAAAGAAACTCGACGCAATGACTGTAGTTTTAGCCACCTCAATTTAATACTATCTCTACACTACCTTGTGAAATGCAAGTTGTTGAGCATGTTGTCCGTGAGTGGTGTCAACGTTTGCTGCTTGCACTCGCGCTGGAGGACGAGCACATGCTGTAATAAATAGGATGTGATGTGACACGTATGACTTTTTAAGATACAATAGTTGCCAATCGTGTTTGTCGTTCTTCAGTTAATCCAGTACGAATTCATTGTTGCAAATGGCCAAACTACGACTTCTGCATTTCACAAGGTATAGTGTAGCGACAGTATTGAAGTGAGGTGGCCAGAACTAAAGTCACTTGCGTCGAGTTTTTTCGCGAGGTCGCATGCCGAAAATTATTAAAATCGACCAATGTTTCACGAAGCTATTCAAAAAATATAAGTGGCACTTTATGGACCACGGTGTAGAACTGTTAAGGCAAATACAGAGCGATATGAATGAAACGCAATAGAATGAAAGCCGAATTGCGCATTCCATTTCTGCCGCTCGATACGCACCTTTAGAAGTCTGGGGTCATCTAAATCCTGGCCAAAAACGGAATGGTTCATTTCAGCCGAGAACCGTTCAGCGACGTCAACAGCGCTTCTGATTCACGCCGGTGACAATTATGGGGTGTTTACACGATCCAGCAAATGTCCAGCAAACTTCCAGCAGACGCCAGCATCAGCACGTGCATTGTGAATAGGTCTACATTTGTTGGAAGTCTGCTGGACGTTTGCTGGATCGTGTAACACCCTATTAAGGGCGCCGAACAAATCGTTTTAAATTAGATAGTGCATAATCTCACTCCACTCAAGCGTGACGAACGCAACGGGGCTCGCGTCAGCGTACAGCACGCGTTCTCTCAGGCAGAACTCACCGTCGATCGCAGTCATGAAATAAGTACATTTCAACACGGTCTATACAGTGTCCTATGCCTCATTACACTCGCATAACGCACAGTATAAACCGTGTTAAACCTATATTAAATCCGCCTCTGCGACAGTACCTGTGACTGTGAGTCGTCGGACTCTTTGGACGCGAGTGATTGTGCGTCTTTGTCGTCGAGCGCTCCCGAATCTTTGGTCACCACACCGCGCCTCGGACCTGCTCTGGCCTCCTGATCCTTGTCCGGCGACAGATAGGCGCAGTTGATAAAACAGTTCTTAATGCCGGTCTCCTTCGCCTCACCAGCCACTTTACCGTCCTCCGCTTCCCGGCAGTTTCCGGCCTTAGTCATCGTCGACGATCCTTTCTTGTCTGCGTCTTGTCGCGTCTGTTTTTCCGAGTCCGTCTTTGCCGGTTTCGTTTCAGCAGCGGCAGCCGATACGGCGGAATCGTGGTCACTGTCGCTGCCCTGTTTCTGCTTTCCGGCTTCGGCCCAGTCTTCGGCGGTCGACGACGGCGGCGACGGCTTTTCGTCCGCGCCCAGGGCGCTCTGCGACTTTTCGTACGCGTCAGCGGTCCTGGCGGAGGCGGGGCTGTTGCCGCAGCCAGTGTTTGTCGTCGCGGTGGCGGTGTTCTCGTCGGAGTAGCGCAGCAGCCAGGTCTTCTTGAGATGCAGGCTCGCGGAGCAGGCGTTGCCAGGCGGGGGAGGAGTGGGAGTCGCGGCGCCGGCCGGGATGAGAACCGGCGCCGGGCTGTGGGCACTCAGCGTATCGCTATCCGTGTCCCCTCCACCACCGCGGGCACCTGTCAGCTTGTCACTGCCGGCCGTCGTACTGAGCGCGGGAGAGTCCACAACGGCTGGCCGGTCCACTGAGTCCAGCGGGCACTGCGGCACGAGCAGTGGCGGCCCGTTGTTGACGGCAGCCGGACTGGTGGAAGTCAGTCCGACCGATGCAACCAGCGACGGCATCTGTGACGTCGTCGATGACAGCTTGGCGCCAGCACCTCCCCCGTCCTTCGTTCCCAACGCGGGCTCACTGCCTCCCGCCACACCACTCAGCGTCGCGTCCGACACGGTGGGCAAGCTGCTTCGCGAAAACTGTGACGCCTGGGACGCTTCCAGCGTGCGCAAGATCGAGCCAACCGTGATGCTGGACGAGCGTGTCAGATCGCTGCCCGTCGAGCTCGTCTGTCCTCCGTCAGACGTCGCTCCGCCGCGTACAACATCAGTGCTGGCGGCAACATCGTCACTCTGCATGAACGCGCTCTGCACGGCGTGGTCGACGAACGACTTGAAACTGTCGATGTAAGACGACCCCGGCGGAGCTGTGGGAGCAGCCCCCTGACCCCCCTGGCCCCCCGACGGCCAATGGGTGGTGGGTAGATCGTCACAGCGAATCGACCGTTTCACCACATCGCAGCGCGTCGTTGCGCCGGCAGTTCGCTTGGCAGACATGTCGACGGCATAGTCCACTCCGGCGACCGCCAGCTTGACTTCGGTCGAACCCCCTCGGTGAGCCGCACCGCCCCCGCCCGCCGCCGAGCTGTACAGCGGGTTGGGCACCAGCCCCTGACTGATCAGATCTGCCTTGTTGGGTGGCGACAGCGACCTGCCGACCGACGGGACCGTCTGGCTGCCGGTCCAGCACAATCCGTTCACGACGCAGGTCGGTTTCTTGGACCAGGTTGACACGTCGTCCCTGGTGGACGTCAGAGGTGGGGCGGGAGGTACGACTGTCTGACGCAGGGGTGTGGCGGCACTGATTGGTTTCACCCCGGCAGCCGTGCCGTGGGTGATGCTGCCGCGGCTACGGTACGGGTCCACGCTGATGGGTGCAGGCGCCGGCTGATGGTGATGATGGTGATGATGATGATGTCCACGTGCTGCGCCCCCAGGAGTTCGATGTTCTACGATCACTGACGTCGGCTTGCAGCCCGACGCGTCGTCAGATACATCTAGGGGTAGCTCCGGGGCGCCCTGCCTAGCCGTGCGCGGTCCCTCGTCCTTGGCTGGAGACGACAGGGCGTGATTTAGCTTCTCGTGCGAGATATACATCGGGTTGTACGGCATGTAGCCGTACAGGCTGAAATTCATCTCTCCCGACTGGTTGCGCGGCCCTTGAGACGTCGGTGGTGGTTTGCAGCTGGCATTCTGCTGCAGCAGGCTAGAGGGTCCTCCTACGGACCGATGTGCCGTGGGGCTGTCCCGGTGTTTAGTCAGGTCGTACAGTCCGTCGCCGTTGTGCGCCGGTCGTGGCCGGATCTCGCAGTGAACTTCCGGTCTGTGAGAAACCACAACAAAAACAACCGCAATTTTTTTCTGCAATTTTGGCAAGCCACGTTACTACCACTTATTGGAAAGTTGGAAGATGACTGATATTCACAAAGCCAGAAACCGTTTTTAATTCCTGATGCTAAACTAACAAAGTCGAAGCGCTAAAGGAAGAAAGTTAAGTGTGCGTCGCATGTTAAAATCAGCAAGTCCAGCTGTTTCAAAGCCTCTTGTGAATTATGAAATTCCGAAGTTCACATAAACGAAAAACAACGAGCGAACGTAGCATCTTCGCCACTTAATATAAACCCGTCCGGTCCGGTTACCTTGAACTTTGACCTTCGGAACTGTAGCTGCTGTGTAAAAAGTTAGAAATTTTGTTGATGCCTTTTTTGTTTTTTTTAGTTAAAAACCCGTACGAGACGGACAAACGAACAGATCAGGCGCGTAATGTGGCCTACGGGCCATACGTAGTTTTCCGTTCACGCCTCATGACTCATCCGTTTACTGTCGTCGATGCGTCGCGTTGCAAGGTTACAGTCAGCGCCTTCGTGCTTTACGAGTATAGCTTTTAGGTGACGGCTCGATTCTCACTGCGGTTTATTTGCAAGCAACCCTGAGCAAAATGCTCACCTAATGAGTGCTCGTCAACTCAGTCTCCTATCCTCAGCCGCATGAGAAAATCAGTAGTAGCCTACGGGGTAAGAGGTGAAGACCTAGTGTGCCTGATCAGGGCGGTGGTATGACTGCTAGCTGCAATCCGCGGCTCTAACTGTTCGCTGACGCGGGCAACGGATGGCTGCATAGTGCGCTGGGAGCTCGTGCCAATTAGCTGCTAGGCCTATATCCGTGATTGTAAAGCGCTTCAGGACACGAGTCTGGCTCGCGCAAAAAGCGCTGTAGCAAGTATAGGACCTTTACCTTTCACTATAAACCGGTCTAAACATTTATAGGACGACAACTAGGACCGCAGCAGATTGAACAGACCTGTCGGGGTGAGCTGGTAGACCAGAAATCAGTTGCGGGTTGTCGTACTTGTTCAGTCTGTCGTACCGCGACCTGCACGCTTCAGACTTCATCCTCTCGTCCCGGTGAAACCAATCGTCGTCCTTGACGGCGCCGGGGCCGAGGGCGGGGCCTAGAGGTCGTTTGCGGTCGTCATAGCGACGCTCAATGTCAACAGATGGCGGTGGTGCCTTAATGGCGTCTATCTCACGCCAGCTCTGTGGATGAATGTACCGCTGCTGCTGAGGCTGATGATGTTGATGACGATGTCGTTCGTCTAGCTGTGCCGCCGCCTTCAGCTTCTCCTCGTACCTGAAAATCACCTTGAGAATGTCAAACGTTACACGTTTAAGCACACCTACACTGTGTCTCAAAAAAAACCGATGTGGATGAACTGAAGCAGCGCTTAGTGGAGGTCTGGTCTGGCCTACGGCAGACCGTTGTCGATGACGCAATCGACGAATGGAGAAGACGTCTCCGGGCCTGTGTTCGAGTAAAGGGACAGCACTTTGAACATCTGCTGTAACTTCTGACTGTGATGTTGCTAATCAACAGTTCGTTCAACTTCAAACGTTGGCGTTATAACATTTAATGATGTCGTAACTGACGTCGTTGGTTCGTTGGAGTACTGCAGTGCAGTTGCCTCTACTGTTGGTGCCACAGGAAAACCTCAGCTGGTACTCTGTTCTTGAAATTTCTCGCAAATAACACATGCTATGAAGTGCTGATTCTCTAAAGATTATTTTTGTCAAAATTTATTGCTATTGAACCAGGACTGTTGGAGTTATTGCAAAAGGTAGCAGGGGTCCGGTTTTTTGAGACACAGTGTAGTACGGCCGCATAATGATGTAGTGAACTAGTGACACTGTGCTAGTGATGGTATCAGATCTGTGCACGGGCGTAGATTATTCGCAAGCCCGGGTAAGATATGGTCTTGACTCATACAATCAGCATGTACCTAGACCTTTACCTTTCCCTTTCCGATATAGGCCTAGCCTTCTCTGCCGGATTTCTAAAAAGATTTTCATTTTTATAGTACAACATTAAAATAATTCAAAAACTGTAACGACAGAGTCATTTCATCGTATATTATTCAAAACGACCCCCTCCTGCGGTTTTCTTTACTCCTAACGTAGCGAAGAGGAGTATATGAAATCAGTGTAATATTGAGGACCGACCGACCGACGACCGACCTCTGTTCCTTCCTGGAAGAACTTTAAACGGCCACTTCTTCATAACGGTGCTAGATAGACGCATGCATAGTCACCATGGACCACCCAAGTCGACCGCCCGGAGTCGAATGGTCACGTGACCGATGACGTCACGTGACCCCAAAAGGTAAAGGCCGTGACCCCATTATCTTTGAGGCGCCATATCTCCATAACTGTGCCAGATAGACGCATGCGTTGAGGCATAACAAGACAAATGGTAACTAGCGTCATCGACCATTATTGGAAATTTTTTCCTCTCAGTTCCTAAAATCGGGCAATATTTTATGAACTTCGGGCAGACAACTTCCATTAACGACCTCGACGCCAGTCACTATTAGACGCCGGGTCTCTAATATACAAGCCGAACGGAACGAAAAAGCTCTTAGAAGAATACAAAAGAAAATGATGCGCACGAGCAGTACATTAGATTGGTCACAATCTAATATTTCTTGTTAAGAATTATTTTTTGTCTTGCGCCGATACCACCAATATATTTTGTGTATCTGTTCTTAAGCATCAAAGGCATTTTCTGACATATTACACACTATCTTACCCTTGACAGGTCAGGTTTTTAGGTCCTGGAATATATCGGATAATACCAATTAATTAGCTCCCCGGTATTGCTGTTGATGCTGAAAATTATACTTGACGGCATTTTTCTCAGTTTTCGTGTCTATTTGTTGTTTATCTGACTAGTTAATGCGGTTCTGCAATAAAAATACTTAAAATATATTGTAACTTCAGACAGGAAATAAAAACGGTTAACTTTAACCTTATGCGCTATATAAATGAATGTTTTATTAACTTACTGTACTTGCTTACTTACTGTCTTAGAAAAAATTTATAACAGACAGTTCTGATGTTCTCTTCTAAAATCCATTTAAGTGATGTATAAAATGCCACAAAATTTCAAGCAAATTGCGACTATTGGTGGAGGGGGTCGAATCGACCCCCCTCTTAGGCTGGGAAGACTGCCGAAAAGCTTAGGGATATAAGGGTTAAACCGTTAAGGAATATAAATGTACAAAACATTAGTTTATACACTTGTTAACGGCAATATTTAAGGACTTGCACATCGAAAACAGCAAAAATTACAAAAGGCGATATTGCCCGCATCACACTGACTGTGTGTCAATGTGCTGATGAATAATATCACCTTTTGTAATTTTTGCTGTTTTCGATGTGCAAGTCCTTAAATGTTGCCGTTAACAAGTGTATTAACTAATGTTTTGTACATTTATATTTGCTGTTTTATTACTAAAATACTGTTTTCCTACTCGTGATCAGTTACAAAGATATTGCGCTTCAGATTTTGTCTTACAGTAGCCAAGCCGATTACAACTGTT
>Ga0209367_1009073_pt1 | contig 13537 bp, 6 predicted proteins | sample WorMetLIZISLAND2_FD_187412 | JGI IMG/M metagenome (GOLD analysis project Ga0209367, IMG submission 187412) | Marine gutless worms symbiont microbial communities from Max Planck institute for Marine Microbiology, Germany - Olavius geniculatus... ... | reverse complement strand
GCTGACCATAAAGTAACAACACGAATGAAATCTGATGCCAATACAACCGAATGAAAGAACATGCCGGCTCGGACGTCGCCCGGTCAAACAAGGTCCGCGATACCAGCTGAGCAATCGGGGTTGGGTTCAACTTCAACGACTTTAACCACCATATCGTCGTTTGACGCCTTGAGCAAGTTGCTAACCTATTGCACGCTCAGGCCAACTCAGCCTCCTCCCCTCAGCGAGACGGGAGCTTACGGCTGATTTGAGCGGTGGTATGTTTGCTAGCGGCAGACCGCAGATCCAATTGTTCAATGGATGGCCGCATAGTGCGCTGTGTTATCATTAGCTCATGCCAATCAGTTGCCTCTTCCGAGATTGTAAAGCGCTTCTGGACACGAGCCTGACTCATGTAAGCCTGCAGCGCTAGAGCTAGTGACTGCACCGGCGATTTCCATTCACTTCGGCCTCTTCGGCAGAAAACTTCACGAATATCCGTGTGCCTCCTAATTACTAGAAACCATCAGCAAATTGTGCTGAGGCTTTGTAATAATAAAGAGTCCCAAAGCTGACAGTTACGAAACGTTAATAAATTTCACAATATAAAACGAGTCTGATCAATGATCATACTCACTGGAGTAAGACGTGGAACTGCTAAGCACTCCGTCAGTGCGTGGTCTGTCCGGCGTCTCTGTACAATATACACGTGTACACAAAAAAACATTAATCATTGCAGAAACATCTGAGTGCGTGGGAAAACCAGTATATCAATACAAGGGTGGTCAAGACTAGGGACGTAGCGATGAAAGACAGAAGTATATCCCGTATATATAACCCAAAAATCAGGCCAGAAAAACTCTTTACGAAGTAACAATGACGTCAACTTCTCTTTATACCTCTCCGAAATTTCACAGGCCAACCTCCCCCCCCAAAAAAAAAAATTTCTGGCTACCCCTTATCAAGATCTTACTCTCCTGTGATCAGTGAGCTGTAATTTTCTGTATTAAAAATTACGTACAAAAACTTACAAACAGAATTTGAATCCACAATGCTCTCTGCCTACAGCGGTGCTGCGATACTGCTGTGAGCAATCGTAGATTCTGCACAGGTAAAATAATGACTTTGACGTATTGCGTCATCACCCTGCCTCCGAAGCAGTTGAAACGTTAACAAGCCAGCAGCCGAGGTGACGACAGAAGCTGCCAACGATCCGGGTATCTATTTTTCACGACCAGAGGAATAAGCAGTAAGCCGAGAACTGAGAGTTTGTGAGTTAGCATGTTGATTAAACGATGACAAGACACGGTGTTCCCTTGCCCACCCGACTATGGGAGGGGGGTTTATGGAAGCGTCGTAAGCTCCCTCAGCGGGGTCCGAGATAGAGCCCGGCCGAAACAAAATTGGGGCATTTCTTAGCTCCAAAGAACCCTTCCTGTGCAACGGCAGCGCATAGCAGGCAAACAAAAAAAGCTGGTTTCTGCTGTTTCTCCAGACATGGTTTTCAGTAAAAAGATTGGGACATTCCTCCTGGTCATCTTGGCTACACAACAAGACATATTTGCACTCCTAGAATTGACTCTGTAGGCTAACTGTTGCTATAACAATGTTGTTTATGTGGCACGGCTATTGAGATGTGGACACACATCCAGCATTCAGAGGGAATCCAAGAGTCGGCACACAACAATGGCGAGCACTGCGTATATGGCAAAGCGATGATAAGTAAATTGGGCGGAAACAGCGAGACAACTGCACTTACGGTCGTACGACACGTCCGACTTATAACCGGAAGTGACCGAAGTGGGCGACATCAGCGGAGTTGGGCCCAGACCGGATTCGTCCCTCAATCCTGAACACAAACGCACACCACATAAAACGCGCATCAGTTAGTGTACGTAAATTAGGCCTACGCTACCGACCAATCCACACCAGTCATAACTATAAGAACTGAATTACAACTATTCTTGTGCAGTGGCGAATCCAGGATTTGGCAAAAGGTTATAATTCGGAGACGCCAGCGAGACCCAGAAAGGCAGAGCCCCAAAATCTCAAAGTTTGTTTGTCCATTTTCATACACAGCAGGGGCCAAAAGTTTGCGGATTTAAACGATGAAAAACTAATTTTCTGCTATACGGTAGCGACGTCGACTGGACCACACTATTGGTAAATAAAGGGGGTGGGGGTGGGGTACCTATTCTGACCATACCTGGGTCCGCCTCCGGACACGTGCAACAAACACTCTGCGACGCCAATGAAAATGCATCCATTCATCAATCGATCAATCAAACTGGTTTGCTAGACAACCTAATACCCCGTTTACACGATCGAGCAAACATCGAGCAAACGTCGAGCAAATGTGTTCAAAATACACGTGCTAATTGCTCGACGTCTGCTCGATGTTTGCTAGCATTCATCGAGCTAGCTCGACGAGCTATGGTAATTAGAACGCTAATTAGGAGGGCGGGCGGGTTGTAATTGTAATAACACGTGATCAGCTGTGGGCTAAGCCTAGGCCTACATTTGAGCCAGGGGCGGGGTTCCATCAGGCCTGCTTGATGTTTGCTCGATCATGTAAACGGGGTATAACTCACCAGTGCGGTCGATACATGATGGACTAATATAAGCACGTATTTTAACAGCAGCGCCGTGGCAGCAGAGGGGGAGGGCAAGAAGGTCAGCTGCCCGTATCCATAAAATTTTGCCTGTTGGAAAATTTTCCCAGAAAAAAATACGAAATTAGAGGCTGGAAGTTCCCCCATTTTGGAGAAAAGAAATTTAGAGAAAAAATTTAAATTCTGAACACCCGTATCTCTTCTGTCGGACATTATTTGTATAGCTGCTTGTCGAAAAATTGCAACTTCCTTTCTGCCACCCCAAAACTTATCAACCCAAGACGCCTGCCGCGGATTTTCAACAAAGCACCGTTCTGTTTCACATTTGTTTTATATCACGTGTTTTTGCATACTTGGTGTATAATACACAGGCTGAAATTTCATAACAATGACGGCATGTGCAGTCACGCAGTGACGGAAAGAGCGAATGTCTTGCTATAGGCAACGATATCACGTATATAAGACATGCGACTGTTACAAACGGAATGCCTATCGCGAACAATAAACGCAATCCAATACCGGAACTGAATCGCTAGTACATATACACCGACCGGCGACGGCACGTGACTAAATGACGTCACTTCGCGACAGCTGCAACGTCTCGACCGGACGTAATCTAACTCATGGGGCTGATAGGGGCTCCTATTGGGGCTCCCCCGACGCTCTTCCCTTCCCCTCCTTACTCAAATGATAAGACCACATTCCGACACAGCAGCTGCATGGCGTTCAAGACTTGTAGATATCGGTAAAGTCGGTAAAAGCAATTCGTTTTCATCGACCCACAGATCGACTGATGCTGGTTTAGCGGCGGAGAGATGTGCAGACCGTTTAGTTAGTTAAACGTCGTCTAGGCAGCGTTCTAATCGGCGGCGGCGTGCAGGGGTTGAGTTGAGAATGATAGGCAATTTGCAATTTTACAACAGTCAGCTGCAAGTTGCCGAGGAGATTATTCAGAATTTCAATGTTGTCCATAAATGCCACAAAATGGGGCTTTCCAGCCCCGATCTCTGCATTTTTGGAAGATTATTTTGGACAGTGTAAAATTTAGGAAAGAACAGTTACCCCCTGTACCGTTGAAACATTCAACTATATTCACTGATATATAGCTGACGGTGGCACTGGCAGCTGCAATAATCAGTAGCCTAATAGCTTTTTAAAAACATGAAATTCATTACTTTTTGCACACATACAGCAATTTAGCTAAAAGGGCACGCACAAAGCGCAAAACTCCGCCAACACTAAGCCATTTTTTGTTGTGTTGCAACACTCTATTCGGCGCAAACTTGCCCCACGTGACAATCTTCAACGTTATCCTCAATCCAGACTGCTCATCCGGATCGCCACCAAAATCTGATCACCTCTAACTTGGGCCGAGTCCAACCTTTTCTAAAAATCTCAGACAAATCCGCTTGTAACTTTTGTATAATCTTTCTGACAAACCAACAGGCAGATAAATAAATAAACGCCCGGTGTCGCATGACCTCCTCAGCGGATGTATATTTATTATAATTGTTTTCCATTCCGCTACTTCATCGTATTCCTCAAAATTCACGTGCAATAACAGTGCATTAGAGCGTTTGACGTTCTTACTACTATGCTTTCAACTTTGATCTAACGGATCAATTTTTTTGAGTTGTTCCACGCTGAATTAGGCTGGGAACGCAAAAGTCCAATTACTCTTGCGATCCTTTGGAGAGCAAATAAAATTAACTTTACAGGACGCATACTTTGCGTTGACGCACTGAGATGCGAAACAGGGGCGACTGAAAATGCGAGACTGGAAAATGAAGCACAATCGAAATGCAAAGGTGTAAAATGCGACACTGCATTTTTGTGCTCCCTTTTCCAGTCTTGCATTTTCAGCGTCCCCGCGAAAGAGCGTGATCCACAAAAGCAAAAAAACGTTTACAACCGTTTGTTTTTTTTTCGTTTCAACAATGTGCTCTCCAATAAACCGGCAGAAACAGTAACAGCATTCCAAGCACGTTTCTGCTTGCAGAAGTCGCCTAAAGCACAGCCCTCTAGATTAGTCAGTTCTATATTTTTTTAGTTTTATTTAGAGGGCCATGTCTAAAGTCAATCTGCTTAGCGCCATGCGGCCTTTGTCCTGCAAGGTTTACAGAGTTAAACGACATGTTGAGCCTATACACTGCTACCAATGTCCACAGAAGTTTATTTATCCATTTCCGGCAAATTTTTGACCATACATATAGCAGTATACTTTGCTGGTATAAAAACTTTTTAAAAAAAACAGCCACACTTTACTGCACACAAAAATCAATAAAATTCCACGTCGTTATGTTTTCTAGGCTATAAATGACCATCAGCATTGCCAGCATTCGCTGCACGTAAACATCGAAGGACGGCCAGGCTGAGTTACCAGCACTAACCCGGTTTGGATGCAAACCAACTTACACTGACCAGATTTTGAATAGCGTCATTACTCTGCTAAAATGCACAACCTTACCCCAAAATAAGTAAATTCTATTTTCAATCAACACCAAGTCGAACGAATACACTATATAGAGGCAAAAAATGGGGAAAATGTAAAAGTGAAGAAATGTCCTACAGAACGCCAGTAATCACAGTAAAGAAAAAACGGCATAAGATTGAGCGGTTTAGCGTGCAAATGCTGCCGTAAACAAATTCAATCAATTTATTTAATTCCCGGCGGGCGCCGCGAGACCCGAGCGTGGACCAAACACGCAACACGGTCATATTTATCATGCCTTAAAACAACTTCTTCCCAGCGAAACGTTACTGAAACAACGCTAACAGTCCACCGTCTATGTGAAAAGTCAACAGCCAGACGACTTCGACTACTTTCTGAGACACCTTTGGATTTTTCCAAAAATTAAAATAAAATAAAATAATAATAGTAATAAATTGTGATGATTAGAGTATTAAGTTTTCTTTCGCAAAATTAGTAGCTTACAAACGAGCATGCTATTTTTAGCTGGAGTGCTCGCATGCTGTGACAGTGTCAGCTAATGAAAATACGAGACCTGTGTAGCGAAGAGAGTCGCTATAGAAGTCGATGCAAAAGTTATGAGTATGACAGCGGGCTAAAGAACTGGTCTTGATTTGACTTGTCGCCCCAGTGGAACATAGGCCTGCACCGACTTGGACGATTTGTCTCTATTCAACTCTGAATGTGCTGTCCGCTCAATTTCTGTCCGCATTTCTTAGTGGCCTACTTACTGCAGGGCTGAGTTTTCGACGCGTTCTCGTTCACCCTCTTTTTCCATGGCGTTGCGCTATCCAGTGTGACAGTGTTTCCTATTTGGCTGCATCTAAGTCGAGAGTCAAAGACGCAGGCAACCGAGTTACCACGTTTGTCATGATAAATTCACCAAATATTAAAAGGATTCTTTTCTAAGATGCAGTCTCTTGCACACTCTACGGAAAACGTGTATTTAAATCAGTCGTTCCCACCACGTCACTTACTTATTTATTCACTTACTATACGTCATTTCTTCTCAAAAAGTGATGTTCAAGCAGCGGTTCCATTTGCGAACTTCTCTGACTGGCGTCGATTTCAAAGCTACGGGAACCAACGCGTTTTCATCCAGGTCAGACTTTGGCCACCATTACGTCTCACCAACGTCTCGGTGCAAACACTTCATTGAGACGAGATGTGAACTGAACATGACGAACGATTGTATATAGGCAGTGAGTGGTCAGAAACAGTTCGGCAAAGACGATGTATGCCAGGAAAACAACTTCAAAGTAGGCCTGCTCACATCGTCAGCACGAAAACCTCCCATGAAAACTGAGACAAGGGAGCGGAAGTTATGGAAATATGAGAGGCAGTTTCACTTTCGCTTTTCTCCCCTTCCATTTTTACCCCTCTCTGCTAAAAACGACCCTCTTAAACAGCCTTTGGCATCTGAGAGAGTGCTTTAGCTCACCAGCGGATACCGCCAAAGGATTGTGGGTGAATTTGGAGTTCAAAAAACGCGTTCAGGGGAAACTATAATAACGTTCATTTTTTTGCTGAACAAATATTCACAAAAACAACAATTAGCGAAATGAATATGTTCAAGGGCGTTGGGTCCAGAAGAATCTTTTTTCACTGCGTGCATTTGCACCAAATGCACCCGCGATATTGCCTATGCCCGCAGGGCTTATGCTAATGTTTAGAAGGCTAGTTATAGGAGCACCTCTGCAGCAAGGCGTTGGCAGACAATGTCAAAAGCGGCGCCAATTGCTGCCGCGTACATCAATGCCACGCCAGACAAAATACCCGTCAAACCGTCAAAATCGTTCAGCCGCCGACCACTGTATAGCTTAGAGCTGGGAATAATTGATTCGAATCGATTCGGCGAGGCGAACTCAATTCAAGCGGAGTTCGATTCGATTTCGACCCAACAATTCTGCGATGTATCGAAGCCAAATTCTGCCGACAAACTCGTGTTACTTTCTGCATCCATAGCTAACGCTAACAGTCACTGTACGCGCCCGTTCGCATTGCATATACAGCTTTCTTTCAGTGTCATTGCACTGTCAGTTTGTCACAAGCTTCTGCAGGCAAACCCTACTCGTCTTTCGTGACATCATCGTGACCTGTATTTGTTACTTGCAGCTTTTGGCGGGTTATGGCATGATCTCTCGGCGACAATGCAGTAAAAGAAAAAAATAGATATATTTAGTTATCCGCAAGAGCAAAAAATATAATTAGGAACAGAACTACAGTAATTTGCGGTTTCTGTCGTTAGAGCGAATTTGGTCTTTGTGGGAAAAACAAGTTTACTACGAATGTGCCGTGTCACTTAAGTGCACTGGTCTCGTTCTTGCAAAAAGCCTTCAGCGTTGGTCTCCTACCACGTATCTGCACTCTCGTTTTGGCTTTTATGTTAAGTCACTTTATATAATGTTCCCTGCTGATTAAATTAGGCCTATATACGCTGTCGCTTCAGTTAAATTTGGAACATCTGTGTTTCACATGGTAGTGTGTTGACACAAATTGGGCGAGGTGGTAGGCCTAAATGAGTGCACCGTACATAATAATATCGTCTTGGCCATTTTTACGCCAAAAGTTGTCAAAGTTTATGAAAATTTGACAAAGTTATGCCAAAAGCAATTCTGACTGTTTTTTGAGACACAATGTAGAGCAGCCGTGTACAGTATACAGCAGCAGACGAGAATGATAAACATCTTGTGAAAGTCAAGGCAGGACAGAGATATATGAACACGGCACTGCTTGCAGGATTCAGACTCGTCACAGAAAGCTGTCTGGCAAGTGATGGCAGCTGAGAGTAGGAGGCTGAGTTTGCTCGAGCACACAGCAGGTTGGCATAAACTAATGATACCACAGTGTTAGTGTATAGGACGCAGCCATCCATCCGTTAACTACTCGCGCTGATGTTGCGGGGCAGCAAGCAGACATACCAAATCCAAATCAGCCACACCAGGTCACACCGTAGCCCGTACTAGCTAAGCTACTTTCCCGTCCCGTCGAGGTTAGGAGGTTAAGTTGTCCTGAGCACACACCAGATTAGCAACTTGCAAAAAATTGTTTGAATTCGAACCTGCAACTTAAGCCCTGTAGTTACAGTGTGTGTCAACTGCAATTACAACTTGTTCAAAAGTGCACTTTGGCTCCACTACAGCAGCTCAGACCATTAGAATACAAATCAAATGTCATGACAAACGTACTTATAAATTAAAAACACTTAGGCCTACATTAGCCTACTTATATCGTAGCCTACAAACGTAAAAAAATGCAGGAAAATTGTATTCGATAACAGCGACACGTTCGCCAGGACGGAATTTGGTGATGCAACCACGAACGTGGAACCATGTGAGTGAGAACGCCACTCTGTCTCCGTATCTGTGTGTCTGGCCGGCAGTGACTGCATGGGGGCAATTAAATCCGCGACAACAAAGGGCGCCGTACACTGACTCATGGCGTCATTATCACTAGCGAGGGCCGGCCATTAGTGAGTGACACAGGGAATCATAAACTGAAGCCCGACCGACCGATCAATACGAAAAGTTCACTCCACGCAGTATTTCGACAACTCGCACGTTGCCAGCCAGCGAACGGATATTAACAAAATTAACGATGACGGACAAACAGAAATACGGCAAATATCTGCAGAGCTGTATTCGCCGAGGGGTCGCCAAAGTCTGACCCCACCTCCCGTCACTGAACAAAACCGCTCATCCCTCACGAAGCCAATAAAAGTAAGTAAAGGAGAAAGGGTCAACTCTAGCCCTTCTATAGCCCCATATTTCCTTCAGAGTTTATGAATATCGATCGATTATCCAACTGTAATCGTGTTGCATGCCTACTTAATGACAATGGTAATGATAATAGCAGCTGATGGACAATTGATCGATAGGCCTATTCATAAACAATGCAGAGAATGTGGGGGTTATAGAGAAACTAGAGTTGACCCTTTCCCCTCTACGTGCTTAAGGGGGAAAAAGTCAGACTTTTGCGAACCCTCGACGAATACAGCTCTGCAAGCATTTGCAGTATGTTCCGTCTGTCCTCGCAGCGTGGTGCAGCAATTCCACGAAATTTGGCTGGGGCATAAATATTAAGTTTACTTTGAAATGTGATCACGTTAATCTAAATAATGCAGTCCGCCTTCATAACGCAGCGTCACACAATAATTGACGTCAAAATTATTCTGACCCCCCCAGCAGAAATGAATATTTTGCGTTTCGCGTATAATGTGAAATCGTGAGTCGGCGTGCATGACGCGACAACGGACATGCGGGGAAAGTAAAGGCCTGGTCTGAGCCTGACTGAACATGTACAAGAAAACCCCAGGTTTGGGGGGTTCAAGGTCATTCAAGGTCATCGATGTTGACATTTCTATAAGAACCTCGTCGCTAGTGCTTGTTATGATAAGCAGCATGCCTGTGTCTATCTGCAAACATTTTCACGCTAGACGAGCCAATAACGGTGAAATAACGCCTTTAGAGGGGATGCCCCTCTTTCACGCCCTCGTTCGAGGATAACCTCCTCACCCCGCAGCAAGAAATTTGGTCATGAAATACTAGGACAGACAGAAATATCAGAGAAATACTAGAGAAATACGGCAAAAACCAGAAGTCTCTATCTCACCTGGGCTCCGGTCGGTACCAGGACGTGACAGACAGACACCAAGACAGAATTACCATAGCTAATACGCGCTATAAACATCTAATCTGTCGTGCGTGACGCTAACCGGCCTATAAGGCTAAAAATCTAAACGTTGCAGCGCAGCCTTTAAATCCTTAGGGCACTGCCTGGTAAACGCTCGGAATATGGCCGTCCAAGTGGTTATGCCGCTTGGAGCTTTAGGATATACGATGCCAAGCCGGATTTTGCATGTCACCCTGCAGGCAGAAGCTGGCGGTTCCACGGTCTTGGACCACCTAGGTAGTTACCCCCTTACTCCCAAGAACCCTCTCCCTCTCGTTCGGAGGAAGGGACATAATCCTTGACTACATATCTCATCGGTCATTTAAGCAGAGTCTGGCAGCGTGACATAGAATGATCGATGGCTGGCCACATGTCTAAACCAAGACTTAAGCGGAGTTTCCACCCAAAGCAACGCCAACAAAGTACGCAGCAAACGCAAGAATACAGCGCATGCAACAAACGCAGCTGACGCAACGGCCAGATATCTGACGTGTGTTCACTGTGTTCTGTTTGGTGCAGCCGGCGAACATACCACAGCGACAATTAGCCACACTAGGCCTTCACCCTACCCACAAGCTGCTAACATTTCCCATCTTGCCGGCCGAGGACAGGTGGCTGAGTTGACCGGAGCACTCAGTAGATTGGAGCAAGTATACTATCTCAGCCAACCACCGATGTCAACACAGCCTGCCATCTCCTCGGGGTAGATAAGTCGAGTTCCATCAGCCTGTATGGCTGGGGATGAGGCAAAGCGCGTTCACCCATGTCCCTGCTACCCGACATGAATAATCCCATATGGTAGGTGATGCTCCGTTTTGCTGTGCAATGGGTTTCCGATAAAAAGCTATACACATCCTTTAACCCCTTAGCAACAAGAAGGGCACTCGGAAATCGTAAACCTCTGTGTTGTGTTTATACGGTGACAGCACTACATTGTGTGCAGGTTTGCCCTATTTTGCAATGGCAAACAATTCTTCCATCCTATCCTGGATCCAAATGCTGATTCCAATCGCTTTTAAGTTAGGCAAAGTCTAATCTTCCGTGGAAATTGCGCAGCCTGTCGCTGCGTCTACAAGTCGTCGTAGTGGGTGGGCTTCAGTCTTCCACAATCAGGAACCTATAGTCATACCACGCCGCAGACTGGCAACCTACGGCACTCATGCCTTCAGTGTTGATGGTCCTGTCTGCTAGAACGCTCTACCAGACTATTTAAAGATAAGTCATCTGACCTTTCATTTCACTGTTTTAGGCAACAGTTAAATTTTGCAAATATTGACTTAGCCTACATAACAGTACGGTAGCGCATTAGAGACTTGCGTTGATGCGTAGACAAATGTATTTTTAGATTAAATTAGATTAAATTAAATTTCAGCCAAATGCGCCCATAACTTTTCGTGTAAATCCTTCTAGGAAACGAACGGACCGATAAATAAACGACACAGGCGGAAGTAACGATCGGTTAATAGTTAAACTGTATAGCTCTACACACGAAACGCATCTCAAGAGCTGCGAAGCGTCACCTGCCATATAAGATCACACGGAGTTACTTGCCACCGGAGACAGGTGAACGCGCCCCGCCTCAACCCCAGCCAGATAGGCCGATACTCGATTTACCTACTGCGGAGGGATGAAAGGCTGAGTTGACCTCAATGTTGGTTATATACGGACATGCTTAACCTGTCTGCAGACTGTCACCCGTCCGAGACACGACCGGGAGTCGAACCCACGACCTCGTGATCGCAACTCCGACGTACGTCCTATCCGTTACACTATACCAAGCCAGCCACCTACCTATAAAGGGTATGCTTACCGGACGGCGAAAACTCTGAGTCGGGACTATGCAGCTGTGGACTGGCGGTGGTGACAGGAATCTGCTGCGGTCTAGTAGCGGGTACAGGTTGCTGATGTAGTGATGGTACGTGCGTCGGTCGCTCGGCGGCGCTAGTTGGTGTCACAACACTGCTACAGCAGTCGTTACACAGTAGCTCCGAGCCGTTGTATGTCACCTTGTCGCCCGCAGCGAAACGACCGCTGTAGATTCACACACACACACATTACACATATACATTCACATATCATTAGCATCATGAGTACACCAGTGATGCAGTCCTCAATACCAAGGTGCCGGTTTCGATTCGTCTCGACGACAAAAACGTCCTAAGAATTGCAAGACTATAGCGAATAAATTTCGACAGTCAAATAATAAAAACTAGAAAAGCAGTCGTAGCCCGCACACCTCCGCCAAGGGCTTGTCAGATTGTAATGTAGATTTCACCTATGCGTTTCAAACTATAGTTGCATTTTCCACAGTGACCTAGTTCTACGTAACCTAAAAACCGTGATTGGATAGGCCTACACTGCCGCTTTGCAGCGGTTCCGCTTATGCCCCCTTTAACGCAATGGTAACGAAAATTTCAAAGTGATCCAGAATCCAGGATTCCTGCCGAATTGCCCCCAAAATTGAATCACCTGTAGCTTATGCTATGCCCGACATACCCTCAAAATTTCAGAAAGATCCGTCCATAACTTTTTGAGTTATGTTGCTAACACACACACACACACACAGACAAACAAAAACCGGCAAAAACATAACCTCCTTGGCGGAGGTAATTATGTTACTGTAATTACCATCGGCTGGCGTCAAGTATATAGCGTGCCGTGACGGAATTTTTTTTCTTAGTGATTGACATTTATACACAGAAACATCTGATGACGGATCGACCAGGATTTTTCATCCGTGACGGATGAAAAATCCTGGTCTCGGCCTTAAAAATGTCTTGTTGTATCACTGGCTGTTAGTTCTACATGAGTAATTTGCTAACTTGAATCTCTCTGGCATCACTCGGAAAATTGCTGAGGCGGGAAAACGCATTTCTGTATGGGCCACATCTTCAGATATTGCAATCAATGACTATGGGCACACGAAATGCGCCAAAATTCCAAAATCAACCAATCGAGAGAGAAACGCTCTACATCGAGCCTAGGGAAGGGCAAAATTCCACGTCGATGCGCATCCGTCAGCGTCCCATATATACAGTACGTAATATCACCCGGCAGGGGCATCCTCACGTGACGTCATCACACTTAATGACGTCACGTCGTGACGTGATCCATCCTTCACCTCAACCAAATCCACCAATAGTTACTTTGTTTTCTTCTTTCACGACTCCCTCCCTCATTCTCGTTTGGGGGTAGTTCCCACGTGCGCCGGCGTCTGGGGGACGTCTGGGGAGGCGAATGCTAACATCCATTCGGCACGTAGAAAAGTAATACATTTCCACGCACTCTGTGCTGTGGCAGGCCAATTTTCGTGCAATGTAAACTAGATTGGATACAGTTTGTTAATAGATTCGCTACAATGACTTTCTTTGGCTTGCAGAATCTGGCAGACCAAAGAAAGATTATTAGTTTATAATTATGCAATTAATGTACAATAACAGTGCGTTATAAGTACCTCGCATGCTATAAAAATTTATCTTGGAACTTGACTATTGGTCTTTCAATCATTTTCGGTGAACTTTTGGTTCCGGCGTTTCTATTCTCTTGTCGAATCACTCACCCACTCACTCACTGGACCGCTTGACCAGCGACGGGTCGTTGCGCCCTCCAGACTTCACGATCACCGGCCATATCCCAGGCGGCAGCTGCAGTAAGCCCGACGTCAATCTCCAGCTGGCGAATCCACGTATGTCGAGGACGGCCACGCGGACGCTTCCAGTCCAGCCTGTCGTCAGGTCGGACACCTGTACGGGTGTTGACTGCCAGACGAAGTGCCTCGTGCGCGGGAACAGACTCTTGTAGACGG
>Ga0209367_1009072_pt1 | contig 13537 bp, 5 predicted proteins | sample WorMetLIZISLAND2_FD_187412 | JGI IMG/M metagenome (GOLD analysis project Ga0209367, IMG submission 187412) | Marine gutless worms symbiont microbial communities from Max Planck institute for Marine Microbiology, Germany - Olavius geniculatus... ... | reverse complement strand
CTATTTTATACACAGCCGGAGTTATGACCGTTTAGATAATTGCTTAATTTTCCCCATCGGCGCCATTGTATTTTTTTATTTTTGTGAATAAATATGTATAATATTAAATTTTAATTTTCTAACCCCAAAAAAGCACTTCCATGTGTAGAACCGCGTCGTTTGACGCTTTAAGCGTAAAAATCCCTTAAAAGGTCTGACCTGTGGGTGAGCGGAAGAAAGAAAAGGCATATATAAATAAAAAATTTTGCGTATATTTTACCCATTTGCCGAGAAGCCCCCCTTGGAGGTATATGCATAAAATTTTACAGTACGGATCCCCTTGCCGACGTAATTAACCTTGCCAAATTTTATTTCAATTAGATCAAGGGTTTCGATTCTCTAGGGGGCAAATTTTTGGCTTTCTCATAGGAAAGAGAAGTCGCCGTCAACACAGGGCTTGAACTACCGTTCAGCCTGTGATTAAGAGATTGTCCGTGGTTCCGTGTGTACACTGTGTTCAGAAAAAAAAAACACCCATTCACGTTTTCTTTTATATTACCGTGAAAAATGCTTAAATTTTCAAAAAAAATTCAGGGAATGTTTAGGAGCAAACAGGAATTCCACCCGTGGAAAATGTAAATTTCCTTTGCTACCGGTGACGTCACGCTGACGTCATATTTTCGTCTTTGTAAATTAAGGGGTTTACCGTTGAAGACAGACATCTGATAAAATGTTTGCTAGTCAGCAAGAGTTATGTAGCCACAAGTTTGCGCAAAATGTTTTCGGACAATGGACAGACAATAAATTATTGATGAAATGTTACTTTTAAATAAAAAAAAATGAAACGACCGGCAGTATCAAGCCGTTCGACTGGTAGTGGGCAAGTGATCATCGACGCAGTGATGCGGTGCGCTACGCCAGCCAACATCAACAAAGTTGAGAAATCTTGCACTCAGCCCAAAAAATAAACCACGGAACAGTTCACAATGGAAAATTACGTGATGGATCACAGACTGTGCGGTAGCGCCAGTCCTGTTGTAAGGGTGACCAGCCATTTCAATGGGAAACGCCAAAATTTGACCCCTCGTATTTCCCAAACACCTTAATTTTTCCACACCAAAATCTGCAGAGATAATTACATCCAGGCTATCTCTTGATGTGCAAAATTTGGTGAAAATCCGTTCACGGAGGGCTTCCCCACGAATAGGTGAAATACAACGCTTGCGTGACTTTTTGTGCCTTCCCTTTCCTTTTTCCTTCTTGCCGTCCTCTACAGAAAAAAAACGACTGAACTGATTTTAACGCACGATGGCTCATATAACGCGGTTTCGCGCAAGGAAGTGCCATTTGGGGGTTACAAAATTTAAATTCAACATTTTCACCTATTTTTGTCACAAAAATATGAAAAATTGCAATGGCGCCTATGGGAAAAATTAGACAATAGTAGCCCATTTACGCCGGTTGTAGAACCGCCCACGCATTTTTAAAATCTCTTAGCTCCCTTACTCAGCAACTTATACCCTAGCTCGTGCTGTTCTGCCGCCCTAAACCGGAAATAATGACTAACTTAGCGCTCCTACGCCAGGTCGTCAACCCTAACCGGAAGTTCTTCGGCCCTAGCGTCAGCATTTTTAAGGGCTCATCCGGAAGTCTGTTGGCCTGTGGCCCATAGGCGCCTGGCCCGACGCGTGTCCACGACGAGCCTGTAGACCCGTACGTCTCGTGACGTCATCCGAAAGTCGGTTGGCCTGTAGGCGTAGTACGCGCGCTTATGACGTAAGCACTCCGTAAGTCGGTGAACGCCTGTAGGCGGTCAGGCGAGATGACGTAATGTTTATTTTTGGTACGGTCTTCCGGAAGTCGGTAGGCCCGTATGCGGATTAGATGACGTAACGACGCGTCTTCTATACAGTCGTAGGACCCGCACGCGCTTTCCCGCTGTCCGCCAGTAAACAGGTAAGTATATCACAAAACTTTCTACTTCCTGTTTAATTTTTTGGTTCAAATACTCAAGTTTACGTAACTATACGGTGCATTGTATACATTTGTTAAAACCTCACTAACTTTATTTTCTAATTCGTACAACACTAGTCATGACGTCTACTACACATAAACTACACATATTAACTGATAGGCCAGTGTCATTTTTTTCTTGTTGGAAAATAAAAATACACAAATACAGTACATTCGTCGGTCCGCCATGACAGATAGCAGCAGGCAGTAGTTCAAAACGCGCTACGTGCAAAGCGCTCTATTTCCATTGTAAGTACATGTAAGTCGTCCGCCCGTCCGTAGCGCTGATGACGTATCGTGGAGTTACGTTACTTCTGGAAAGCGAAATTGGGGATCTGATCGGCGACAAAGTTTTAGAGAAAACATCACTAAATTTTAAGTAATTTCGGTTATTTATTTGTCACCAATGTAATGCATGACGTCACTCGGAATCACCTATGCAAACATGAATAATTAATAAACGCATTACATCGCGTGGTCGTTTGCTACGACAGTAGGCCAGCCTTGTAAAATGTAACTACACTGTGTCCCAAAAAAACATCCCCGGCATTTTCGACTGTAACTTGAAAACCAATTACCACATTTTGGTAATTTTTGGTAAAACTATTTCGGATACAACTTGCCATCAAATGATCGTTCAGTTTTCCACCTCACCTAACGTTTGTTTCTGCACTACCTGGGGAAAACACAACCAGCGAAATATCACTTTTTATCAAATGTGATATGATCGCTTAATTAACATAACATGTAAAAACACACTTTGTCTACATTTTTGGCACTTTGGTTGACATTTCATCCAGTTGTCTATTTTTCAACTGCCTGCAGTAAAATTGCTCGAAGTGTTGGCTGACTAGGCCTATGTGAACACAGGCAAGGAGACGCTTTCTCCATTTATTGACAGCAGTATCGATAATGTTCTGCTCCAGACCAATGCAGGCTGTACCAGTCGCTTCTTGACTCTTCAAACATTCCTAAACTTCATCTGGTAAACACGCTGCTGTATGACAGTCAAACCTTGTAATAGACTAACTGTTGGGGCCCACAGATCAGGATAGATGGAATTTATTGACATTTTTTCACTCATTTTAACACGTGTTATTCTTCGTCTGCTTTCCCCATTCAGTGCAAAAGCAAACGTTGGGTGAGGTGGAAATTAAAACACTTATTAAATAACCCGTTGTGTGAGAAATATTTCTGCCAAAAATTATTAAAATCTGCTAATCTTTATTCGCATTACGATCGATAATGTCGGGGATGTTTTTTTGCAGGTTTTCTGTTTATTTCAACACATATTTCGCTTGATCTGCTTTCTGTAGGTAGTGTAAAAACAGACAGTGGGTGAGGTGGGAAACTGAATGGTAATTTGATGACAAGTTGTGTCAGAAATATTCATACCAAAAATTATCAAAATTTGATAATTGGTTTTCAAGTTACAGTCGAAAATGTTGGGGATGTTTTTTGGGGGACACAGCGTAGACTAGCCAAAGATTAGATATGATGCTTCTCGATAATATTGTCACCGTTGTGGACTATGAACTGTATGTATATGTATTTTTTTTATTCTGTATTGCTATTGTGTTATTCTCTGTATATTCTACCGTCATCGGTAAATTAAAGATTATCAATAAGCTTACATTTTCCCTGAAAAGCGGACGAAAACGCGCTATTTTATAAATGGGGAAATCGGTTCTTACAAGAAGTCATAATTATAAGTTAATATGTAAGATGTGTATAGTCTACGCGCCTTGACGTGTGATCTGATGGAGGAGTTCGTTGCCAAGCCAGAATTCTCCGTCGAGTTGTCCGAAGCCGAGTCGATATCCGCTCCAGTTCCGGTAGAAGTCAACGCTGCCGTCCAGTCGACGCTGCATCAGCGTCCAGCCTGTCACCACAGAGCGCTGCAGCTTTACTTGCTTAACCCATTTTCCCACAGTTCCAAAAATGAAACACTCATTCTGATGGTAAATCACAAAATAATTCGAGCAAAAATGGGTTAAAACAATTACGATTAGAATGAGTTTTGTTGATTAACCAATTAACTATAAAATTAGAATTAGCCGATGAAATAATCAATTAGCTAATTAGAGACATTTTAATAACTACTCATCGTTGCTTACTGGTATCGTTGTGAATGTAGCAGCAAACTGTGAACGGTTCAGCAGATGAACTCGGTTTGACGGACGTGTACTGAAAGCCGTCCACATGCTGCAAGATGCTCTGCTCGTAGGCTTCTTCGCAATCTGCGACATAACAAACGCACTTATTACATATTTAGCATGCGAACCTTCTTTAAAAATGTCGCGTCCATTTGTCCTCACGGGCTTTTAGCTTGGCAACAGACAAAACAATAGAATAACGTGAACAAATAACATGAAATAATTAACGGTAACATTTTCAGGCCAAATGCAAAGTTCAGTTCAAAAAATGTCTTGCCGAACACAAACGGCGAAATATTATTCCTCAGCACAGCTAAAGTTCTATCGTGTCAAAAGTCACATTAAGCTCGCTGGGTGGGTAATCAAACTTGGTCGTTTAGCGACAACAGACTCGAACATGAACGAATGAATAAATGCTATTTAACAACAACATACAGTAGGCCTACACGCAGAACGCAGATACTTGAAACTCTGCACCTATGTAGGCCTACAGTATGATTGGTGGTTCTTGCCCGTAGGTGCAGCTGACAACAGGTAGCCTACAGTGTATGCAAGTAGCTTAGAGCACCGACGACACAAAAAGTATCAGATCCTCAGCTGCTAATTCGCTAATTCGCTGTCGGTGCTCGAGAAACCTGTGTATAGCAGCAGCTGCCGCAGCAGCCGTAGCGCAAGACTAGCATCTTGACTTCCAGACGGCACCTACTACGAATTAGCGCAGTTTTTGACGTATTGCGCGTACTCTGTTCAACTTGCTGTCCGGAGTGGGGGGATGTGCGTAAATTCCTTCCAGTCGTCTCCGTGAGCGCGGCAAGCTCGTCCCATTGCCGTTCAAATCCACTTGGAGGCTCATTGGCGTCGGCGTTTCACGGCAGAACCCCGCCGTGCGTGCTTCAGCGCCGTTTAACAGCAAGGTGCTACTGGGGAGTGACGAACTATTCGCTACTGGTACTGCACTGGCAGAGACCTACTGACAAGCGGTTATGCGTCAAACAACAAGGACAGTAGTAATTCGGTAAGAGGCGGAATCGGCGTCGCTGATCGATGCTGGCGACTGCTGAACCATAAATTATTTTTTTCATAAGTCGAAAGCAATTCCATGTTTTGGCGTGTTCGATCCAAAAATCTCCTTCTCCCCGGCGGGGTCAGGAACTCTATCTAAACACTGCGTCATTGGAATCCCACAATGCACCTTCCAAATAAAACTAAAGTTCGTTCAACGGTTTAAGCAAATTCGCCCTCTCACCTCTCCAGCGTGCCGCCAAGCCTGTCATCGTAACGCCACCTCCCAGGATCGGTTATATTCCCCGCGGTGTCACAGTATGCGGTCGAAGGGGCGTCTGTTGCGGGCGGCCGTGGTGAGAAAAGTCGACGCACGGTGGCGCCTCGCTCTGTGGCTTTATTTATTTATTTATTCATTAGTTCAGCACTAACATTCAAGAACAGAAGCTAAATAAAGGTACAAATACGATTACAATGTCAGGCAAGGACAGAAAGGCTCCATACGAAGCACTGACAACTATCCTAATCAGTACAATAGGTTAAAAACTTCGACAAATCAGTACGTTTCACGCGTCTTTCCCGACATCTTTTTTTCTGCTGTATCTGGAAGCTAAGTTATAGTCAGGCTTGCCGTGGATATAGATATCCATGGATATATTCATGGATATTATGCTGGCGCACCTGCTAATTAAACTGAATACTTATATGCTTTGTGTTTCCATAATATTTTCTTGTCTGTCGTTTTTACTCTGCGTTTTTCTCTTTGTTTACATTACTGAGTCAAATAACAACTAGTGACATCAGCACGCTGTTATTTAATCAGCCCAAATTAATTTATCAGTACTATAACAGCAACAAATCCAATTTTCAGTGCTTTAATACTGTTCGTTGAGCAACAAAAGGTTTACCCATTTGAGAGTTTATTTATAATTTTTATCAAACCTTTTTCTGCTTACTAACATATTTAATGCTAGTAGGAAGTACAACCCAAGAACGCTTCAAAAGCGTCCACTCTACCCTATATCTGTAGTCGTACATGAATGCAACTTGCGTCTTGGAAAACGAGAATCCCAGCTGTTGCTAGGGTGTGCCGACCGTAGCCTCTTCCTTTCTTATGGGAAAGGTGATGTTATTCAGCAGCACACTGACACGCAGTCAGTGTTATGCGGGCATGTAATTTTTGCTGTTTTCGATGTGCAAGTCCTTAAATGTTGCCGTTAACAAGTGTATAAACTAATGTTTTTTACATTTATTTATTTTATCGTCCGATCGGCCTATGGAGTTCGAATAAAGCATAGATGTGATAAACGTCAAAAAAATTATAATAAACGTTAATAAACGGGTTTATTAGGCAAAAGATTGTAAACGTTTGTAAACTAAAAGTCAGCGTACACAGAGCGTAAGTTTGAATATTAGGCCTATTATTTGGATAATTCTAAATTCCAATAAAAGTTTTTTCATTGTCAAAGAATGTCTTACTCCAGTTCTGTAACAACCGTTTTACAAAAGTGTCCAGAATTTACTCACTTTGATCTTATAGCTACGTGAAAACTAAGTTGAGTTGTCCTGTCCACTAATTATTGAACGCAATGCACTATAGCTTGGCTTCCCGTCATAACTTAGCTTCGTTTCGCTCATGTGATTTTTATTGAGATAAACGTTGACAAAATAATAAACGCGTTTACAAAGATTTTTTGTAAACGTTGTAAACGTCTATCACATCTATGGAATAAAGTCGGCCATGCATTTTGTAGGCCTAGGCTAGGCCTAGACACCATCATTCAGAAGCCTGCAACAAACCAGAACTAAGAAAGGCCAACTGAGCTGTCGGTTAAAGGTTAGGTAGGGCACAGTACATAATTCGCGCCTTCGGCGTGGCCTGTGTACTGTGGTTAAGATCTACTGTTGGCGACTGAACACGAAAATAGTGGTGCGATCGCGATTCTATCCCCTTTTCAAGCTGTTCGTTGGGTGAACTGCTCGAAGCAGTAGGTATATTAAGCATAGGCCAATGCTGCGATACTGAAATAGACAACCGTAGACTATAGCTCTGATGTTTTAGTGCATTTTAGGCCTATACTATTAGTTCTTAGATTGATACTGTTACTTTATAATCGTTTTGCAGGATGTTGCCATTTCCGGCAAATTTACTTAATAACATTAAGTAAGTAAATAAGTAAGTAAGTAAAATGTGAATTTATATAGCTCATATTATTATAAATAAATGTACAAAACATCAGTTTATACACTTGTTAACAGCGACATGCAATGAGTGACACATCGAAAACAGCAAAAATCATAAAAAGGTGATATTACTCATCATCACATCGTCTAACTGTCAATGTGCTGTTGAATAATATCACCTTTTTATGATTTTTGCTGCTTTCGATGTGTCACTCATTGCATGTCGCTGTTAACAAGTGTATAAACTGATGTTTTGTACATTTATATCTGCTGTTTTATTGCAATAACGAAGTTTTTTTGTTGATGGTCAATTATAAACCGTCTGCTTTACACGGCTATGAAAACACTGAATCTTAAGTATTTCAGGAGTCACGATTTTGATCTTTAGGGGTCACATGACGTCATCAGTCACGTGACCATCGGACTCGGCATATGTGGTTTCCTATTGGTGGTCCATTGGAACCATGCATCTATCTTGCACCGTTACGGAGATGTAAAGCCTCAAATTTGCATTTGCGCATGTTAAAGGCCAAAAGTTCACTGCGCATGCTCCGTGTCACGTGACCGATAGGCAGGGGGCCAAAATGACCACATATTTGGAATTCCCAAGTCTATATTGCCTATTCACTATACAACTTTTATGGGCCTACAATGACGATTAGGGGTCGTTTATAGGTGAATTTTTTATACAGGAGCGTTTTTGTCCGAAAATTTTTAAGTCCGTTTTTTGCCAATGTTCGACTTTGGGGGGATTTTGCAGGGGTTAGATATTAACTTCGAATTTGATACAACTTGACTTGGTGATGTGATCGGCGAGGTACCGAGGTATAGTACAGTCGACTAGTCGAGGGTATGATCTACTTGCACATTATAGGCCTTTCAAAATCTACGTTTAATGCCTTGCCTACACGCACAGATTTTCTTGTTCGAGGTGTTGTCCGACATTGCCAAGCCTTCCGAGGTTTAAAAATTGTCCGAAAAAATCGGTGCGTTTAGCCACGACTTAAGACCAACAGCTACTTTGGGAACATACTAATGTTGGTCTACGTTTGTAGTTAAATATACACTGTGTCTCAAAAAAACATCCCCGACATTTTTGACTGTAACTTGAAAAACAATTACCAGATTTTGATAATTTTTGGTACAAATATTCCTGACACAACTTGCCATCAATTGACCGTTCAGTTTTTCACCTCATCTAGCATTTGTTTGTGCACTACCTGGAGAAAACACAATTAGCGAAATATCACTTTTTTTATCCCATGCGATACGATTGCTTAATTAACATAACGCGTAAAAGCACATTTCGTTCACATTTCTGACACTTGGGCTGAAAATTCATCCAGTTGTCCATTTTTCAACTGCCTGCAGTAAAATTGCTTGAAGTGTTGGCCCACTATGCGAACACAGGCAAGGAGACGCTTTCTCTATTCACTTGACAGCAGTATCGATAAAGTTCTTCTCCATACCAATGCAGGCTGTACCAGTCACTTCTTGACTTCACAAAGATTCCTGAACTTTATCTGGTAGACACACTGCTGCATGACAGTCAAATCTTGCAATAGACCCACCGACAGATTAGGATAGGTGGAATTTATTGATGTTTTTTCAATTCATTTTAACACGTATTGTGCTTGGTCTGCTTTCGCTAGGTAGTGCAAAAGCAGACGTTGGGTGAGGTGGAAACTAAAACACTTATTTAATAGCCAGTTTTGTCAGAAATATTTCTGCCAAAAAGTATTAAAATCTGCTGATCTTTCTTCAAGTTACGATCCACAATGTTGGGGATGTTTTTTCAGGTTTTCTGTTTATTTCAACACATATTTCGCTTGATCTGCTTTCCCTAGGTAGTGCAGAAGCATACATTGGGTGAGGTGGGAAACTGAACAGTCACTTGATGGCAAGTTGTGTCACGAATATTTCTACCAAAAATTATCAAAATCTGATAATTGGTTTTTAAGTTACAGTCAAAAATGTCGGGGACGTTTTTGGGACACAGTGTAGTCTTGTACGCCAGAAATTTTTAAAGTTATTTTTGTAGCAACTATCAAATGTTGAATCTTTTTTTATTTAAAAACACCAAATAGCAGTCGAACGAAATGTCCTTTACAAATGCGGATTCGTGAACGCTGTATGCTGCTGATAGAAATTTATTGAGATAAAAAAAATTTCTTATAGCATCAACTGTCGTGTATGCTATGTATGCTATATATTAAATACTATTTACGTGTTATGTAAATGTTTTTGTTCAGAATCACAGAAATGAAAACAATGAGATATTCTTCGTCGACCGTGATTGTACAAGTTTTCTTAGCCGCAACGATTCCAGTGCACGCTTCCGCCTATAAAATCCTCATGATTCCCGCGCTAATAGGAAAGAGTCATGTCTTTCAATTGGCTGCTGTGTCCAAAAGTCTGATTGATAAAGGTCACCAGATCATCTTCTTCGTCGGAGAAAGTTACCCTCTGAACCTTCCTGAGTTGCAAAATCGTTCCGAATTCAGAGTAATCCGGTACCGAGATACGGCAAAAGAAGCACACATGAACTACAACTATGATGCAGTGGAAGACAACTTCACCAGATCTGCGCTGGAGCCAAGCGGAGACATATATCGGACGCTTTCAACGCTTTGGAATATGTACGCAAATTGGCTGTTCTTTGTCGCCGTTTGGCTTAGTCTAGTTGATAACGTCTTTTGGTCGCATCAACGAAGTTAATCAACGCCGGACCCGGTTAGTACTTGGATGGATGACCATCCCGGTATGTAACCAGCCACCCAGGTCAACTCAGCCTAGCCATCCCTCCGTGGATAAGCGCAAAGAATGGTCTCATACCAGCAAAAGCTGAAACATAAACAAGCACGTGGCGAGATACAGTGTACACTAGCCCCGTGTCCGCGGTTTGGCGTTCTCCAACTATTGTTTTTTCGTGGTCCGTAATTTTTAGGTCCTGCAACTTTATTGAGTACGTTTATTCAGAACGTGTCGTCAGCCTTGGACTATAGACTTTATTCTTTAGGCCCCTATTGTCATAGTGTGCCAACTGCAATTCTTTCAGTTATTTCGCAGTTTCACAGAAATGTAAGAATTTGATTCTTTGTGTTATTATGTGTTTGAACTCCAAACTTGGACGATATTAGCGATTGCTTGAACCTGCTAGAAAATGACTCGGACACTGCAGTGTTTAGAGATCTTTGTTTATTTTACAGGGTGCGGCAAAAATGTATCCCCATAAAGTTTTTCGCCGTTGTCTAGCCACCATTTAAAATTGTAATCTAAAATTTTACATATATATTTACTACAACGTTTTACATCTAATTACTGATTGAAATGTGATTCTGTTAAAAACGACAAAGTTATAGATTTTTTAACATGACTTCCTACCGATTTTTCAATATAAAATATTCAAGCTAAGAACGCTATTTAATTTTCAAAAACCGCTCACCACGTTACTATCGATGACGTAACAGTAACATTTTGAGAAACAGTAATTTATATTGTTTATAAATTATCATTAAATTATCGTTTTTTAAAGCAATCGCTGGCTGCCCACCGGATTCGTCTTCCAGCAGGACGGCGCGTCAGCATACACAGCACGCAGCACACAGAACTGGCTGCCGGCCAATTGTCCTGATTTCAAAGGACCAGGGACCTTCAAATTCACCGAATATAAACCCAAAGGACTATGACGTTTAAGGTGCAATGTTGGAGGCGTACCGCAAGCTTTAAACAAGAAAGCGCTTCGAGTTACCAGGAACAACCTGTCACAAGAACCGATCCGCAAAGCTGTGGAAGATTTCTTGAGCTTGGAGCTGGCAGTGGACACTTTGAACATTCCCATTGACAATGACATTCTGGCATCTGATCATTAGTTAACTACGTTGTTTCAACGATGTTATTGTATTAATGTTGTAGCTTGAACATTTTAATGCTAAAAATCGGAAAGCTCTCATGTTGAAAAAATCTTTGTCATTTTTAAAAGAATCACATTTTGCTTAACTGTTAGCTGCAGAACGTATCAGACAGTAAAATTGTAAAACTTCAGATTAAAATGCCAAACGGTGGCTGAAAAAACAGCGAAAAACTTTGGGGGTTACTTTATTTTGCCGCAGGCTGTGAATTACTAATTTTCAATGTGTGTCACTGACTGACAGCTAGGTCTCTGGATACAATGTGGGACTTCAAGGACTTGGTATAAAATATTAGAATAATTTGTTGCAATGAAGTCACTGGAGATCATAAATTGTTTGTTTGTTACTGTCAGGTCAAAAGGGTGGCGCTGGTGCCGGATGCTGACAACTGACAACGAGGAGGTTCTGCAGGAACTGGAGAGAGAGCGAATAGACATGGCGGTTGTTGACGGCTATTTCATCACAGGCTGCTACTATCTTGTACCACATCGATTGCGTATCCCTTGGATCACGTTCGCGATTACGGTCGATCCACTTCTTATCAGAGTACCCTGGCTGCCTTCGTTCGTTCCCATTCAACTACTTCCGATCTCGGATCGGATGAGCTTCGCCGAGAGATTTCAGAACACGATCAGGTGGATCTACCTGTCCTTCGTGCTGCCGAAGATGTTCCCCGATCCCAAACCGGAAGTTATAGAAAAATTCCGCCGATACGGTCACTTCAGCTCGATTGACGAACTGGTGTCAAAGTCAGTCTTGTGGCTGCTGGCGTTGGATGCCTTTGTCGATTATCCGCGACCCACGATGCCGAATATGATCTACGTTGGCGGTCTGACGATCAAACGCTCCCGCAGCACACTTCCTCCTGATATCGAGAACTTCATTGACGGCGCCAAGGAAGGGGTAATTCTCATGACGTTTGGGTCGTATGAGTCAGTTTCATCCAGCGTCCCGGCGCACATGGTCGAGAAATTTTGCTCGGCCTTTCGTCGCCTGGACGGATATCGAGTACTCTGGAGATTGAACAACAAAGACGACGCAGAACTCCCGGACAACGTTATGATATCTCAGTGGCTGCCGCAGAACGACATCCTTGCCCATCCAAACGTTAAACTCTTCATCACACACAGCGGAAATAATGGACAGTATGAGGCTGTATACAATGCGATTCCCATGATCGGATTTCATTTGATCTTCGATCAGTTTTACAACGCCAAACGTCTCGATCACAAAGGTTACGGTCTGTCGATGGATTTGCACGACTTCACAGCGGATCAGCTGCTCGACAACATCCGCGAGATATTAGGCGATAAGTCGTACAAGGAACGCATCGTGAAGGCGTCTGAGATATTCCGGAGTCAACCTCAGAGTCCGGTGGAAAGAGCGACGTTCTGGATCGAGCACGTTTGTCGATTCGGCGGCGATCATCTGCGATCAGCCGGCAACGACTTACCCCTCTACTCGTACCTGATGCTAGACATCCTTGCCTTCTTGCTCATCGTATTTCACATTCTCGTCTACCTGTTGTACAAACTGCTCAAACTGATTGTGAATAAATGTTGTGAACGCGCGCCATCTAACAACTCGTCGAAGAAGAACAACTGACTTTGCGGTTGGCGCTTGATTGCTAGGAGCGGAATTTTAAATCCCCTAAATCGTGTTTACTGTCGAGAGTAGAACGCAGGTCGGTCTTCGCATTATACCCCGTTTACACGATCAAGCTGGCTCGACGAGCTGGCTATATGTTAGCTAGACGAGCCAGCTCGATGTTTGCTCGACGTTTGCTTGACGTTTGCTCGATGTCTGCTCGATGTTTGCTATGCTTTATGCATGCTTCATATTTGCTCGATGTTTGCTGGACGTTTGCTTGATGTCTGTTCTATGTTTGCTCGATCGTGTAAACGGGGTGTTAAACTCTGTCCCGAATATGTAGTATTTGCTTGATCATTAAGTTAACATTGTGTCTTAGAAAATAACCTCACTTTATATTGTTATAACTTTTTAGATGGCATAGATGTTAACAATTTTGCTAATTTTTGGGCCCTTGACAGAAAGTCCTAAAAACACGCCGCAGGGAATTTTTAACAAACACATACACAGGGCTGTGCGGGTATAGGCCTACCCGTACCCGGGGGTACGGGTACAGTGCAATGCTACGGGTCGGGTACGGGTACGGCACTACGGGTCGGGTAAAATACGGGCATACCTGTAAATTAATAATAAGACAACTCGTGATAAACCAACTTATCACATTGACTTGTAGGTATCACACGCTGAACGGTAGTTCAAGCA
>Ga0209367_1009071_pt1 | contig 13538 bp, 10 predicted proteins | sample WorMetLIZISLAND2_FD_187412 | JGI IMG/M metagenome (GOLD analysis project Ga0209367, IMG submission 187412) | Marine gutless worms symbiont microbial communities from Max Planck institute for Marine Microbiology, Germany - Olavius geniculatus... ... | reverse complement strand
AAAATTTGGGGGCGCAGCACCCCCTAGGGGCCGAAATATGTTCTTCCGAAAAATGCGCTTTTGGTGGGTACAAACTCACATCTAGATCTCCAAGGTTACTGGACCGATCTTCACCGGACTTGTTTCACCTAACGCGGGAGGAATTGCTGTCGAACGAGTAACTCACCGATTTTGAATATCTTCATCCGTTCCGGAGATATTCGCCGCCAAACTTCGAAGTCGACCGAAATCGGGCCAAATTTCGCATGTTTTTGGCCCCTAAAATGTTTTGGGGAGGCTCCCCCAAAATTTTGGACCGGGATTATAAAATTGAACACAGCATCGAGCATCGTGCAAAATTTCGCGCCGATCGGCCGACGGAGCTCGGAGGTTACGCGAGAAAAAAAAGAAAAAAAAACCACAGCAAAACATAAGTCCTTCCGAAAACTATCGTTTTCGGGCGGACTAAAAACTAAACAAATGAAAAAAATGTCACATGAAGTCATGATGTAAGAGTCACAGCAACGTCATATTGTTGTAGACAGTCCAATATCTTTACATTCTCCGGAAAAAGAGATTATCATTTTCCAAATGCTTGCCATCATATCTACTTCATGATGCTGTCTAAGTTAGGTGATTGATCAAAAATTTAATGTTTAAAATTTTATGAATCATTCAAAATGCTAACTATTAATCCTGTAAAACGTATCTAACCTGAGCTGTTGATGTTGAATCTGGCCTGCGTGAGCTGGTCGGCATTGCTGGAGCAGATAACCATGACACTGACAGTGGATTGTTCGCATCTCCAGTCTCTACCACAGCTCGTACCTGCATGAACATGCACAAAATGATCAGAATAGTTCATGCTTTAATACTTAAATTCTTAAAACATCAAAAAAATCTGAAATATACGTTTTGCAGGGAATTTAATTTTCCGTACCAGTTGTGGGTTTTATAAAGATGACGTCACTGCAACGTCATTTATAAGCATTAAATACGGCAACGTTCGCACTGAAATTGTTCCGTAAAGAACAGCATACCGTTATTCTTTTTTGTAGGCAAAAAGACTTTATGCAAATAAGATTCACTCTGTCATGCATTCAATGTATGGCGACAAATGTTTACGAAGCCAACAGTACAAGTCTGGTGTATGAAAATGGTAGGCGGGCAGAAATCTGCATCAGATACCGAGGTGCAATCAGTCGTTCGTCAGTGGCTTGGACAGCAGCTGGCATCGTTCTTTGCATCAGGCATTCAGAAACTTGTTGACAGATAAAACAAATTTAAAACAAATTTGGATGATAAGGTGGAAAATTAAACATTAATGTTTAGCGTTTAAAGAGGCGACATTAACTTATTAATTTTATTCCTTTTTTCGCTCCTATGCTGGTTGTCAGTTCTGAGTTATGCTAGATTACTGGCGGAAAAAATAATACACAAATAGACTGTGTTCTATTAACTGCTGACATCACAATAGTGACGTCAGCATCAAAAAAAAATTTTCATGCATGTTCAGAATTAAATTCCTCACAAAACGTATATTTCGGATTTTTTTCTATTTTAAAAATTAATGGAATGGCACCATTTTGTAAACTTATTTATCGAACGACCCTCGTATCTGCAAAGCTCCTGATATGACCAACTTAACCTCTTTTATGTGCTGCATTGTAGAATTAACATTCTGCAATACCAGATTAATACAGGTCACTGTATATTTTTGGAAATTTATTTACGTCTTGATCTGTAAATCAACACACAGGTTGTCTGTGCCCTGTGTAACGTTTGCACAAGTTTCAGCTCATCGAAAAAGTCTTTTTGCTTTTGAGCCAAAAGCCAAAATGGCACAGATGGGCAAGCCCTTTCAAGTAGCCCATTAGGCCGGCTGCATAAGCAAGGATCAGAGGATTCCACTAGCAGATACCACTGCAGCAGTTTGGACATGACGCTGTTGAGATACGGAAGCATCATTCTTAGTTAGGGCCGATGTCACATTACAGAATCTCCCCCGTGACAGAGTCTCCCCCAGGCAATGAGCATCTCTGCAATGTGATGCCGCCATGCTGCGGTGGCTGTGGTGTTAGAGTAACAGAGAAGATGCGACTGTATGGCAACTTTGACATCTGACACGGCAAGGTTCTAGTTAAGATCAGACTACAGAGATGGACATCGCAAGCACGGAACACTGTAGAGGATCGTGCAATCCGCGTAAAATTGTTGACTGTTTCCTGTGATTGCCGTGTTATGAGTCGACGTCATAAATAAAGATACATATGAGGAGTTGTATGAGTTTTTATCTAACAACTCATATCCCGACATTGATCAACCGATGGTTACCATCCTTCATGACATATCTAGCAATGGGTCATTGTTGCGTTACACGACAGCGTCGTGCAGTATGTTGACAGCCTGCGACCACATCAGCCGTTGTCACAGTAGGCTATGTGATCCATCAGCTTCTGCAGCGGCAAAGTCGACTACAGTGGCAAGCTGCAAGTCAACATAATGCCAAGTACGCCGCAGCCCAGTGGTTACGGTGTCTATGCGGCAGCGTATGCCACCGAGCTCGCATTGAACAACGCACCGGGCCTGCAGGCAACTTTCTACATGCAGCAGATGCGCGACCATCTAGCGCGGTGCCTGGAGTCCGGGGAACTTAAGCAGTTTCCTCGCGATGACACCAGACAACATAATATGGGCGACAACGCAAGGTTACCCAACTCTCCGTTGACGACTCGGGTGTCGAAGTGCTGCAGTGACTGTGTACTGTAGCTATAGTTAAGTTATTAATAATGCGGATGACAACAGTAACCATGTTTATGATGATGATGTTTCTGGGACTACCTTGTCTATATAAATGATGATAATGCTGGAAAACGAAGATGATGCTGTACCAAAATGTTTCCTAATTACTTATTGTTGATAGTGCAGCATTAGCTAGAAGCAAAGACTTTGTAACGGTGGGACAAAGTCTGTAATGCCTACATACTTGATTTCGTAAGCCAAGCTCATAGTGTATGAAAAGATAGACTTTGTCACGGGCGAGAGAGTCTGTAATGCCGGGGGCCAATCTATAATGATAATATTAGCAGATGATGATGATAATGATCACAAACGAAGATGATGTTGTAGTAAAATTCTTTTCTCATTACTTATCGTTCATAGTGCAACATTATATGGAAGGGGAGTTTGTCACAGGGGAGAGAGTCTGTAATGGTGGGAGCGAATCTATAATGACGGGGGAGAATCTATAATAGGCTTTGTACCGGGCTAAATTCCTTCGGGGGGAGACTTTGTACCAGTACAGAATCTCCGGTGGGAGACTCTGTACCGGTACAGATCCTCCGGGGGGAGACATTATAGGGGGCAGTCCTATAATACCACACAGGGTTTAAACCCAATTAAGTCCTATTCAATAAAAATGTTGACCCTCACAAATACATTAATGTATCTGAAAACATACCATAAATTCAATGTTACAACTGTATGCAATTTTGCTGTTATTACCTGTTTTAAGACACAGCTTTTTGAATTCTGAAGCCTTATATAAGCCAGAAAATGTTGTGCTGCATCAAGCATTGCAACATCACATAAAATAGGCTAGAAAATGGTACTTTCCAGCATCCTCTGGCCTTTGAGGGCCTCCTTTGTGTGAGACCCTATTCAGCTGAACATACTAAGCATGAATGAATGAATGAATGAATGACTGGTTTAATGAGATGCATCAAACGTGCATCAAACACTGCTGTGAGCAATACAAATTTATAACACTACAAGAAATACACCAATAGAAACAAACACTGAATATAAACTCAACTACACTACACTACACTCAATAGCATGCCTAAATCTCTTTCTGGTCTTGATCACAGTCTCATGTTCTGTGCTCTGGGTCCTGTTTGTTTACATCACCGATAATCAACAAGCAAATGTATTAGGTTTCACATACAGCAGCGTCGTGCAAAGAGAACTCTACTATTGCACTTCCATTTTTCTTCTTTGACACCAGTAGTGCAGTAACTTCTCCATACTGTTGCCAATGCAAGAACAACATAGGCGTCATGTGTTACAAATAATTATCACATGTCCATTAATCATTTTAAAAAAAAACAGAAATAAAAGCTACTGCGATCTGCTCGCAACACAGCTTCCTTCCTGTCTAGACAGTTTTAAATACTTTATAATACTTAGTAAAGATACATGCTTGCAACAGTTGTACAAATTTTACTTTTGCATTGACTGAAGAAAATAATGCAAGAACGTTGTTTACAATTGACTTCAACAAAAATAAAGAAGTACACATATTTAAACCACATATATCAGATATAAACAAATGAATTAATCACTCTGACCTTTTCAAAAATACACTGCAAACTGTTGTGACTGTAGCCTCCATTAGCGGCATCATTTTTGGCACTTCTCCACTTCACCTGTGTTCAACAATTCACCCGTAATATTAGCAGCAACAAAAACACCAGAAGTAAACTGATATTAAAGGAAAACTATCAGAAAAAATCGTATTCTAAGTGAATGCAAAAACTAAAATAATACGGTATCTATTTTCATTTGTACAATACAATACAATGCGATAGAGAATTTGCACTCAAAAACTGACAAACAAACTTTCAGTTTAATCTAACACAGTAACACACACAGTAACACAGTATTTAATAAAATATGTGACAAACGCACATAATAAAATAGCAAAACAGAAGAAAAATGTAATTTAGATAAGGTAACATAGCATAAAATAAAATAATTAGACACAGTCAAAAGTGATCTAACTAAAAAAGACTGTTTATGCAATTTTTTACTACAAACAGGCAACACATAATCATGTCCACGAGGGCGAAAACTGTCTGGACGCTCGGCGTAACATGACAACAGTTCATGAAGACAGTGACCAGGTTTCGTAATACTATGAAAAAGATCACGTGAGCAAGATTCCGCAATATCATTAAAGGACATAATCTGAGCAGTGTAACCAAACCTATAGAGACGTTTCAAGATAGACTGTAATTTATTCATTAGTTCCACCGTTAAAAATCCTGACCAGGCCGGGAGGGCATATCTCATCCGAGAGACAATGATAGCTTGAACAATTTGTTCCAACTGAACGGCCGACATGCCTTGAGAATGCAAGAGTTTAAGTAGCCTAGATAGAATCTCTGGTTACACTGACTTAGGATTGAATTAACATGCAAATCCATCTTAAAGTTGCCCTGAAAAATAATCTAGCACCTAAACTAAAAAGAACTGAAATGTCTAAAAGAAAAATGAAATGAGAGATACTGAAAATAGAAATACTGCTAAATGTAAAACTGACAAAATTCGAAAAATGACTGAAAAAAATAAAATAAGAAAAAAAACTAAAAAAGAAATAAAGAATAATAATAATAATAATGAAAACCAAAACTCAGAAAAAACTGAAATAAGAAGAAAAACCGTGAGCAGGTCCGAATAGCCGTGGAGTCAGTCCAAGGGGGTGCCAGATGTCTATGGAGGATAGGATTTGAGAAAAAGAAAAGTTTTGAGATTGGAATGAAAGAATGATGGGGTGATGGATGACAAGAGTGGTGATGGTGACGCTGATGAGGTGAGATGATCATGGAAGTATGGTGAGTCAGGAGGCTGACGAAGTGAGTGGGGGAGTTGATTCCAGAGATGAGGTGATGCATAGCGAAAGGAACGACTGGTAATTTTTAAAGAGGAATGAGTAGATGGACGAGCGAGAGTGACGACAGACGAGGATTGAGTGTTACGTGGTGGCTGGAGAGAGACTGAGTTATACAGGTAAGGAGGTTGAGCGGTATAGAGAAGTTTAAAGGTAAGAGAAAGAATTTTATATTCAATACGTTCATTTATTTTGAGCCAGTGAAGAGATTTAAGAATAGGAGTGGTATGACTAAATTTAGGAGCTCTGACGACAGCAAGAGCAAAAAACAAAAAAAAACACACGCATATCATGCGTAATAATGAAGAAAATTGCTTTTATTCGTAAGCAAAATTACCAGATCTGAAGTGAAAAGAGTCGACACACTTGGCATCGTTAGCAAGCAGCGATGCACGAGTTGCGGCGAGTCCGTGTGTGGATTGGAATCCGCAGAAAATTTCTGGTCCGTGGAGGGACTGCAGATTCTTCTTTGACAAAAAGTTGCTCACCTTGATATGTAACTTTTTAATACTAAGCTTTTTTAGAGCTTTGGATAATTTTTGTTTTATTTTAGCCATTAGATAAGTGACGTTTCAATTATGAATCATATTTCAATTAATATTTTAACAATTTATGCACATATAGATAGCTAGATTTACAGAGATTATTGCCCTAAGATAAACTGCTAATTTTCATGGTAGTAAATACTGCAGATGCAAACGGACTGTGAATCAGAGTTTTATTGCAGATGTGGAATTTAAATCAGACTCAAAATCTGCACTTCTCTGCTACTAAGCTAAATTGCAAAGCCGGAGAGTGCAAATGGACAGTTTACGTGCAAGTTTTTGGTTTTGAAATTGTGACGATGTGTTTGACAAGCTATAGCAATTTGAACGTAGCTGATCAAGGAGTGATTCATCTACCAGACGGCCGACTGTCGTGGCATAAAAACGGATGCACAATGTTAGAATCAGCTGATTTATCGGCGCTTCTTCGGCGGGCATTATCCAACTCTGCAGACGGCCTGCAGCTTTTAATATTTTGGCAGACGGTGCAGTGTGATTCCCAGAGTGCCCTGGTGATTGGAAAATCCTGTTCCAAAACGCTCTGGCACAGTATTCGATCAAAATCTCACCAAAATTGATCAAACTCCTATTCGCCCCATGTTATTTTTGGCTGCTCTTGGTACCAGTAACGTCACTGGTACCAAGCGACTGCACTAGTGAGTCAAACAGTATGTTTTGTGTCAAACTGTAAATATGATTAAAGATCATTTTTTGCAACAGTCAGTCAAAATTTGCTCAAAACTGGCTCGCCATAAATTTTGTTGTTTATATGCACACGACGTCTACACATATGTCATTTATTCCAAAAAGTCAAATTTACGTGATAGTTTTTCTTTAACAAATCCCTGTACATTTTAGAGGTTCATAAATCATAATGTAGACCACACTTACACAGTACCAAAAAATACAGAAGCGTTGCTCAGTTTTAATTAATCATGGTAGCAACTAAAAAAGTAGTGTTAACCTCTTTAGCGGTATTTTTAGTGAAATTTGTAATAAAATGTTAAAGTAAAAGCACTGTATGCAAAATTAGATTGTGTGCTAAGGCTATTTGCCAAAGTGTCACGCCTGGTGGACACTGGACACATAAACTGTTTTTATTACGTTTTCAAGCTGAAATCATAATACGACATTTACCTATTAAAATAATGCTTCAAGATAGTTTGTCGATCTCATAAAAACAATTTCTTCAGCTCATCATTCTACATCTGTGTGCACTGGATTCAGAACGACTGGAATGAGCTTCTATGGAACATCACCACTGCATCATTGGTAAAAACCATTCAGGCAACGTCTCAAGATTTCCTAGCTGGACCTCTCTATTTCACACTTTACCTACGAAGTTGGTAATCCTAGAAATAATGCTTATTCTTTAGGCCATGTTAAGCCAAGCTATGATCATGATATATCTGACAACTATGCATGATTGCATTCTATTCAACCCAGCCTATCATCACGGCTGTGGCATCACCACACAAATTCATGATTCAGTCAATCAGCTTTACATACTCGCAGCCTGACGCCGGTGTCGGAATCGTTATATAGCTGAGTAGCTTCTTCTCTGATCTGCTGCTGCAATTTCTCCTGCTCCTCGGCAACAAGCCGCGACCCTTCCTTACGCAACCTCTCTATCTACACCGCACAGAAAGTAAGCAACCAAGCAATATAAAGCATGGAATGTAATGAAACAAGCTGAGTAATTAATTTACACGTAGCATTAAGCAGAAGTAACCAAAAACACATGCAGTGTACTAGCAGAAGGAGAAGTGAAAATGCATAGGTTAACATCACAACATATTAGTCAATTATCAAAAGCAATTTAAACAAAAAATACAAACCAATATTGAATATTTTTCTTAATGTTAGCAAAATATTAATGTGCTGAATTAGCATGATTTTCATTACCGAGAAAATTCAAAGAGCAAAATATGTACCAAAAATCTATCAGTTTTTAACAGCACATTGAGTATGACCAAAACTATTAACTGCTTCAGATCTATCTTTATAACATGATACTACTTAATTCTGTTGACATTTAAGACAGAGAAAAAGTTATTAACATCATAAAAATACAGATAAACTAATAGCATTAAAATACCATTACTGTAGCAATAACAAAGAAAACAAAAACACTTTAGTAAGTACAAATACACCATGTCCCAAAATTAGCAACACCCCTACAGATAAGTTGATGCACAAAAAATTTGAGCTAATGTTCACGAGATGCGCGAAAGCCTATAGCAGTTCCGGTTCAGTAGTTTAGCTAAAAACTGGGGTGTTCACGCTAAGTTAATATACAAATACAAAATTCTCTATCTGGATCGCATAACGATAGTTCCGTGGCGCCACCTTATGAATGATATAAATTTGTGTCGCAGCCTGAAATCGCCAAAAAATCCATAAAACCCCCTATTTTGGCATTCAAGGTCATTGAATTTGGTGCCAATCGACAGCCAGTGTATGACTTCCTATTAGTGATTAATAGTAACCTAGGTCCTATCTTGCACCGATACTGAGATACAGCGACTTATTGGCCAAAAATCACAAATATTGCTCATTCCCTATCATTTAGCGCCCTCATTCGGGATGACCCCCTTCGAATTTATGGAAAAACTTTACGGTTCCTGAAACTAAAGTCTTCCAGGCAGCCAATGGTAAAGATTTGGTGATCGTAGCTTGCAGCGTTTTGACTGATCCACCCATGTGACGGACGAACAGACAGACAGACAGACAAACAGACAGAATTGCGATGGCTAAGATGCGCTGAAAGCAGTAGGTGCTTTCGCGCGTAAAAATCGTTAATACCTGGCAAATCTTTACAAAATTTGAAACAGTCATGGAAACAATCATTCTGAACTAGTCTTTAAAGTTTGTGCTAAAAGTGGCCACCTTTAACCTTGATGCAAGCTTTTGGTCTTAGGTGGGTACGCCACAGCTTAATCGTCCAGTCAATAACAACGTGTTAAACGTAACCCTAATGTGAACAAACGCTCACGTTGTAATGATGTTACACTGAATACACACGGTAATGTGCGGACATCATAATAAGAGTGACGGTAAGTTATGCTACGACAGTGCAGCATGGAAGATTTCGTTAAAATCCACCAACAACATACTGAATTAAGTGAGACTGAAGCTAGTTAATTTTGGTACATGGTGTAGTTTTGAAAAATACTGTACTATTGCACAAAAAAGAATACACAAAAATATAAGAGAACCTCCTGTTCCAACTGTTTTGCAGCATTCTTGGCTTGTTGCTCTTTGATGGCCGACTTCTCTTTAGCAGTTTGCACAGCAGCATGCTCACGTGCCTCAAGCTCTACAATAACATAATTCATTATATCTCAGCCAAAAGAATTATTTACATTAACTGACAACATTAAATTACTACTAAGGATACAATGCCAAAAATTCACTAAATGCCACCCCAATCTACATGTAGTATGTAGCTAAATAGTGCTAAGCAGACAGCAAAAAGGCAGATTACAAACAACTGAGCTAAGAATAATATTATGCAGCAAAAATGCAAAGATACTTAGTAGATAGCCATTTCTCCACAGTAAATCAGGTCTACTGTGACAAAAACACATGCTGTTCCATGTAAACTGTCAGCATGCCCATAACCATGGTGACTGCATTAAGCAGATTTAATTTTTAAAAACGTACAAATACAATACGCGATGAACATTAAACAAAAAACTGCTTGCATAGAAGAAGCAACAGTCATATAGTAAATAAAACAATAAAATACAAATAATTAACAAATCACTGCAACATAAAATATACTCACAAAGATACAATTCAAATGCTTACAAAGGTAAATGCAGTACAGCAGAGACAAAAACACAATCTGTACCTTCCTTCAAACGCCTTCTCTTGCTCTCAATCAGACGATTACGAATTTCAGTCGCCTTCTTTGCCTTTAGAAAATTGTCATATGCCTTCTGCAGCAAAATGCCATTTATACATGGTGTTTCATAAGAAAGGGACCTCTTTTTGTTTTTCTCATAATTCACTCAAATAACGATCAATTTAACAAGATTTTTACCAGTTGTAGCTGAAGAAATGCTAATTCAAAATATTTAAACTAAATACGGCAGTTGATTAAATATTCTTTGCTAGTCGTGACGTAATGCAGACGACAACTAGTCTCAACTAGTGCTGTCAGTTGCTACCCTGCTTCGATAGTCAACTTAATCTGGTTCGCTAATGAAAAATGTATATCGTGTCAGCACTGAGCAACATGTGGACATGAAAACAGGCATCTCGTGATCCAAAAATGCAACCATTTTGCAAACGTGGTGTGTTAGTGCATTGTCTTGCTCGAACATGGGATAGTCCAGCTATCCCCACAGACACGTAAATGTGATCGCTTTGCACGTTTTTTGTGGCTGCAACTATAAAACTTCTAAAATTTGTCATCAACGAACCAAATTTTTCACCATCAGAGCAGGGTAGCAACTGACAGCACCAGCTGAGACTAGCAAGCTTGCACCCGTGACAATACAATATAGACAGACAGTAATAACAATTCCAATTACGCAATAGACATTTGTACACTACATCGCCACCAAGGTTTACACAGCCATTCTAATTTGATTCTATCTGTGCACAATTGTATGTTTATTAATAAATTATTGTGTCATGTAATATTGCAATAACTCTATCATAAAAGTTACATACTCGAGCTGCAGTGTCAAGGAGCACTTCGAGTGCCTCTGTAAGCCTCACAAACTCCGCAGCTGCAATAAACAATGATGTACTTTCTGTAATAAACAGTATATCCATCATATTTATTATAAAATCATGCTTCTAATATATTACATATATTAAAGTAAAAACACAATAAAAAAAAGTAGCAGTAGCAGTAGCATGAAAGTACATAGTATTTAAGATTACGTGCACCACAGAATATTCAAGTTGCTGATAATTATGAATAATATCAATAAACAATATTTACCTGCTTCTGGATTGTCGGGATTTTTATCAGGGTGACATTTCAGCGCTCTCTTCTTATATGCTTTACGAATCTGCAACCGAACAATTCGAAGGATTAAAAGTATTCAATATTAATCACGACATGTAAAAACCTCTACAACTGCTTCCCTTAGCACGCTGATGGTGGGAAAACATGATATCTGGCAATTTATCTTGGAAGCATTTAAATGCAGAATCTGTAGGATGGGAACAGGTTTTTTCCAATGGTTGCTAATGAGCTTATACAAACAGTATAAAATCAACAAAGTCTACATTTCTTGGACACACGCTACAAAACACTCAGTCTCCACATGCCGGTACTTTTGGGCTATACCAGCCAAGTCATGGCACAACAGGATGTGGCCGCCCTCGACTAAACTACGTGGACTATATCGAGTGGCTGACCGGAACGAAGACCAACGAACTGGTGGAGGTGTCAAGCTCGTGAAACCTGTCATGAACTTGTGGTCACGTGCACTGATCCATAGCCATTCGACTATACACCGTGTATGGAAAAAAAGCCTACGGTTTATTTCAACGTATCTTTGTCAAACCTTAACCTATTTTCATAATTTCTGGCATGACTCATCCTGAGTATTCACTTTATTAAACTGTTAAAATATTTTCTTCTTACATTGCCATGTCACTATGTAAAGCTGACATAATTATGACGTCAACAAAAACGCAGTTTTTTATTGTATCTGAGGTGAAAAAAAGCTAACACTGTTTCGGTTAATAACTTTAACAAAGTTAAAAATATGTTCATAATTTTTGTAGGCAACATTAAAAAAGCAATATGCAACTGACAGTACACTGATAGTCCACTTCACCCAAATGGCAAATACTGACACCACTTTACCATGTAAAATAAAACACACTTCGTATTCTTACTTTACTCCACACCAAAATAAACAGAAATGCAGAAAAATAGGCTTTTTAGCCTGTGGCTGCCTTATTTGTCATCAACAGTGACAAAACTTGCTATCGACCAACTTTTGAGACAACAACTTTATTACAAATGTGCACTACCGCAACACTAACGAAGGCTGCAAAAATGACGCTGCCTGCTGATAACGGCTGCTGCACAACGACATTCCCATACTGCACGCAACAGCCACGCGTTGACAGGGTGAAAAGCAAAAGTAGGTTAAAAAATTTGATAAAAATAATTTATTTCTATGCCAACAATCTCTGAAGTTTTTAATGCAGTTTTCTTTCATCAGTTTTCCTGTTTTCATATTGCAGAGGCTCATTTAGACGTTAACTGTTCGCAAAAATGGTATTTTTGATGATTAAATTAGCTATATTTAGTGAGAAGTAAATTTTGAAGACATGTTTTAGATGCTTTTAGTAAAGTGTACCATTGTGATAATGTGTGCAAAAAAATACAAAAATAAGTTTAAATCTGTTGAAGTTATTCAGGAAAAAGTGTAGGCTCTTTTTGGGACATGGCGTAGATAAAAAGAGAAAGGGTTGCTTTTCTGACAGTTCTTATTCCAACAGTTCCTATTCTGACAGCCACTACTTTGACAAATGTTATGTTACAACATGCTCGCAGCTGTGGGAATAACGTAATGTTTAATTGAAAACTTTATTTTGCCATGGTGACAGCAACACAAAACATACATGTATGTAATTAAGCAAACACAAAGAACAAAACAAAAACACAATGCAAACAGTAAAAAAAGAACAAGAACAAGAAAAAGAAAAAAAATACAACAATATAAAGTAGGAGTAGACAAAATAGAGCAGAAGTTCATAATTATCAAAAATTAATTCCATCGTTGCCAAAGATTCAATTTATCCCTATTCCTAAACCTATCACTAACTCTATCCCTAACCATATATGTCTGCACAGGCAGTATCAGAATAGGAACTGACCAACCTTCTCTCTTCTTTCTCCCCAGTAAAACAAAAAATTGGGTCCCGTCAAAACTGGAAATGTCATAACCAGGAAATAGTGAACTAGGCTTAGGGTTAGAGTTAGAGTAGTAGTGATCGTGTAGTGGCACAGTTATGATGTTCTTGGTTTTGACAAGAAATCCAGGCAAAATTCAGGACCTGATATTGTCTGTTAGTTAGTTTAAACCATGTGCAAATTTTAATGCTGTTTTGTTGCAAATTGTCTGGCAGTGAAAGAATTTTGCAAATTGGTCAATGTGGGGCAAAAATATAGACAGATGGTGCGATCACATAAATTACATTTATAATAAACTAATTAAGTTTGTTAGTATTTTTTTAACAAAATTAGAAGCAAACTTACTCCAGATGTTCTTAAGATGATATATTTTGCATTTGTTTATCCTCTTTTGTTGTATGGTATTGAGATATATGCTAATACTACTATTAATCATTTGACTACATTG
>Ga0209367_1009070_pt1 | contig 13539 bp, 13 predicted proteins | sample WorMetLIZISLAND2_FD_187412 | JGI IMG/M metagenome (GOLD analysis project Ga0209367, IMG submission 187412) | Marine gutless worms symbiont microbial communities from Max Planck institute for Marine Microbiology, Germany - Olavius geniculatus... ... | reverse complement strand
TGCTTGATCCGTTGATCGTCGCCTATGTCGTCGCTCGCAAGCGGTGCGCCGTGTCTTTGGCGTTTGACATCGTAAAACGTATGCGGTCTGACGCTTTGCCATTGTCGTCTCCACTCGCTAATGACTGAGCTGAGCTCATAGTTACGTTTTGTTTATCCTTTCTTTGACTTCTAGCTGTTCCGTGTGCAAGTGGCGGGGTGCAGCAAATGCTGAACAAGACAGCGGGTAGGCGGGCGTGTCTAAACTGTCTATTCCTCCAGTGAAATAGGGCAATTCGTCGCTTAATGACATTATGATATCATGACACTGGCACACGTAGCTTGGTTCCTGGGATTCTCATATTGATGAGTTCTGATAACGTCGCACATAAGATCTATGATCTCTGGCACGCTGCGATGCCGCTGCAGCTTTGTTGTCTGAGAATAGGGCGTGTCACAGTTGCCAGGGCAAAGGAACGCCTCTACAAAATACTGAGAAATAATTTCATAACTATAACACTACAGAATTCAACAGAGTCAAAGTCTCTCTGACAGACTTAGCCTAATTAAGGATTTTACAGAAAATACTGGGTGAAGGATTTTTTCCAAAGTGATAATTTATTTCAGCTTGTGTGTAGGCCTAACTCTATGTACTATTGACCGTATGATGTGAGTTTTTACTATTTTTAATTGTCTACATTTTTGCGAAATCAACTCATATATATACGTCATCTCTAGTTTTCGAGTTATTCGGCCTTCTTTAGGGGTACTATAGTGCCCGAAGCTATATTTATAACTTTTGGCACAAAGCTACTATAGGCCTACTTTGTTAAAACACCAGCCAGCTTAACGGTCGGCCCAAAAAATTGTACAGAAAAAAATGATGAACGACAAAACAAAACTTGTCAAATAGGCAAAAAAAGACAAAGCAAGTCGTTGTTGTTGGTCCTCCTATTAAAAGAAAAGATTAGGCGAAATGGGATTAAACGAAATGAGATTAGGCCAAATGCTACCCAACAATAAGATCTGGCAGATCCAGAATTTTGAAATGGGAGGGGCGGAATGATAAAGGTGGGGGAAGTGGCCATGCTGTGCCCCAGAAATTTTTCTGACATTTTATGCAAAAATAATGCATAACAGTAATAAATTCATCAATTACGACCCTCAACGTTTTGACATCCCTCGAAAGTTTTCGTCAGGAGAATGAAAACAATCATTTCTTCTTTCGGTTCTTGGCACAGTAAGTAAGTCCGTTGTAAAAGTTTTTACTTGTTTAAAAATGCAGAGCGGGAGAGGAAGAGGGTGGGCGCCCCGGGGCTCTGAGTCCGACACTGTAGAACCTACAGCAACTTGCAAGCAGCACGATCTTTGGCGGGCCAAAATGCCATGGACCGAAATTCTAAAACCCGGTTCTTGTTCACATTTAGTTTGTACGATTGTTTGTTTACGTATAGTTGATTTTTAATTATTTTCGTTTTATCCTATTTAAATATATTATAAAGTTTGAAGTATGGATAGACACTTTTTGCCGCGCTGTAGCAACACAGCTGGAAATGACTTTTACCGTATGCCGTTAACTAACAGTCCGTTTCCACCGCCGAACGGTTTCGCCAATCGACACCCTTTGCCACCGCGCTTTGTATCATCACCTGTAGGACCGATGGATGCTAGTCCGTTATGCCGATCACCAGCCCTTGAAGGTTTTCGCTACCGGTCGCCGATCCAGAGTCCTAATATTCCGGTATCTCCGTACGGAAGTCGAGGTCCGTTTCGCAATTCGCCGTTTGCTGCAACTGGACCTAACGCCAGTTTCGGGACGCCTTCCTCTGCTTCGTCTTACGGGGATCCTGGCAGCGCTGGAAACTTTCAGCAAGGTGCACATAAATCCTGGAGTAGTACACCAAATAACGGATGTGAGTTTGGAAGGGGTGTCAAACGCAGCACTCCAAGTTTTCGCCAGGTGAAGTACTGCAAGCATTCATTCGGCGTCAGTCAGTAACACCAAATATTGGCATTTGGTCACAGTTAGGGCTTTCGGTATTTAGGTTTACCAAAAACAACGTTGGTTATTTTTGGTATTTAGTGCCACCGGTAACTGGAACTTTCGTACCCGAGAACTTTCGTTCCCAGGAACGAAAGTTCCATAGGTGGAAAACCTAGGTAACTTCAACAAATTTAAATTTACTTTTATGATTTTTGGCATACATTAATTATCATAATGATACAGTTTACTTAAAACATGTAAAACTTTGGCAATCCTCCGAAGTCCGGTCCCAAATTATCGCACTGAAAACATTATTCATGGAGAAACACATTATTAATGAGTAAAAAAATAAAAATAGTAAATGTTATTAGCTGAACTGTCACTTTAGTAATGACTAAAACAGTACTGCTAAATGTTGTAATTGGCGCACAGCATCTGCAAATAGCAGCCGAAGACGTTCCGTTTGTGACTGTTGCACCACTGAAACTCCGCCAAGTAGGTCGCAAACAGACCGCGACTTGTGCCACTTTGATATCGGAGTTTACACTTCGCTTGCATCCAGAGTCCTTCTATGGTTTCTGTGTGAATGTCCGGGTCTACTGAATCAATGAACTCTTTGAGAGTGCACAATGACATCATGAACATACACCCCGTCGTTCAGCTGAGCAACATTTTGATATCCTCGCCAGGCGTCCGTGACGATTGTTGTCCCAGGCAACACATGATTAGTGATAATGTGCTCCAGTGTTGGTGCATCTCAACGTGCAACAACCTCCATCCAACATCGGCCGCTATCGCGTTCAACCAAGCCGACAACCCACTTACCAATGCGTCGCTGGCCCTGGTGATGCTTTCTGTGGAAAAAGTAGCTTTCATCCACTTCCACGAAAACAGACTGGCCATTTGCATTGAATCCTCCCAGCAGTTCAGTGGTTGTCAGTAACCACTGACAGCACTCCTTATGAAAATAATTGTTATAGTTGACGATAGTGTCCCAGCTGGCGAGACTCTCGAACAACATAACGTGTTTGCACTTGACTTCATAAAGCCAGTAATACATGATCATGGTGATTTTTTCTGTTGTGAGATCGCAGCTGGCAAAGAATGATCCGGTTCTAACACTACAGCGAGTGTTACATTGGCAACAATGCCACGAAAAACCATCATTGCATTCCGCATGAGCAACTAACGCCATTGGGCACCTGCATGTTCCGCAATCTACGTTGTTTCTGATCAAGTGGTGTCCGGCTAACCACTGCAACCATTCACGCTTTTTTGACATAACAGCATACAAGTCACGCAGATTTACATCAACTGCTGCCAGTTGCACTGATGGCAAAACAACTGGATTGATGATTATCGGAGCGGCTGGTCTACCTGCCATACTTTACCAAAATACGCGCTAAGATGCATTTGTAAACAAAATGACGGCAATACTGACGTCATTTTCGTAATTGAGACAAATAAGTAAGCATTGGAGGTAGTAGACTACCTTAGGTACGTGTTGAAGTACATGAAATAATTTGGGACCGGACTTCAGAGGATTGCCAAAACTTTTCTTCAAAATTTACTTCTTACTGAGTATAGCTAATGTAATCGTGACATCATGGAAAATGCCATTTTAACGGAAAGGTAACGTCTAAATGAGCCTCTGCAATACAAAAACAGGAAAACTACTGAAAGAAAATTGCAGTAAAAAGCTTGAGACATTGTTGGCATAGACATGTTACTTTTTATCAAAATTTTTTTTAACCTAATCTTGATTTTCGCCGTGTTAAGTATGGCCGTCATGTGCACAACGGGAACGTCGTTGTGCAGCAGCCATTATCAGCGAGCAGGGTCATTTTTGCAGCATGCGTTAGCATCATGGTAGTGTACATTTGTAAAAAAAAGTTGTTGACTCAAAAGTTGGTTAATAGCAAGTTTTGTCACTGTTGCTGATAACTAATGCAGCTACAGGCAAAAAAAGACTATTTTCTGCATTTCTGTTTATTTTAGTATGGAGTATATAGTAAGAATATGAAGAGTGTTTTATTTTACACGGTTAAGTGGCGTCAGTATTCAGACTAAAGTGGACTATTAGTACATTGTCTGTCGTGCGTTACTTTTTCAATGTTACATACCAAAAATTATAAACATATGTTTCAATTTGTTACAGTTATTAACCAAAACACTCTTAGCATTTTTCACCTCGGATACAATAAAAAGGACATTTTTGATGACATCATAATTACGTCAGCTCTACATAGAGACATGGCAATATAAGGAGAAAATGTCTCGACAGTTTAATCAACTGAATATTCAGGACGACAGATTCCAAAAATTGTAAAAATAGGTTTAAGTTTGTCAAAGATATGTTGAAAATACTGTAGACTCTTTTTTTCCGGACATGGTGTAGTACCAAAAGATGTATAAGAACAGACGTCAGCATACTAGTTAATATTACTCAGGGCAGGAATGAGCCAATTTTTGCTTCGAGGTTAGATTAGGGTTGTGCAGCAGGTGCAAGCATAGTGGCAGGAATGAAGTGAAATTTGGGACAGAGCCAAACGTGAGGCGCCCGGCAATGTTGTCTTGGTCTATGACTGCTGATTTGTCAAGCTGTCGACTATTAATGTGGTAAAATGCTGCTCTTCTCCAAAATTCAACAGATCTCGCTGAGATGTGGCCTCAATTCCTTCCATGTAAAGGCCATCCATCCCCAATTTTTGTCTGTTTTGTAGAAGTGGAAAAAGAAACAAAACAAAAGCATCCCGATACTATGTACAGGCAGCCTAACAATGTGACGAAAAATGCTGAATAGCATGTTCACCCTGGGTTGTAATTTTGCATGTGACTAGTCATGTTTGCACAATAAAACCCAAAAATGCTTTAAAACCTTTACCCACTTCTCCGAAAGCAATGATCAAGGCAAAATTGGGGGAAGGATGGCCCTTACGTGGAAGGCCACGTTTCAGTAAGATCCATCTAGTTTTGGAAGGGAGGGGTATTTTACCATGCATTAATAGTCGACAGCTAGATGAATCAGCAGTCATAGACCAAGACAGTCAGACTTACATTGCTGGGCTCTGTCCCAAATTTCGTTTTTCTGTGATTTATAACAGAAGTTTAAAAAATCGATTACTGAATACGAAATTATGTATGATCAGTTACTTTAAATCAGAAATGTAGAATTAAAGTTTTTAAGATCTAAACAAAACTTAGATGAGTCAGTTTTTCAGACCACTTTTTCAGCACTGCTTACACAAAATGCTGCTGGTTTGATGCATTTTGTATTTAGATACAAGTAATTTATTTGGCAGGGTGCCCTGTACAATTTTATATACAGTGCTGCTAGTTAATTGGAGAACGTTTTTTGGTTGACAGTATGGCAACAACCATGGTGACCGTTCAGATATTCACCTTTACTACAGCCATAGCATGCTGAGTGATCCATGGGCAGGGCTGACACCAGTGCCTGTCAGTCGGCATTGAGTCTCGTCCTACTTGTAGCTCCTTTCAGGTGTAGATTAGTCACTGCAGGTTCATTTAAATTGAACATTAGATGTGATATAAAATACCACATTATTGTTCCTGTAGGCAAAAAGACATTAGTGTATGGTTACTAAACTGCCACATGTTATTGATTGTATTGTCAACTTCGAAAATGATGCAACATTTTACATCGTGTTAGCTGGTCAATGCAGTATTTTCAATTTTTGTTCAATAATGCAGTATGACTGCTATTGCAGGTTAATAATATGCACATATTACTAGCTATTTTACCACTGAAATATGAATAATGCAGAGCTGTAAGTTTGTCATGATATTGTACACTGTTTTTGATGTTTTATCTTACGGAATGAATACATGTAGATGTAAGTTCTTCGTAAAATCTTTCAACTGCATACGTGAAGTGGTTGAACTGTACGGTGTACGTAGAAAATGTAGTATTAGACAATGTAGTACTTTTAGCGATGCGTATGAACATGTAGTAATGTATGGCTAGACATGTTTTAACTGGCATGTATGCATGTGACCATTTTAACTTATATCTTAGTGATGTTTCATTTGATAACAATGCAGTGAATTTGCTTGTGTGTGTGTGGCATTAAAAAATGCAAAAAGAAGCACAGTTGTGACTACAACAGTTTTATTACACCCGGTCACAGCACCACACACTTTGTCGGCATGGCCCTAGTTCCCCACGATCACAGCTGTCATGACATGGCCATATTAGTCAGCGGAGTGAGTGACATAACTAGTCAGCCGGTTGGCACACAGCCGAACCAGGCCACTGTTAAACAAGCAAGTGGTTGCTAGCTGAATGGAGGTGATCGGAGCAGAGGTCAGCGAAGTTCCGACAGTGGCATGTGTTCCAGGTTACATACTAACACACTTTAACTAACAGAACTAGATAAGCATCAACTTGCCAAGACAAGACAAATGGGCGCATAGATGGGTGGTAGTTTGCACAAATTCTACAACCATACTATTTCTTATCAGATACTGTTATTTAAGTATGAACGTGGACAATTCATGGATTGTTACAATTTTCACAATTAGTAAACATATTATTTGACGCAAAGACCTGGTAATGGTAAAAGCCTATGCGCCAAACATTTGGATGCAGGCAACTGACAAAAAGTTGCCATAAAGTATGACATTCAGAAAAAAAGAGGTACAACCACAATCACTATACAAACAAGCATGCTACCAGTTACAATGAACATAAATTTAATTCGCAGCAATGTGTGCCAGGAGAATACAGTATTCAAAACTGTTCCTTGGAACTCATTTTGGAAGAAAAAAATTGTAAAGTGCCTCATCAAACACAATGCAAGTACTTTTATTCATAAAAAGCAAAAATGTTGATGTGGGTGTAGTGTCAATGCAGAGCAATACATTGAGTAGTTGAATGAAAAAACAAAACAGACAAACCTACGTTAAACTACAAACATCACAGGGTGGCACATAGAAAGCAGAAGGGATCATACATAAAGGATGTCCACAACGAGGGAGAAGGAGAGGGGGAACCAAATGTGGACAATAGCAGACAAGGAAGAATGGGGTGGGGGCTGCAGTGCAAGCTGATGTCTGCATCTACACAACATGCAGGCCAAAAATACTGGCCTGCAAGCCCTGCATCAAGTATAGAGCCCAGGGAAGTGAACTGAAGCATCTGTCACTCTGCCCACCCATGTGCACGACGACTGTCTGTTCAGCCTGTTGCTGCAGCATGCTGTCTTCCTTCTCTACTAGTAGCAGCTAGGGCTAATTCTGACTTTGTCCTGCAGGCCCGCCCCCTAAGATGAGACTTGCAGTCGGCGTTGCATTAACTTAGCATGCAGACGTCCGCCAGGGAGGAGGGATATGGCTTGATGCAGACAAAAGCGGACAAGGGTGGAGAGGCCCAGAGGGGGTCAATTTTTGTTGTATTTTTGTGCACGCCCTTTATGGATAACCCCAAACGTGCATGCTTTATGCAGATCAAGCAATTAAGACAGTTTCAAAAGCAATTGGCCTGTTCATTGCTTTCACTTCAATGATCAACAATGTTCCAGAAACTGTCCAGTTGCTCTATCTATGTAAAGCATACATGTTTCACATTTCTGCATACCACCCAGTATAATATCTAGGACAATACTATTTAAAGAAAATGTATAACATTTCACTGCTGAGACATATCAGTTATCATTATCCATGAATATGCATAAAACATGCATGACAAAACACAATACTTAGTTCACAAACAGAATTTGAAGAGAGTAGAAACATACGTATCCTGTACGTATTAACTGGTACAACTCAGAAGCATCCTTAACTACAAAAGTCCGTTATCATGGCACATTTTGTCCTATCATCAAACTTCCATAAGCGTACATGGTAGCAACACATAACTCGATAGCTGACTATTCAATGTCCATGTTTTACTCAGTCAAAACTTGGTTATCAGTAAAATGACAACACACAACAGACTTTTGTATGCCAGGACTAGACTGCAAGATGCAGTTTTCATAAATGCTGGTGTAACTGACAATTATGTAGTGAAATCACAACAATAAAGCATCAAATAATTCTGAAATGACAGTACATTGTAGATTACATCGTTTTAAGTTATTCTCGGCATGCACAAGTGAGACGGACGAGTCCAAATCTCAAAATCCTTAAGACTCGAGTTAAAATAAGTCATGGCGACATACACAGGATGACGCACTGCAATGAGGCTTGTCGGTAATAATTGGCAGTAGTCGCATCGAATGCAACTATGTATTCATCAGACTTGTACTAACTATGCAATAAGAAGTAGCCCTTTTCAGACCAGCTAATAGGTCTTGAACTGGTTAGCACACAGCCACTGTGGTGTACTGAATTGCATGTGATCATTGTGAGACAATCGGAGAATCATGCTGTTCATGGAACAGTGACATAGCATGGGTCATATACCTAATGACGGCACTTGGTCACTGGTTTGGCTGGTTCATGCATATGAGCTGCTGGTAAACAGCAACCAGCTGCAAATGAACGTATTAAGTCTATCAATGAGGAGGTGGCAGATCCAATGCTGGTTGGATCTGCAGTTCCACTCGTATGGTGATCGACAGTGCTTGCAAGCATTAAGTCTAACCACTGGAGCTTATCAGTGGTTGTTAAGGTCTCGTAGCATCAGTGTCTAGCATTGGGACTTACTTGGACAGGCAAGGAAGTGAGAACAGATCTATAGCATAGCCAATGCATATGTAGTCTACCCCAAGGTGAAGAGCTGCCTATCATATCCGCTTCATTCATCAGCAATAGTTCTGATCTAACATCGTCGTCTTGCCAAGCAAGGGCAAACATAAAGGAAAAATAATAAACCTGGTTTTTGTTACCATTTATAAGAGCCAACCCCGACATATCATACTACTTTGCCAGATCTTGCCATTCCGACCGGGTTAAGCTGGCTGCCGCAGGACTTGACCATGGGCATTTCCCACTCAATAGAGACGAAGGAAATAAGGCACGGTCTTGTCCTGCAGCCGGCCAGCAATGCAGCTGCACAAAATAAACCATCAACGATGAAGCACCTGGTTCGTTCAGTAAAAATAGTAACAAAAACGTCCTGATGTATATAAAAAATAACGTCTACAATCTCTTGCCACACGTATAAACAGCACAACCTAGAGCTGCAGGCCCGCAAATGCCGATTGGAGGCCTAAACTAGCCTCCAATACCATTTCCCCGAGAAAACATGCATTTACACATAACCAAATAAATAACCCATACAAATTCCCAAACCCAACCCAACCCATGCAGTGAATGAAGAGAAATAATGTCAAAAAGAGTAACCCACCAGTCAAGACCTTTAGTCACTTCAACTACACTTCATAAGTTATAAAACTCCTAGGTGCTGGTGTTTATAATTGCGCATTCAAATTTTAATCCCTTCATTCACCGGCAGTTAATGTTGCCCACCAACATAAATAACCATCCCACAAACCCAACCAATACCATACCATGCAAAATACACAACACGATACCAGCAATGCATACAGACCAAATTTAACGCAACCACATCCCATAACGATATGCAGGCCATAAATAAATTTTGCCCCAATTTTGTACAATACTGCCTAATAAATACTAATTCCACAACCCCACCTGCTGCCCCTAAATATCTACTGTTGAACTTCTGGCGGTGGCAGAGAGCGTCTGGCTGGTCCCCTCTGCTGCTGCGGTCCATTGTTGAAATTCTGCTGCTGCGTTTGATTGGCCATGGCACGAATTCGCCCGTGAGCACCCTACGCACACCACAAACCAACATTTACTCACGCAACTAGTTTTGATAGCCATTTTTCCATGTTCACCTGTGACTGAAACTGGCTGTTATACAGGCTGCGTAACATTATTGGTGCCCAGCACAACAGTACCAAACCAAAACATACGGAAGTTCCCTTTTTACACACGAAAGCAGCTACTGCTTTCAGTGTGTCATAGCCATCGCAATTCCGTCCGTCCGTCTGTCTGTCCGTCACACGGGTGGATCAGTCAAAAACGGTGCAAGGTAGAATTACCAAAGTTTCACCATCGGCTGCCTGGAAGACTCTAGTTTCAGGAACTGTAAAGCTTTTCCATAAATTCGAAGGGGGTCACCCCGAACGAGAGCGCTAAATGAGAGGGGGTAGGAAAATTTTGCAATTTTTGGCCAATAAGTCGCTGTATCTCAATAACGGTGCGAAATAGGGCATAGGTTACTATTAATCACTAATAGGAAATCGTAGACTGGCTATCGATTGGCGCTGAATTCAATGACCTTGGACGACCTTGAACGCTAAAATAGGGGGTTTTACGGATTGCGTCGGCTGCGACACAAAATCATTCACAAGGCGGCGCCACGGTACTATATTATATGCACTTCGGCGGTATGACTGTAATATTGGTGTTTTATTTTATCCCAAATTCTCGCACAGATTTTCGTTGAACGATTTCGTTGTATTGTGAGCGCAATAATTTATTATTCAGTATATTTCTGATGCACAGTATTTGGAGAAACGGCTTGCACAGGCCTATCTGACAGCGTAATTTGTGATATTTTGTTCGATGGTGCTGCCACCTTGGGAATCGGTTTACAATGCCCAGTTTAGTGCTGGGCATTGTAAAACACCTTTTTACAGTCAGGCCCAAGTGTACATAACGCCGATCGATTGCATTGATTGAGTTGCTATATTTCTACACGCGAAAGCAGCTACTGATTTCATCGCGTCTTAGCCATCGCACTTCTGTCCATCCGTCAGTCTGTCTGTCTCTCCATCTGTCCACCCGACCGTCAAGGGTGGAACGAGATAGGGCCTAGGTTAGACCTTGGCGCCACACTACTATCGTTTGTGATCCAGATAGAGAATTAGGTATTTGTATGTTAACTTAGCGTGAACACCCCAATTTTCAACTATAACTACTGAACTGGAAATGCTATAGGCTTTCGTGCATCTCGTGAGCTTTGCTCAATTTCTTGTTACTTATCCACACACATGCTGGTACTAATTAATGTGTTCACTGTTCAACAAGCCTATTTTTATGGCAACTAAATGGCCCCAATAAGAGAAAATGCAGGTAATGTGTAATCTTTCTGTAGATGTACACAGTTCAGCACATATAGGCAGAAAAGACACTTCACTGGAAACAGGAATTCAAAACATCATTTAGCAGTTTTTTACTGACAACTTCAGTTCTTAAGAGAAACCTTTGAAAGTTGTATATCTCGGAATCCCCCACCCTATTTAAGCACCTGTGTTCTTAGCTTCAATAAGATAAGCATCATCAAACGACGACAACTATGGCAGAAGCTGACCTGGACTGACATAAAGTTGCCAAACACTTCCACAGTGACTTCGTCTCCCTGCGTGGTGGGATCTTCAGGCAGCTTCACCATTGCACCAGTCATTCTCTGTAGTTCACGCACGTTCTTGCCGCCTTTGCCGATGATGCGGCCTACGACCACCTTGGGTACTCGCAGAGAAGTCTTGAGTCTCACTTCATCGTGGCCGGCAAAGCCTTCCAGCTTCAGCTTCTCAAACACTAAGTAACTCGCCTGCACACATTCATAACATGTGACAGCAGCTGTTTGACGTTACTCACTACACGCGTCACACTGGCAGACAGTGTGGAGTAAGATCGCCACAGACGATGATTGAAGTACACCAGCGATAGTGCGATATACACCAATACTGGTGTACAATGACATAAGCAAGACAAATAATCAAATATAATAAGCCTTAACATTCATTTACAGAAGCTGTCAACTTAATCCAAAATCGAAGGTGCCAGGAAGATGTCACAGCGCAACACAGCACAAATTATTGTACTCGTTAAGAATATGAATTTAAGAAAAAATGACATATTTTACTTAACCAGTAACCACAGAGACATTATGTTTAGCAGCTATGGAGGTCTATCTGAAAATACTACTTATTCACTACTTATAATGATTGATCATTATTACACAAATGGTCAGCCCTAAACAAAACTATGATGAACAGGATGTTTCATGAGACAGACTGTACTCGAGCCATCAAATGTCTCAGTAAATGTAATACAGCAGATAGAACTAACGACGTCAGCCAGTTAGTTTACAGTCAGTTCAGTACCGAAGCCATTATTTAGAGTTTTTTAGACCCCAGATATTATGAAACTATAAAAGCTAGAACTTGCCCTCCAGCATGCTTCTGGGTTGCCCTTGACTGTGACCTCACGATCCACCGATGGGTCCATATCTTTTTTTGTCTCAATCTATACATAACAGCCAATGGTCATATCTCAATCGGCTCATAACTACTTATTACATATACTGCAAATTGTTTATTAAATACCTTATGCAAAAATAACACACAAATAAAAAGTAGATAACTGCTACAATGAGTTACAAAATGCAGTCAGTGTTTGTAGCGACCAGGGTTGATAAAAATCGCGATTTGTTGAATAAAAATTGAAAGCTTTTATTTAAATAGGATTTTTTTTATTTATATCGATTTTTTTATTTTTTTTATTAGATTTTTTACACCATTCTATCCTATCTGTGATAACCAATGTGTTACCTTTATCTGTTAGTTTGAGGATGACAGTAATTGGCCTTGATTAGAGTTTCTTCTTTTTTTAAAAAGTTACATATGTTATTTTTATAGCAGCCTAGCAAAGAACTATTTACAATTTCAACCTGGTGATGCATTCTAATGTTTGTGAACATTTATGGGGCCGGCTGCAATTTGTCAGACTTTTTAAGGCAAATAGTAGACAATGATGAAGGTCATAACATTTCTAATACCTGTAAGCATGCTGACTGCTAAAAGTAACTACCAAAACAACATGAGCAATTAACAAGAGTCAAGGCCGAGTAATTGGCAATGCTAACTAAGTTGGAAATGTGTATCAGATTAAGCTAGCTTACCAGCTCAGATATAACCAAATATTAATGTAGTCAACAAAATAATTTTAGTTAGCAAACACTACAGTGCACTAAACATCAATAATAGGTTGCAAACTGAAAAACAGCCATCACATTTACACAAAAATAAGTAGCGTTATATTCCGTGAATAAAATTGTGATTTTTATTGTTGATTTAAATCATGACTTAAATCATCACTTGATTTAAATCGCAACAACCCTGGTAGTGACCATTTCCATCTTAGACCACATGAGGCAAAAAACAGCCTCAGGCCTGTGACTGATCCAACAAATAGGCACATAGTTGTGACACACAGGGTGTGCCAAAAAATGACCCAACCTGTTTTTGTCAGAATTTCGTCAAATCTCCACCAAATTTGATAATTTTTGGCACACAGATAGCCAAAACGATAGAAATATGTTAGATACACTCGGTGTCCACCTCACCTAGTTTATATCAACACACTACAGCGTAAAACGCAGATGGTCTAAATTGTTGTATAATGCTCAGCTGTTGTCTCCGTAAAAGTTGTAACGACTTAATTAAGCACGCAATAAACTAAAATGTGATTTATTCAGCAGATTTATAAGCCTTTGTAACAACTTGCTTCCAAGTTATCAGAATTTATGCCCAAAGTATATACAACGGCTTAGACGTGATGCAGAGTCATCTTTTTTTT
>Ga0209367_1009068_pt1 | contig 13540 bp, 10 predicted proteins | sample WorMetLIZISLAND2_FD_187412 | JGI IMG/M metagenome (GOLD analysis project Ga0209367, IMG submission 187412) | Marine gutless worms symbiont microbial communities from Max Planck institute for Marine Microbiology, Germany - Olavius geniculatus... ... | reverse complement strand
TCTCCCTATAAAATTGGTGATGTCTCCTGTATTGAAAAAGTCCAGAGGTCATTTACCAAGCGCCTTCCTGGCCTAAATAATTTAACTTATCGTGAACGACTTGTTGTAACTAAGCTTGATTCTCTCAAACTAAGACAACTTCGTGTTGATCCGAAATTTTTAGAAAATTTCACATTTTTATAAAAAAAACAACGACAGTGCTCTCTAGATTAGATAACTGATATTAATACAAAGCAGAGAAAGGTTCGTTTGAAGAAACATGCGACAATGTGTCACATGCTAATTACACAAGTGCATCAAGTGCATTTTTCTCACCAATAACTGATGCCTAATGTGCTATAAAATAGTCTTTAGATTAATTAATGTGGACTTCTGTGCGTTTTTTCGTTTTGCACCCTCTTGCAATACTCATGGCCATGGTTATAAATTTTTTGCTGAGCAGTGTACCCATAATGTACGCTATCATTCTTTTGCTAGGCGTGTTGTTGGCCTCTGGAATAGACTCCCGACCCATGTTGATTTTTCCTCTCTCGTTAGGTTCAAGGCTTTTCTTAATCGTACTGATTTGTCTAATTTTCTGTTATATTGTGTTGATTATGGTAGATGTTAGTGTTCCTTCTGGAGCCTTTCTGTCCTTAGCTGGCATTTTGTTGTTTTTATTTGTGTTGCTGGTGTTGTCAATGTCAGTGCTGAAATAAATAAATAAAAATAAATTTTGAATTGGTTTATTGAACATTTTTAGGCATCAGTTATTGTTGAGAAAAATGCACTTGATGCACTTGTGTAATTAGCATGTGACACGTTGTCGCATGTTTCTTCAAACGAACTTTTCTCTGCTTTGTATTAATATCAGTTATCTAATCTAGAGAGCAGAGCACTGTCGTTTTTTTTATAAAAATGTGAAATTTTCTAAAAATTTTGGATGCAGTTGACATTGCAACCAGAAAAATTCGGTTAGATATTTTGGTAAAAATCATCTCAAGATGATTAAAATTTCGTCGCAATGGACGTACATTTCAGAGAGTTGTATTTTGTTAAGGTGAAGTGCTATTTTTGCTAACAGCCAGTGCAAGCCATTTAGTGCAGTTATATCTTGTCAAAAGTTCTAATAAATATTAAATAACTTTGAAAATGTGCACTTCGCATAGTTTTTTTTATAAAATCAGATTTATTCAGATGACAGAATTTTTCAACCTAGAAGTAGTAGGCTTGTGCTCTGACAGTTTCTTGTTATGTTTTCGGATTCATATTGCTTAAACTGAGCAACACTACAAAGTTAAAAGACTGTAGGTGGCATGTTTGCAGTCGTGACCTAGTTGGTCTTTTGTACTGCAATCATATTTTTAAAAAAAATGATGAATTGATACATTATTACGGTTTGCTGCCATTGTTTTCTACATGTATTTCACCTGTTTACTGAACCAGAGATGGGCCAGATATGATTAACGTGTTCAGCATTTGTGGCAGTGAATTTTGATATTCTTTATTTCAGTTGTGAATTTTTTCACCATAGTCATTTTTGCCAAAGTTCACAAATCATTAAAGCCTACGACTATTTTTGGCTAGTGGACTGTTGCAATAAAATGTTCCACCATTGTTGTCAACAGTTTTCACTTTGTAAAATTTTGGCTGTTTTTGAATACATCATAATGTAATAAAAAACCCATGTATGTACTCCGTGGTGATGTGAATTTTCAGCTGCATTGATGAAAAGGCATCACGATTTGCTGCCAAGGCCTTACTCATGGTTAGGTAGTCTGGATTTGGATTTGTGTTTCACGTTTTGTTAATAAGCATGTAGTATATGTTCATGACTGCAGACAAATATTCGTGTTTATCAATGAAACGGCTGTGTGTTAACTGTACCACTGTATTATTGCCATATTTATTGCCTGCCAATATGACTACTTCTCCCTGTTCGTTGTCGTAAATGAATCATCAACTCTGTGATCTGTTGTAGACAGCCTTTGAGTCTGTTACATTTGCAAATGCATGAAACACGCACATATTTTGCAAATAAGATAATATATTCAATACGCTGCAATAAGAGTTTCAAAAAACTCTTATTGCAGCGTATTGAATATATTATCTTATTTGTAAAATAACGCTGCATTGAATATATTATCTTATTTGTAAAATATGTGCATCTTCTGTTTCATTATACTGAACAGGTCAGGAAGCAGTAACACCTTGGAGCTTCTGTCGATATCAGATATATAAAAAAAAATCTGGGTAAGAATATGTTGTAGAATGTACGTTAAATATCAGATTTTGACAGTTACTGGCATTTTCTAGACAATGAAAATAGTGAATGTAATATGGACAGATGTTGACAGTAAACTGCTTCCTGCTGGCACACAAAATCTGTATCTTATTTCCTACAAATTGCTACAAAACAATTAGCACAATTGCTGACTATACTACCAGACAGAAACAGAAATCACCATTATTCACAAATAACCTATATACACAAAACAATAGCAAATGTGTTATAATAATTATGCAGGCTACAACATGATTAACAAGTGGTTACATTCCACCATTAGCATAAAACAATATGACAACAATACAGAAAATGCTAACTGCATAACTAGCTACACACAACAAAATATTCGCAACAGTTCATGATTGACATATGCTGTCTTCCTGCAAGATATTTCTGACATAATCAAAGTAGGAGCACTGCTCATATGGCGACGTGTTCAAAACGTTTTACAGTCAATTCCAACACAATCCGAGGAAAATCAAACGAAGCAAAGATCGCCTCTGCTCCTTGAACCAAGGCAGAGATAATGTGTAAACTTACTCAAGGTAAAATAAATACATAATCTCACTTCACTGTTTGGTAATACTGGGCAACTTCTTCGCACACAGGCCTTGTCAAAAATTAACTAGTGGCTAAAGGGTGGTGATGCTTGCAGCTGGACAGCCTGTCAGCAAGTAACAGCCACCTATAACACTAAGGTCCCGTTTTTCCATGCACATTTGATGGCTGATCAAATTGATCTCCAATCAACTTTGGGACTTGATCGGAGATCATCTCAATGATCGTTTTTCCATCGCCAATTGCTGGCTAATCGTCCATCAAATCTCCCATCAAGCTGATTGCCGATCAAGTCAGATAACTGACGATTAAACGTGGTGATCTGCAGTTCGTTGCTTATGCACACCAGAAACATCGCTTCACTTCGCTGGTCAGAACAGTAATTTATGTATTAACATAAAGTTCCAGGCATAACGATCGATCACTGATCAATTTATACTGTGTACAGTGTTTTGTGAAGAAATAAAATGGATAGACGCTCCCATATTGATTTGCGATAGAATGTATTTTTGACAGCAGACGATATCATTGATATCGTTGCTATGACGACGTTTACTAGCTATGGCATCCACTCGCAGCGCATGCTGGGTAATTTAGCACAGTACGGCAAATCGAGGTCAGCTGTCAGCCAATCAGACTGGCATAGAGTAGGCTCAGTTGATGGCAGATCAGCTAATCGCCGATCACGTAATTGGAGATCGAAAATGCATGGAAAAAAGAAACACCCTTGATCGATGATCAATTCTGAACATCAAGTTAATCGGAGGTCAGTAAATCGGGGATGAAATTTAATTTGACTGGCAATGGAAAAACCGGGCCTAAGTTATATATCCTTAGCCGATATAGCCTAGAAACCCTGAAACTTTAACGCTAATAATTGGTATGGGATTAACTTCACCTTTCAACACACTGTCTGCACGTCCATTGGCAGGGCACGGTTTGCCATGCACAGTCCAGCAGCCAATACACAAAGGTTTACTTGGCATCCTAAGTTAATCATAATCGTCGTTATTTCCCTATAGATATGCAGTGTTTGTACTTCACCACTGTGCAGATTTTGACTTACTGGGTCACATCATGAGAAGGCAAGGTCTTGACAGTTTGGTGGTGACTGGTGACTGGAAGGAAAGAAGGCAGGGGGCATCAAAAACAAGAAGGACCTATCTGGATAGTTTATGTGCATTGTTGAAAGACAACACGAGCCCACTACAGTTCATCAGTTTCCGAGGACAGAAAGCTCTGGCATTGCACAGTCGCCAACGTTGTCAACGATAGCAAGATCATGCACTGTATTAGACTAGATTAGTTCTGCTGTGCTAAAGCCTAGAAGTTAATGATACTATGCCGAGACTCACTGAAGGCAACAATAAATTGCAGCACTTATGCACATTCAGCAATGTAGTCATCCTAACAGTGACTTGTCACTTTCACGGCAATGTTTCATCAGTACTGGTCAGCTAGGATACTCTTGTTAAGTATCATTAACATGCAATACATAATACCGGTATATAATTGCAGTAGGTCACAATATGGGTCTTGTCCGCCTGTCCACCTGTTTGTCCCAGATGGGCTCCTAACTCGATAACAAAAATGCATATAAACCCAAAATCACTGCGAAAGTTCCTCAGGATAACAGGTGTGTTAAAACTCGGCTCAAAGGTCAGGGCTAGGGCTAGAGTTGCATAGGACAGCTAGATGGATGGCCGAATATGTCTGCACTGGGCCGACATTTTTACAGTTGGATGTCTTCTTCACTAACAGCCCGTGACAAACCACATCTTCCATCACACACAGTGCAGCATATAAACCAGCAGTAGTAATCATAAATCTTTTGGTTAATGATAATTAGAAGCTTGTTGATGAGTATCATAAAAAATCAAACCCTAAATCACTGTATGGGAAATGAAAACTGCTGCTAGAGGAATGACTCAAGACTCGGAGGGCCAAAAATCAAAGCCGAAGAGAAGAGGGGTATTGGAAGCGGAAGCAAGCCAGCTAAAGCGTGGGAGAGCTGTAAGCTCTCTCAGCCAGTTTGCGGGGGGGAGACTGGACACCTTTAAGGACAAAATCCCCCACCCCTGCATAAACAACTAAACATTAGCTGATTTGTGGATGGGAAGGGGAATTTATAACAAGCACATCATAAGCTAAGCTTTGGTGGGGCTGTGCTATGGCACTGAAGTCAGTTGACGTCATCCAGTCGATGTTCCTGGAAGCGATTGCACGCCTTCTTCCACTTGCACTGTGTGCACCACATCGCCCGGTTCTCGATGCCGTAAACCTTGCGGCATTTCTTGACATCGGTGCGTGACCTGCGATGACTCGCCGACGGCGTCGATGATTTCAGCATGAAATGGTTACTGGTTGATGACTGCAGGTTTTGTGAGTCAAACGAGTGTGGCAGCTGCAGCACAGATTGCAAGTGCTATAGCATCAACTGCTGCATAAGTTACAATGTCAGTTAAATGCAAGTAGTAATGTATGTGCTCCCTTTGTCCTTCCCAAGTGTGGCTTGCTAGCATAACAGTTAGTGTGCCAACTCTCAAACTTTTGATCAACAGTCACGAGTTTCAATCCTGCTCGCATTACTGCCGGGTAGCGACTCTAACCCCCATGCAAGAATGAGAGTGAGAGAGACGTGAACAGTGTTACTACTGATACCTGACGATGAACTGGCCATGCAATGAAACCGCTTGATGACATATCTCCACTCGGCAGAGACGAAGGCAGCGAGAACACTTCACGAGGCGCCGTCGTGTAGCTGGCAGACTCCTGGTGGTGATATTGATGAGACTGGTGAAAAGTTGACTTTGGAATACTCAGTGGCAGTGACTACACAAAAACACATCCACGAGTTAAGCCAATGCAAATTACAACAGAACAGTACAGCAAGCACAAAACAATAGGCACCATTTCTATCCCTGCATCTAACTGTTGAATCGCTTGCATTCCTTGTGTATTGGTTGCATACTTTTCTTGCATCGCATCGAAGAATAGCATTACCTGCATTGAAATAAAGTAGGCAAGTAAAACACATGATCAGAGACCTCACATAACTGCCAGAAACAGTGGTGTCACTTGGCCAGTAAAACTGTTCCATAGGACTTGCCCCCACCCCTGTAAAAAATCCTGTCGAAAAATTCCTGGATCCAGATAGAGGAACCCTGGATGCCAATCCTGAATGAAATCACAACAAAATCTGGTGGTTGGTCTGGAAGCCACTCTTCTACCGTTTGTAAAATGTCTTCAAAATCCACTACTCCAGAATCCAGACTGCCACCAAAATCTTAACCCGTTCCTCGTTCCTCCCAACCCATGCACAAAATTTCTTTAGAATCCACTCATATCTTTATCAGTAATCCAGTTAATTAACAAACAAATGGACAGACCCTTTCAAGCAAATGTGGGCAAAAGTGGATCGACAACAACCAAGGTCACTGCTCAAAAATGGGACTATCATTCAACGATGCAGAGAGACTTGCACATGACTGGAGGAAATGGAGACTTGCTGTGAGAGCATCTGTCGACTATGTTTACTAGTCAGTCAAGTTAAACTATAGTTAACTAACAGTCATCGACACTCAACAGAGAAGCAGACAGTACACACCTTCCGCTGGTAGTCGTGGTCAGGTAGAGCAGTGCTGACGTCAGGCAGCTGTGCAAATGCTCTGGTCGGTGATGTGGTCTGCATGTCAGCAAATGTCTGTGTGACTGTATCAACATTCTCCTCCTCTTCCTCCTCGACTTCTGTGTAATAAAACTCTTCCTCATGGTCTGACATGTCAACGCTCGAGTCATCCCTCGGTCTGCAAACAAAAACTATTAAATGCTGCAGTAATCTTTACTTGCCGTGAAGCAGCAAACAACAGACTGACAAGCAGAGTACACAGTAGTGACAACAAAACAGCTGTGGGAGTAGAAAAAGCAATAGTGCATGCGCGCACACACACAGACAAACTCTGTAATTTGACAGTTTTAGCATGCAAACTATGACTAAAACTATGGAAAATATCATTATTCTAACAGATACATTATTTGGAAAAAATATGGTGATACGTTGGAATGAAGTTGTTCTACAGCTTGTTGCTGACAGCACCATAATAAATTTAACCATAAAGGAAACAAGTGAACTTGAGCATATATTGTGACGTAATAATATTATACTATGTTCAGTCTGCTATGTTATTGAAAGGAGAAGGCTACTAAAAAGATCAACAGAATGATGAGTGACACTACAACATGCTGCAGAATCTCACAGGGAGCGGCTCATGTGAAGAGATTCATACCATAAGAGGGTAACAGGACACTGTTGAAATGGACATAAACCTGACATAGGGCAGAATACATGTAAAGATGTAGACATGCACCACTATGTTTAGATACTTTTACTTCTAATAATTGGTTGGTAGAGGATGGAAGTAATTAGAATCAATAGGCATCTGTACGCTTGCTTGCTATTCTATATAGTTATTGGAACTGTAAGACATGAATTGTCTCCAGTACTGTTTTGACTCCTAGCATTCTTGTAGCTACAGGCTACATGCATCACTTATAAAAATGAGAAAATCCATGCATCACTAATGGATAACCATCAGTTGAAAGTTGAAAGTCAGTAATTAAGTGAGATGTGAAAAGATGTGATGAAGGCTTGAACAAGTTGTAACTTTGATATTAAAGCGAGAACGTTAAATGCTCTCCTGTTGAACATGGTATACTATGTAGTAACAGAACAGACAAGTCAAGTCTGTAAAAGATTCTGATGGAGAAATTGGGACGTTCAAGAGGATGCTTTCAATTAGCCGTTCTCAAGTTTGTGAGGTGGTGCTGACATCTCTCAGTTTCCTCCGGGTGTAATCTGGGGACAGCAACGAATGATCAATCTCGACGTTCTGTACGACATCATCAGATGACAGCCGACATCAGCGCGAAGACAACTGACATCTAAAAGAACTTGTGAAGTGAGGAATCAACGGCCAGTCAGTTTTGCTGAGCCATATTTGCTTGCTTGCCTGCCGCTTGCATAGCCACGAGTAAAAACATTTAAACTTACTAAACTTGATTGCAATTATAGCCATACATGGAAATGTATTAAAGAATTATTATATTGCATATTCCTTTGTGTGTTATTCATATTTTCGTAACATATTGTCTTAAAAAGTCTATTTTCTGGCCTCGTTGTCGTCTTGCAATTGCATTGTTAATGTCGCTACTACAGACACAGAAATCAATTTCAGCCAATCTAAATAGCAACCGGCTACAAGTCCACAATATATACCAGTAAAAAAGAACTGACACAACTGACCCAACTGGATAAATGAGTTCATGGCGAGCATATGCAGTGGCCTGTGTAAATGTCTTACCCTAAACTGAAGTAAAATGACGCAACTACAAATGACACAATATGTCTGTGAAGTCGATGCATATTCTCTGCTTTGTGTGATGGCCAAAATCAAGCTGAAATGACAATCTCAAAGACAGCAAGTACAGAAGTTGAACGTACCCAAGATGATCGAGTCGAACGTGTCTCTCTACAGCGGGGCACGTGCTGTATTCTCTGCCACAGCCTGGCCAAGTGCACTTGAACAGTACATGCTTCGACGTCTACAACGTTTCCACTCACTTTCACTAACCTCACTACTGTTAAAAGATAAAATGTACACAGATTCATAACACATATGCAATAATTATAATGCAGTTAGCATTAACCAGACCTAGAAAACTGCTTGCCTTTATACCTGGGAAAAGCTGAAGAACTGGCAACAAGACAGAACAGAACACAGGCATCAACGTGTGGCCCAATGCAATGCATCCACCAGGATGTTGTTTGCACTAAGATTTAAAGTAAGGTAAGCATATAACATAATACGAAAAATCTGTATACAGTCATGCAGCAGTTCTAACTAGGCCTACCAGTTGTACACGAATTTATGACATATTTTCACTAAACCTCCATTCAGTGGTGATGGTGTGATGGAATAACTTAACAAGTAGTGGGCAAGTTGACTATCTGTTCTACATCTCAGCATAACACCCGTTGGATTATTCCATTAATCCAATCCCATCACCAAAAAAAACAAAATGAACTAACTGTACAGCTCTTTTACTGTGAGGAAGAAAAGAACTTGAAACACCAAACTCAATCATAATCATCCAACGTGAAGTAGGCCACAATTCTTTGCACATAATACAGAAACTCAGTTCATAGGCTCATGTCCATATGTCAACATTGCTGATCAATGATTTGAAAAATCAAACAAATAATCATATCTGTTACAGGCAACATACATCTGACTGCAATGTAAACCAATGGGAACAGAAATAAACATGCAATCAACTGTGATATGAAAACTATATAAATTAGTATAAAAAGAACCATTATGTGGATCAAAATAACTGTGGACTACAACAGGGCGCAAACAGGAAATATGGAAGAGCATAACATTAATTAGGAAAACATGTTGTCAGAGCTGAAATTAGCACTTTCTGGTGGATACATGGAAACATGGATACATCGAAAGCTGTCTTTTTACCTGTACACTGCCTATATCTGCATCAGTGATATCACAGCGCAGGAACGTGTAGGCATTAACGTCCGAAGGTGCACTTTGAGACAGAATTGACTTTGGCGGTGATGGACTGCAGCTGGTCCCAAGACCACTGCTGCCAACGCTCGGATGCTGAGGACGAACACGAGTACCACCTGTGTAACCAATGTGAAATGTATTGCCGATGCCAGTGCTACTACTATAAGTTTAAGTACAAAGAACACGCAGAACGGGGTGCCAGATCATGAGAGAAACCGTATCTGCAAAAAGGGGGACACTTTAAACATATGATTTTTAAACAGCAGGACTGTTTTGACTCCTAGCATTCTGTAGCACGAGGGTTGTTCCATAAACAAGTTACAAAACGGCATCATTCTGTTAGTTTTTCAAATAAAAAAAAATCCAAAATACACATTTTGTAGAAAATTTTATTCTGAGCATATGTGGAAGTTTTTCTGATGATGATGTCATTATTGTGACATCATCTGTTCATAGAACAAAGCCTATCTGTGTATTATTTTCTCCACCAGTAATCTATCACAACTCGCAAGTGATAAACAACGTTAGAATAAGAAAAACGAATAAACTTAACGAGTTAATGTCATCCCTTTAAATGTTAAACATTAGTGTTTTATTTTTTAACATATCATCTGAGTTTGTTCAAACATTTTGTTCCATCTGTCAAAAAGCTTCTGAATGCCTGATGCAATGAACGATACTGTCTGCTATCCAAACCACTGAGACAAATGATTGATTGCACCTGGGTATCTGATGAAAATTTCTGTCCACCTGGAATTTTCTTACATCAAAAGTATTACTCGTTTTGTAACACTTATTAACGTATACTAGACACTAAATGGAGTGGATCTTATTTGCATTAAGCTCATTTGCTCACAAAAAAAAACGAATAATAGCATGTTGTTCATTCAGGACAAATTTAGTGGCAGCATCAAAAAATTTAATGTCTATAAATGATGTCACAGTGACATCATCATGATAAAACTCACATGTGGTGACCAGTATTAAATTACCGGTACCTACAAAACATGTTTCGGATTTTTTTTTATATTTGGAAAACTAACAGAATGATGCTGTTTTGTAACTTATTTATGGAACGATCCTCGTATTATTCAAAATTTGAACGCCTATAAAAACAAAACTGACTTCTGGAAAATGGCACTGTAACATTTAGAACGGATCCCATTTTTATGTGCTTAAAATTCTAGTAAACTTGGTGATGGCTCACACTTGTTATTGCAAAATATTTAAAAGGCTCACTTTTTTCTGGACACAGTGTACTACTAATAGGGCCCTGATAAAAGAGGGTTGTAATGTCCCTTGCAACACTCAAGAGAACGTTGTGCACTTGTGTGTATCACCTTCTGTGTCTCTCTCAGGCAGATTCTGAAGCTTGTTTTTGAAGACATCATTCGGTTGCTGCAACAGTCATTATCACACTAATCTGGCTGCAATGGTTTCTCCTTCCAGACCACATTCAGTAGACCTTGGCTTGTGTTCATGCACCACACTGATAGAACATCATAAACAAACTAAGTTAATTAACAAACTGAGTACCAACCACGTAAATTAGACGCCACACCTGGTATAAAGGCTGGAGATGCAGGACTGCATGACAAGCTGGTCAGCACCAGGGCTGCCATGTGTTCATCCATGTGTTCCGAGGAGTCGACGTTGTAGTCAAACATTGTCACATCATCACGGTCATCGTAGTCATTGTCAAACTGCATCAGCTCTTCAGACTGACTGGAATATAGCTCTCCACTGCGTGTGTACACACAGTACACATCACTACTACTATCATGTCACAAATCAGTTTTTCACAAAAGCACAGGTCTACAAATGTTCAGTAACATCATAAGCAATAACTATGGAACATGGAAAGAAAAGACAAAAGCACCTGGCAGAAGAGACTATTACCTTCAGACAGACGACAGATAGATACACAGACCACACTGTGCAGCATGGAGAAATGGGTAGTTGAAGACATTTATGTAAGAGCAATTTCCCTTATGTACATAAGACCCAAAATTGATGTAAATATTCCCCAGGGCCAGAGTATACTAATTTTCAGCTTGAAGGAAAAAAGATCACGGTCACCAAACATCATGCAAAAGTGGACTTTCGATTGACATTCAGTCCTATCCAATAGCTATAGGTGAATGGCACTAGGCCTGGCCAACAGATCTTTCTAGTTACAGACCTTTTCCCAAACAGTGACTGAGGCAAATGACTCGTAGCAGCTTGTGGCTGAATGACGGACTGCAGACTGTGTGGATGATGGATCTCTGGACCGTTGTCTTGCTGCAGCCGGGCAGACTTACGACTCTCCATCAGACGAATCTCCTCCACCTTCACACACCATGTAGGCCTAAATGTGTAGCATTCTCACAGCAATTCTACACTGCTAAGCCACTCTAACTTGAAAATCAGGCCATTCTAATAGGCCACTTTACAGGTCTTACTCATCTGTGTGTCTGTCCCATATAATTATGGGCTCCTAACTCAAAAAAGCACAGAATAAGCAAAAACTGGTGTAAATGTTCCCATGAGCAGACAGACTTTTCATGACTCGGACTCGAACTCGAAATAACAAGACCCGACTACATCACTGGTTCAAACTCTGAACAGAGTTTACCTTTCTGCGAAGTGGTCTGATTTCCCCGTCAACCAGCACCCAGACTTCGTCCCATGCACACGTGGATTTCTCGCTACTGCAGTCGTTCAACCACGGCTCGTCAGTCGCTGGCAGGAATGCAGCCTGGGCGCCGCCACTGCGCCGAGCCTGTCGCCGGTCAATGCATCCCTTCACCTCGCGTCCGTTGTGCGTGATGTACACAGTCTGATCGGCCATCAGACGGCTTGCCGACACCGACTGAAAGCCTGTGCCGAACACGTCTGACTCTCGGAACGTCTGCACTGAACCGTCTGCGTCAAAACGAACGGTATACGACTGCTGTGCGAACGTCCGTGTGGCCGAATCTGTCGCACTCGGTTGGACAGACTCGATAACTCCTGGGTAGAGCAGACCGTCGGCCAGCGGAGCGCACACCCTGCTTCCGACGATCGAACGTTTGCCCGGTCGTCTGCCACTCGCCATTTACTAGCACGTTCACGGCGCAAACCACGGCGCGTGCGGCGATGACACGTCGCGCTGTCGTTCGCAGACAATTACCTAGTTTTTCAACAACAATCGACACTCCCGTCAGCTGTTCGATCCAAGATGCCGGTCACTGCTATGTTTTTGTTGTTGTTGTGGCCTAACTAGGTCAGCCGGGCCAGTGCGCTCGATGGTTTTCGTTTCCCGATGCAGTTGCGGTATGAAAGGCGCCAAGCGAGAGCTCTCACCGAGGTCAAACCTTTTGTGTATTAGGAAAAATAGATACTGCTGCTCCCTGGCAATGTAAATATGGACGTACTAAAAATATCTGTAAATGCAATTGGTGGTGAAGACCGCCGCCGCCAGCAATATGAATATTTATAATCTATTTATATCCGTGGTTGCCATCCGCTGCTCATGGTCTCTAACACTTTGTACTGTGCCGGTGTAGCCTTTTGAGCTATTTCACAGATGATTGACGAGCCCAAGGCCACTCAAACTAGATTTAGTGCCGTTATACATCAGTGAGCTCTCACAGGGTATTAGAATTGAATTTAGACTTTTTACACACGACAGCATAGGCCCATAATGCTTCGCGCGTTTTATCTCTCGTCGAGGTATCTGTCTGTCTGTCTGTTTTTCTGTCCGTCTGCCACACTCTGCAGCCTTATCAAAGCGATGCAAGCTATGATTACGAAAAATTCACCGTGGGCTGTGCCACAAAGACTATAGTTTCTTGTGACAAAATTTCGTGCCGCTGGGTCACCTGGTGAGGGGACTCCCTTCGAACGAGGCCGCCAAAAAGGAGTACCCTTAAAAACATCGGCGGTATATAGGAATCTCAAACTTAGGAGCAACGAGGGGAAAGGGCCAGGGCACAGGGGCAATATTTTTGTGTGGGCCAAGTATTCAATTGTTGTGTTGTGTGCATCAAGTAGCGACTTAGCGAGGTCCAACTGCAGCATGGCAGAGCCTCTGGTCGGGAGCAGTGGTGTAGCCAGGATCTAGTTGTAGTGGGGGCACTTGAGGGGTGGGATATGGGAAGAGTGAGGG
>Ga0209367_1009067_pt1 | contig 13545 bp, 8 predicted proteins | sample WorMetLIZISLAND2_FD_187412 | JGI IMG/M metagenome (GOLD analysis project Ga0209367, IMG submission 187412) | Marine gutless worms symbiont microbial communities from Max Planck institute for Marine Microbiology, Germany - Olavius geniculatus... ... | reverse complement strand
TATCTAGTATCCAGAAACACAGTGTGCATAAATGAAATATGCAAAGTTATGTAGATACATTAGCTGTAGAAGATAACAGACCAAGCGAAGCGAGTAGGTCGGCTATAGCCAGCCAACAGATGATGCCATTCTGTCTCAGCATTGACTCAAGCTCAGTGTGGCCACGAGGAGGCCGTCTTGGCAGACGAGGTATAAGCTGATACGATGCACCACAGATACTCATTACCGATGATATAATGCACAGAATGTTGTACGAGATGTTAATGCTGCGATAGTCATGCACATCTGCATAGCTTTCATTGGTGCAGTTGTCATTACTCTCAAATCTCATGCAGCAGAATGATTCTAGCTTTGGTGATGCCATTGTGCACGACACTCTTCATCCAAGTAAACATACGCTGAAACATAATATAACAATTATCCTGCTGAATTTACTTGCTAGTCACGATCGCAAAATCAATAGGCAGCAGTTTAGGTTGTAAAGCGTTGCATTTCCATTATAAATAGAGATGCACACATTGGCTTAGTTTATCACGCCTACGTCTCTGCGGACGGAAAATAGCGCCTAAATACGCAGTGGAAGATAGCGCTTTCGCCGGCCATTCTTTCGTCCGTATGGACGGAAAATAGCGCCTGGTCGCACAGATAACACCGAGTCGTTTTATATACAACGTCATAGCCACAAAAATATCAAGCAAAATGTAACCAACTCACACTCCAATGGTCTGGACGTCTTATTTAGCAATAAACTGATGTAAAATCATCTTTTCCGAGTTTGTTTACTTCGTCTTTTGATTCATTCCATAGAATACCGATGAGCTAAATATAGAATATTTAAATTAGTGAGAGTAATGCTTACAAGAAATTTGAGAAAAGCTCACGAGACGCGCGAAAGCCTATAGCATTTCCAGTTCAGTAGTTATAGTTGAAAATTGTGGTGTTCACGCTAAGTTAATATACAAATACCAAATTCTCTATCTGTTTCACAAACGATAGTAGCGTGTCGCCAAGGTCTAACCTAGGCCTAGCAGCAGTAGCTGCTTTCGCGCGTATAAATATAACAACTCAATCAATGCAATCGATCGGCGTTATATACACTTGGGCCTGACTGTGAAAAAGGTGTTTTACAACGCCCAGCACTAAACTGGGCTTTGTAAACTGATTTCCGAGGTGGCCATAAAACCCCCTATTTTGGCGTTCAAGGTCATCGAATTCGGCGCCAATCGACAGTATACGATTTCCTATTAGTGATTAATAGTAACCTGGGCTTTATCTCGCACCGTTACTGAGATACAACGACTTATTTGCCAAAAATCGCAAATTTTGCCTACCCTCCTTTCATTTAGCACCCTTGTTCGGGGTGACCCCCTTCGAATTTATGAAAAAGCTTTACGGTTCCTGAAACTAAGAGTCTTCCGGGCAGCCGACGGTTAAGATTTGGTGATCCTAGCTTGGACCGTTTTTGCCTGATCCACCCGTGTGACGGACAGACAGATGGACAGACAGAAAGACAGACGAAATTGCGATGGCTAAGACACGCTGAAAGCAGTAGCTGCTTTCGCGCGTAAAAACTAAAATCTGATAATTAGGGACCAACCAAATTCACGGGAAAAAATGCATGATTTCACGGCAGAATTTTTAAAATGTGTCAAATTTCACGGAAAATTCACGGAAAGAGTTTTGGAAATTCATGGGCCCCACAGACGTTATTTCAAGGTGCTGTGCTGATGCAAACGAAGAAATTTCTGAACAACGAATATTTACTACACTAAGTCAAGACTCGAGACAGTCAATGTCAACTACTTAGTGCTGAAGTGCGACACGTAGCAAACAGCAACATCCGTACAAAAGCTGCTGATAAAACTCTGGAGTTGTCATAAATTAAACTAAAAGCGATAAAATTCACGAAAAATCACAGATTTCACGGAAATCGGCGTTTTTCACGGAAGACAGCCAATTTCACGGAAAATGCCACGGCCGTGAAATCGTGAATTAAGTTGGTCCCTACTGATAATACTTCTCGTGTCTGCAACGGGTGCAGCTCCACCCGGTGAGTTAATCATGGTTACAATCATGATCAAAAGCTAGACATGGTTACAATCAATAATATCGAGGATCATTTTTGAGACACGGTGTATGTCCGTTTTTATATTTTTATTCACCTGCATGGCAGTAGTAATAAAACAATAAATAAAGCCATGTAAAAATGAGATAGGCCCTACAATCAGAGCACATAAAAGACACTAACATTGCTACTGTTCTCAGAGACGTAAAATTTTAGGAAATTTACTCGACATGACACTTCCATTGAATTGCTCGTGATGTTTGCAAAAATTTCATAACTGGAAAAAATATTATTCATGGATATGTAAAACAGTGAGTAATGGCACTAGTATACTGATTGCAATGCCAAGATCACAAATTTGGGCTGCTTTGTCAATCCTGAATACCGGCCTTGGTGGCATCATGTGTAATCTCACACAAAATCCCTTAAATGATACTTTTCTGTCATAGATGACAACTCTAGTGGGGTGAGTGAGTAGAATTTAGCGTCCCACTTGACAAAGTAGAGGTCATTTTGGGGACAGCCTTTGCAGGCAAAATTGCACAGACACATATTCATATTAATTATTTCATAGTACACGAAGTACAGAAAAAAAGAAAAAGAGAAAAGAAAAAAAGAAACGGCAATAGAACACAAGAAGCAACACAAACTGAGCAACAAGTAGACTACAAAGTATGGCTTGATCCTAGATATAAAATGAGACTGACCAATTCAGAATGTAACAATGTGGAGCCGTCAGAAAAGAACAAAAAATCAAAGCCATCACGTAGGTTTAATACCTGATGTAAGGCATCTACAGTAAGCCAGTCAATCTCATTGACTGACAAATAAAACGACTTGACAAAAACATTGTTAGATATACTAATGTCACCGTTCACAAACCTTTCAAAATTCCAGCCAAAATTAAAACAATATTGCACATTTCTATCTAACGACAACATACACCGATTCACAAATACACCAAATCTAGAAACAAAACGAACTATAGACACTTTAGACTGTAAACAAGAAATAATAAATCGTGCAGACCGTTTACATATATCATTATAGAAAGGCAGTGTATTAAGCAGCAGGGGTATTAGACCATTATGCGTGTCTGATGGTAACTTCAAAACCCTTCTTGCTGCCTTTCTCCAGGCTGTACCAAACACATCAATATGACTGTTGTCTAACGACCATAGCTCACATCTATATCTACTACTGCAGTACGTACTAAACAACCTGCTCCTGACCACACATCATATTATTGGCCTGACCAACAAAGCAATTACATCTATACAATATGTCATCACTGTCATTCAAATCAGTCATTATAATGTAACCCAGATGCGAAAAAGACTTAACTTGCTCAATCAGCTTACCATCAATAAACAACATACAGTCACGCTTCGTTAACTGGTTAGATATCTTGTTCCGTTTACGAGGTGGGCAAACCAATAGTTTAGACTTCTTAGCATTAAACTTAACATCATATTCTAATGCAAAATATTCACATAAAGATAATAACCTACGCATAGCTGATGGTGTTGGACAAACCAAAACAACATCATCAGCATATGCCAAAGCACCAACAAAATTATTACCGAGATAACAACCAACACCCGATTGGGATAATCTAACCAAGAGATCATCAATATAAACGCAAAACAACAGTGGACTCAGAACACCGCCTTCACGCACACCGTTAGGAACAGGAAACTTATTGGACAAGATACCAGCCCAAGAGATTCTACCAACTTGTAGGATATACATATTAATTAACATTCTGACAATATACACAGGCAAGCTACGATCTATCAGAATACGAAACAACTTACAAAAATTGGCCCCATCGAATGCTTTAGTCGCATCTAAGAATGTACAATAGATGAAACTGTTATGATGAGTACAATACGATAATGTTTCTTTCAATACCATGGTACACATGTGTGTAGAACTATTATTTTTGAACCCAAACTGTAACTCAGATGTGCAAACCTTATCATGAAAACGATTAATTACAATATGGTCATACAGTTTAACAAAAATAGAACTAAGAGCTATCCCACGGAAGTTATCACTACTAGACACACCAGCATTTTTCACCTTAGGAATAGGCAGTATGGTATTAACAGAAAAATCTGTTGGAACTGTACCATGTGATATAGTGGCAGACAACAAAAAACCAATATGAACTGACAAATCAGCTCCAGCCTGTATAAAATGATCAGATAACAATTCGTATTTCCCATCATTCTTATGTGGAGCAAGCTTAGATATGGCATTATAAACATCACTGCAACTAATAACACAATCACTGTACATAATATCAGAGTTAATACCATTTTCCACTTCATCGGATATATCATGCAGGACACTATGATCACACACTGCTATACAAATCCTCATACCTCGGAGCAAACCTCTCAGCAATGGATGCCTCACTAGCACAGTCATCAACAATTTTACAGTTGGCTGCTTTCTCTTACCAAATTTTATCAATTTCGACCAAAAAAAAATTACGCCCAATATTATCGAAAAATGCATGAGCAACACGATTACGTATGACCGATTCTTCATTTTCTTAATGCAGCGGATAACATAATGACATGCTGCCCTAGTACGCCTCATACAGTCGGCAACCTGGCCAGTGCACTAAGAGAATATGCTTAATCCTGACTCTAACCCTAATCATAAAAATACATTCCCAGATTAGCCCCATGATCCACCCCACCCTGCAAATATTACAGACCCTAATCAATCATAAACAGTCATTGGCCCAAATGATGAGCCTCGTAACTACACTGTTCTGACAAAACATCAATTCAACAGCTAATAACAAAATATGCACACACCGAGATTGCATTTCAGATGTAACGAATTATCACACAGCTGAATAACAAATATCAACAATAACAATGCACACGTGCAATATATACAACGATGTAAAACAGACAAAACCGTAACAAAAAAATCACCGAGTTTCGTTAACATCAAGCTCAATAAAAGACAGACTATCCAACCAACTCTCAAACCATCAAGCTTTGCCGTAGCATTTAAACAAAAAAACTTTCAAAATGCCATCAGCAATGTCAGTAATCTATTTTCACTATCAGCAGGTTTAAACAGAAATGATGTGTTCCGAAGAAAAGGAAAGCTAGTGTCAATCACAACTTGCCATGCACCCAAAATATATGCTTATCAGCATTTCTGCGATCATCTTTGTTGATGAAAACAGTTATATAATCCACGCAGGTTGTGACACAACATTATTACTATTTATTAGTGCAATATTTAGAATGCACAATATAAGCCAGTAAACTCTATACAGCATCTAGACAGCTTACAAGCATGCAGCAATTGCGGCCTCTTAGCACTGAAGCTGGAATAGTAAAATAAACACCTAAGTCATAGTAGTGGTATGACTTAATTGGTAACGTCGTTGGTCGCATGAACTAAGTTAATCAATGCCAGTCCTGGTTAGTACTTGGATGGGTGACCATCGGCCCAGGGGTAAACCATTTTGGTATGTAACCAGCCACCCGGGTCAACTCAGCCTGGCCATCCCTCCGTGAGTAAGTGCAATCAGTACCAGTGATAGCTGGGATATAAGCAGGTGCACCACACGATGCACTAGCACCACATCCGTGCACTCGTAGTGTGAACCGGTGTCTGGATGAGGACACCATACAGGCCTTAAGGCTTGGGAAAATCCTAAGTGTTAATTTCATGAGACACGCAGCGAATGCATTAATGGTGAAGTTTCGTCGGCATTCGTTGCTGTAAATGCTGTCGAGCTGACTGCACCAGGAGTTGAAAGTGACTCTGCACTCCCGCCGTCTATGCGTCGTAGCACGAAGCGCTGGTAGCAGAGTCCAACGCCTCGGTAGACAATGCTGTTTAAAAACCCCTGCAGTGGATTCAGCAGCGCCTGCATACAGTTACACACTTCTATAGCCCAGTGTTCAATAATTGCCTCTAACAATACAGGGAGAACACAAAATTTGGCATGGGCATCAACGTCCAGCCATGTTATAACTACAAGCAAATTTTCAACTTTAGGTCAACTGTACTCTGCAAAAGAAACAAAATATGGTACTTATATCAGAGATGGCAATTACTGCATTAAAATTAACGGCAATTAAGCACGATAATCAAAGACTGCTTTGCAGGAATTCACAGCTATCACAGTGCAAGCTAAAACAATGCCAAAAAGAATCAACGTGACGTTGAAAGCCAGCAGATCTATCTGTCTAAACAGAACTGCTCAAACAAAACTTCTGTTGCATCACTTATACTACTTAAGTTCAGGATTCCCGCATTTTACTCTACTTTTCCACATTTTACAGCTAACATCTTTTATGGCATGACATCTCGAACAAAATATGCATTAAAGTTGGTGGCATAGCATAGTGGTTAGAACGTTGGTAACGGCTGGCAAACTTTACCTATCCTGCACTAGACTAATGGATGGCCATTTGACCACTTTGTGGGTAAAGCATCCGCTGTCAGTCAACCAACAAGGCCAACTCAACCTGCCATCCCTCCGGGGTCGGTTAAATGAGTAGTAACCCATTATATGGGTTACGGAAGGTGGGGAACTTGGTACAGCTGACTGGGGCTGCCTGGCCTGGCCGCTGCGCTGGCCTGTGTCTGCAGGCTGCACGCGGTGGCTAGGCGGCCAGCGGCTCTGGTCAGTGATGAAAGTGCATTAGAGGCATGTATACGAGACGATGCGCTATACAAATTGATGATCTTTACCTTTTTTAAATTAAAAATTCCACCGAAAAATAAATGGGTAGCTAACTTCTCCCAATCCAATATGCTCATAATGGCAGTGAACATTAACTTTTATAAACCGTCACTGGAACTCTTGCCAAGGCTTCACTGCAGAAACTATCAATGCCATACAGCAAATGTCAAATGGCACATTATTAGTACTGTTCTTAAGGAAGTTAATGGCAAATTATGTGTCATAAGCAAGTATTGTACATATTAAATGTAAAAAAACAGAGAAACTTATGGCTGACCGTGATGTGAATGACAATAATAAATAATTCATTTGGAACATATTTTCTGTGAATGCGACTAATGAGAATCAGAAGACCATTGAACACATTTGGTAGCCAGCTGCACAAGTAACAATCAACAAATGACACAGTCAAAACAAACGGCATCAGCAGAAAATGCAAACTATACTGATTAGAAAGCACTCAACTAAAAATGCCAACTCACAAACAATAATGGATGTGACTTCTAAATCACGGGCAAATTACGAAATTAAAAACTGCAGTCTGAATCATGGTCTTAAAGTCTACAGCCTACTCTTGTCTTGGCAGTACACTACTGATTTTCTATAGTACATTCAAGTTTAATTTTATGTAAAAAGTTTCATCGCCACAAATAAATTTGTATGCCGTAACTCACATGCAGTACTCAAGATTTACTGACAAAAACTTGACAGCATATCTAAAGGACATGAGGATTCATTAACAAACACAGTTGCTGTACTGTGCATCAATACTGTAAAATAACCTCATTGCTAAAAATCTGAAATCATCTCAAACATAATCGTAGTCTTGTGTTTTTGCCCAGATCTTGGTCATAAAATCATGCTGGTGTTACCATTGCAAACAATTTATGCCGTCAGAAAGCAAAGCACATCTTCATAGTCTGACTGCCCAAACAATTTAATGGCAGCTATAGAGACTTGGGTGGCTCAGTAGTTACGACATCAGATTCGTGACCAAGAGGTCATTAGTTCCACTCCCAGCCAGTTTGCTGGAGAAAGACGCTCAGTGTTCACAGATGTGCCTCTGTCACGAAACAGTATAATTTGTTAAATCTGGCCAAAGAGTGGTGATAATTTGCGGATGCGAAGGCAACCAGTGGGCATGGCAGTAAGTAATAACAGCCTATCACCGGCTATTTGACTATCACTTACAAGCTAACTGGGATCAGTTCCAAACCCTATGTTCCTAAACGAGTATGTACCTTAAGTTCAAGAAGTAAAAATGTCGAAAACTAGAAGCACTTACCAGACGCAGAATACGACGATGAGTGTTCGGAACCTGTTGCTAGCTGTTTGTACCATGGCACGCTCACGCCCCGTGTACACGCCAGTATTGTACATAGACTTTTTCACTGCAGCCACATCATCAGGCACGTCATCACAATTTCAGTTTTTTAACCTTCACATTTTCTGCCATTAGCACATGTGAAACTGGAAATCCAAAGCCTTCGATAGCCAACCATCAAAGACTGCTGTGACTAGAATTTTTAATTTTTCCTGATTACACTTAATATATATTATATCATACATTATCTTTATTCATCCTGCTGTTGCTGCTCACTGATCAAAAGTACGAATTTAAAAACATGCTACGTTTCCAGCAGCAATTGTTACACATGACTGTGAATGACCACCGGTGTTTTTAAATTCTTTCTGACATACAGCTATTATATTAGTTACATTGTGAATGTGGCGGTTGTTATTGTTGCTATTATTATTTACTGTCCTAACAGCACGTTTTTAATTAAACGTAAAAAAGGAAGACAGTAGTTGTTGGCTCAGTTGATGAATGTTGACAAATGACAATGAAAGCTTATAAATAATCACCGCTACTGGCAAACTCTGTTGAACTCCAGTAAGTTCTTCAATTCAAATTTCAAACTAAGACACATTACAAACATGTTTCAAGAATACACAAATTGGCCAAAATTCCTTGGCATCTGACCTCCCGCTGCACCACCTGATGGGCGAATAATGACAAATAGCTGAATTTCTTACACGACTGATGCCTTTCCTTAAGTCCAACACCATCAAGTCTTAACAGACTTAACAGTAATATAGATTACTACAGAAGAAATATACACGAAACGTACACAAAAATGAATGCACATAAAAATCTCCTACAACATCAGTCAATAAAACAACATAATTCCCAGACCTGCAGCGGTGGTCTTCGAGTAGAGAATTGGATTAACAATTATGACAAGACACAGCAGAATGTAAGTCGTCAGGTAATGTGGTACCAGTGAGTACAGGTTTCTTTTGCATCTAGACACACAGACAACTAAACTGCAGTATGAAATCTACAATAGATGTGAAATTAACCTAGCAGCCAGTCAAATGCTTATAATGACGACTGGCAACTAAACTTAATAAACTAGCGTGTGAACAACTTGCCTAAGGTCGTTACCCGGCAGTGTTCTGGTGCGGAGTCGAACCTGCACCCCTGAGTGACCTCAGGATTACAAGTCTGGCACATTACCGTTAGACTACCGAGCCACACTTTCTTATCCATAGAAGAATTGAAAACTGATTAGAAAGTTTCTAATCGCTAGGGATTAAGAAATTACGCCTATTCTTTTGCATTAAAGCTCTCTGGTGTTAATCAATAATGCTCAGATTAACTTTGGTGTTAGCTGCCGTTTCCGATTATCTTTCTTCTTATCTGGTAGATAATCGAAAATGTTGGTTCTTAGAAGAAAGATAACACCAAATTTTAACTTCAGTTCGTGTTTCCGATTATCTTGGTATTTATTCTAAGAGAAAGTGTCGACCGAAACGATAATCCTACTTCTCGACGAAACATGAACTCACGCATTGGGTCTTCCATGCAGCTTCAAAAGCAAATTTGATTATGCAGTAAAAATAATTACGCCAAAGCTTGAAAAAAATATGCGATACTTCTGTAGTATGATTCCAAAACTTTCATTTTACAATCTAAATGTCTCAGAAGTGTTATATGCAATATACATACGGTAATGCAGCAGAGCATACATAATGTTTTGCATGATTCTTGTGTGTAAAATATAGCAGATGTAATTGTTAATACATACTGCATGCAATACAATTAAAAGCGTCTAACTGAGCACCTAAAACTTTCAAAGTAACAATAAAAAGTGACTAACATGAGCGTGTCTTTAGAATAGTAGAGCAGAAAAAGACCGATAAAACAGATAATTGCCGGCATTCCCCAACACACAGCATGATACACCTTCACAGGGCTGAAACACATGCACAGACAATACATGCAACTACATTAAGTTTATCACTCTAAATCTTTCAGTTTTTCTAGCACTCTTTATTAGAACTGGGTGACAGGTAAAAATACTCAGGAGGTGAAAACAGCCAGATGGTTATAAGCATAAATTTTGAAGACAAACTGACTAATTCATCAGATAACGCTACAAATAAGCATAAAAAGACAAGAAATAACAACATCATGACACAATGTTGCATTATTGTTGTCCACATTTTGTGCCAAATATTAACAAAAGTGCCATACGCACAAAAGAATTCGCACGAGATGGCTTTTTATTTACAAACATACTCTACCTTGTGTTATATGTGGGTTCATTTTTCCTCCTTTGCCTTAATGCTCTATTACCAGCAGTTCAAAGTTGTAAACAAAAACTATGACAACTGCACTGACTATTACACCAAGTCCAAGAAAATCCCGGACATTTCGATTGTAGCTGATGTAGAATTATCAGATTTTAATAATTTTTGACAAAAATATTACAGACACAACTAACCATCAAATGACCATTTAATTTCCCACCGCACCCAATGTCTGTTTCTGCACTACATGGCAAAAAAGAAAACCAACAAAATATTGTATTTTTGTCCAAGGGAGCATCATTACTTAACCAAAATAAGACATAAAACACATTTTTCCACATTTCTGTCACTTGGGCTGAAACTTCATCCAATAGTCCATTTTTTAACTGCCAATAGCAAAAAAATGTTTAAAGTGTCAGGACCACAGGCACAGAGATGATTTCTGCTTTTGTTGACAGCAGTGTCAATAATGTTCTGCTCCAGATCAATCCAGACTTCACCAGTCACTTTCTGAATTCATCAACATTACTGAAGGTTATCTGGTTGACACACTGCTGCAAGACAGTCAAACCTTGTAATCGACTGGCTGTTCGAGAACACAGGTCCCAAGATATAAAATTTATTTAAAGTTTTTTTGTTCATTTTAATGCACATATCGCTTGTTTTGGTGTACCCAGGTAGTGCAGAAGCACACATTAGGTGAGGTGGAAACTAAAATGGTCGTTTGATGGGCAGTTGTGTCAAAAATATTTGCACCAAAAATTATTAAAATCTACTAATCCTTCTTCAAGTCATAATCGATAATGTTGGTATGCTTGTTGATGTATTTTGACGTATTTTTGTTCATTTCATTCCATATTTCGTTGGTTCAGTTTTCCCCAAGTAGTGCAGAAGCAGACATTAGGTGAGATGGTAAAATGGCTGGTCATTTGATGGCCAGTTGTGCCAGAAATATTTGTGCCAAAAATATTAAAATTGGTAAATCCTTCTTCACGTGACAGTCATTAATGTTTGGGACTGAGCAATTTTTACAAAAAAAAACTACAACAATACACTGTAATGCATACCATGATTTCCTCCTCACAAGTCTCAACATGTCAACAGCATATATCAGTGTCCAGAAATATGTGCAGATGTAGAAAAAATGAACCCATCCCTACAACTCAAACACATCATGGAAAAATAACACCAACAACGTAAACAATAAATAAAAACAAACAAAAAAATAAAATAACATTTCCAAGCAAAGGCAACTGTACAAGAAAGTACATGTTTGCATTTAGCATTCAGCTAGCACAAATCCACTAACACATAATGAGTAATCTTTTCTTTTACTTGAATACAGAGTGAAATGTTCAAGTTCACTGAAGAAATTGATGATGATTTTTCAGATGCTTGTCCTCTACTATTCAATGCCTTCTTAGTGATGTAACATCAATTGAAAACTAATTAATGTGAATTGTACTAGAATGTAAAATAATTAACAATTAATCACATAATTAATCACTAATTTCCAAAGCTCTAATGAAAAGAAATTTACTAGCAGCCTTTGCAAACACAACAATTGTTATAACAAAGGCAAATTAAGAGCATGCACAACATTAATATGTATAAAAACACATTTGTTCATAATATGAGGAAAATCAATTAACTAACCGAGCTCACTGCACAATACAAATGAGATGACTTGACAGTAGCATTATGGGATGCTGACTGCAAATCTTCCATCGGCAACTGAAAATTGATCCAAGAAGATGACCGAACCAATATACCTTGAGACAGAAATATCACCACACAGAAATCACAAACAAATCTATCAGATATGTGCATATATTAATACTGATGTATTACTACTATGCTATTAATACTATTAAATTAAAGTATGTCACTGTCAATATTTTTTCATTTACAAAAAACACAGCACTTGTCTATCCAAACTAGACAATTACAATTTAACAAATAGTGATATCTGCAGTATGCATTCACAGAATGTGATTAATTATGTTCTGAGACCAAAATTTTGTCAAAGTGTGTTTGTAGCTTTTCAAGTAATATTGCTGACAAACAGACAAATAAACTGAAATAAGCAACCAAAAGGCCATACATACTTCTTACCACATCTAGTCATGCAGTAATCTTTGACTACAAAACCACAAAACTGTACAGATTTAACAGTACAGACGAAACAGACCAAGCGAAGCGAGTAGGTCGGCTATAGCCAGCCAACAAATGATGACATTCTGTCTCAGCATTGACTCAAGCTCAACGTGGCCACGAGGAGGCCGTCTTGGCAGACGAGGTATAAGCTGATACGATGCACCACAGATACTCATTACCGATGATATAATGCACAGGACATTGTATGAAATGCTGATAACAAGGTAGCCATGCTCATCAGCAAATATGGAGTCATTGGTTCTGAAATTCATACAGCAGAATGTCTCCAGCATTGGCGATGCCATTGTCCACTTCAGTCTTCACCAGAGTCAACAAACACTACAACATCAAACCAACAAAATTACAACACATTAGCCCAGCTTAATAATATTATAAGCACAAGAACATTGCTGTGTAACACCCACTTGCATGCAGAATGTAGCAGAATGCCAGGATCTAGCTTCAGTAGTGTAAGTTAAAAATATTATAAGCACAAGAACATTGCTGTGTAACACCCACTTGCATGCAGAATGTAGCAGAATGCCAGGATCTAGCTTCAGTAGTGTAAGTGCATTTTACTAGCTGATTTATCTAGCACCTAATTATCTCACCAGTTTATAGCAAACAAGCAACAGCAGTATACATTGCATACTGTGCCAAAAATCTGAGTACATAACATAACTAAAGTTTGACACTTTGAATCAGCTTTGCAGTTTGTACAATATAATTTGATGCATATCATGCAGCAAGGCAACTGCATTTGTGTGGCAATGATGTTATCATTAGGGACCAACCAAATTCACAGGAAAAAATGCATGATTTCACGGCAGAATTTTTAAAATGTATCAAATTTCACGGAAAATTCACGGAAAGAGTTTCGGAAATTCACGGGAAAATCACGGGCCCCACAGACGTTATTTCGAGGTGCTGCGCTAATGCAAACGAAGAAATTTCTGAACAACGAATATTTACTACACTAAGTCAAGACTCAAAA
>Ga0209367_1009066_pt1 | contig 13547 bp, 10 predicted proteins | sample WorMetLIZISLAND2_FD_187412 | JGI IMG/M metagenome (GOLD analysis project Ga0209367, IMG submission 187412) | Marine gutless worms symbiont microbial communities from Max Planck institute for Marine Microbiology, Germany - Olavius geniculatus... ... | reverse complement strand
ACCGGTTCTCTATGTCAAAGAAGCTGCGCTGGCCCATGCTTCCCCCATCATCTGAGCGTTTATCTTTGGACTGGCCCGAGTTTTCCCGCAGTTAGACTGCTAGGCAGGCTATTTTGCAAGGTGCCCCCCATGATTGTTATTGAACCTGACCCGTAGGGTGGGCTGTGCCCACCAATACTATGCCCAGATGGTGGGCGTAGCCCACCCTACTCGTTACCGGCTGTTTTCGGAATGTTCGGCTCCGATTCTCCCCAGTTCACCGGATACATGGCTTGAGCGACGAAGCGATGGAATGTGGAGTAGGGCCATTGAGACAACGATGTAACCAATCCATGTTTCACAGGATTGAAGTGGATGTAGTCGCAGTGCGCGGCATAATCGGCTTCGCCCCGGATGCGGTGTTCCCAGAAACGCCGTTGCCAAATCCCCGTCTCCCGTTTTTGTTGCTGCGAACTCGTAGGGTGGGCTGCGCCCACCACCGACCGGGCCTGCTTGCCGAATTCCTTCTTGATCCAACCCCACCGTTTGGAGAAATCCGTGTCTCCTTCCGGCAAGGTCCAAATACAGTGCAAGTGGTCCGGTAGCAAGACCCAAGCGTCGATGCGGAAGGGCCAGCGTTCCTTGGCTGTTTTCAAGGTCTGCCGCAACAGAGGGCGCAGACGATCATCGCAGAGAATGGCTCGGCGTTGGCCGGTGACGAGCGTGAAGAACCAGGTATTGCCATCGTAGGCTCTGCGGTAGTCGGGCATTGTTGTCGGCAGATCTTTTTGGTGGGCACGGCTCTATGGTGGGCACAGCCCACCCTACAAATTTAGACGACCTGCTCGGCCGCGGCAGCATCCTCGCCGGGGGCGCTATAGTTGCAATCCTTCTGGGGACACACCTTCCGTGCCCCGTCGCGTTTGGTGACCTTGAGCGTAAGCACCGGCCAGCCGCATTGGGGGCAGGGTCCGGCGAGCGGCTCGTCCCAAAGCGCGTAATCGCACTTGGGATAGGTGGAGCAGGAGTAGAAGATTTTGCCCCGCCGTGACTTTTTCTTCAGCAGAGTCCCCTGGTCGCACTTGGGACAGGTAACGCCCGTGTCCTGGGGACGCTCCAGGGGCTCGATATAGCGGCACTTGGGATAGGCGCCGCAACCGATGAACTTGCCGTACTTGCCGCGCTTAACCTGCAGCTCGGCGCCGCACTCGGGACAGCTGCGGCCCTCGACCACCTCGGCCGGGGGTTGCTCGGGCCTGGTCGCGTCCGCCAGATCCCGCGTGTAATCGCACTCCGGATACTTGGTGCAGCCGATGAAGCGGCCGTGGCGCCCGAGGCGGATCGACAGGGGCGCACCACACTGGGGGCAGGTCTCCTTGATGACCTCTTGAGTAACGTCGCTACGCTTGACGTGTTCCTGGGTGTGATCGACGCGATCCTTGAAGGGGTGCCAGAACTGCTGCAACAGGGGAATCCAGTCTTCCTCTCCGCGGGAGACCGCGTCCAGCTCGTCCTCCAGCCGGGCCGTGAAGTCGTAATCCACGTAGGTCGTAAAATGCTCGGTCAGGAAGCGGTTGACGATGCGGCCCACGTCCGTCGGGTGGAAGCGCTTCTTCTCCAGCTCCGCGTACTCCCGGTCCTGCAGGGTGGAGATGATGCTGGCGTAAGTAGAAGGGCGGCCGATGCCGTGCTCCTCCAGGGCCTTGACCAGGGACGCCTCGGTGTAACGCGGCGGCGGCTCGGTAAAATGCTGCTCCGGGCGGATAGCTTTTAAGTCCACCAGCTCCCCTTCTTTTAAGGGAGGCAGCATCCGTTCCTGGTCGTCATCCGCCCCCTTGGCGTCGTCGCGCCCTTCCAGATAGACGCGCATGAAACCGGGGCTGACCACCGACGAGCCGGTGGCCCGAAACAGGTTCTCTTTCCCCGCGCTGTCCGTCCCCGCGCTCAGGTCCACCGCTACCATGTCGATCAGGGCATGGGCCATCTGACAGGCCAGGGTACGCTTCCAGATCAGCTCATAGAGTCGGGCCTGGTCCGCGGTCAGCTGGGCCTTGAGGTCCTGGGGTACCCGCCGGATGGAGGTGGGCCGGATCGCCTCGTGGGCCTCCTGGGCGTTCTTGGCCTTGGTCTTGTAGATGCGAGGTCGGGGCGGCAGGTGGTCGGTGCCGTAGCGTTCGCCGATGAACCCGCGGATCTCGTCCAGGGCCTCGGAGGCCAGGTTGACCGAGTCGGTGCGCATATAGGTGATGAGCCCCACCGCACCACCGCCGACATCCACACCCTCGTAGAGCTGCTGGGCGACCCGCATGGTGCGCTGGGCGGTAAAGCCGAGCTTGCGCGCCGCCTCCTGTTGCAGGGTGGAAGTAATAAAGGGAGGGGCCGGATTGCGTTTGCGTTGCTTGCGCTCTACCAGCTCGACCCTGAGCTTGCCCCGGGCCGCCTCTGTCAGGGCGCATTTGATCTCCTCGGCACGGGCCTCGTCCTGAACACTGAATTGCTCCAGCTTCTCGCCCTCGAATCGAGTGAGTCTGGCCTCGAAGTCCTTGTCTTCCTTGACCGCATCCGCGGTGATGGTCCAATACTCCCGGATCTTGAAGGCCTCGATCTCCTGCTCACGCTCCACGATGAGCCGCAACGCGGGGCTCTGGACGCGCCCGGCCGAAAGGCCACGCCGGATTTTCCTCCACAGCAGGGGAGAAAGGTTGAAGCCCACCAGATAATCCAGGGCGCGCCGTGCCTGCTGGGCGTTGATCAGGTCCGTGGAAAGCTGCCGCGGATGGGCCACCGCCTCCTGTACCGCCCGCTTGGTGACCTCGTTGAAGACCACCCGGTGCACCGGCCGCTTGCCGAGCTGACGCCGACTCTTCAGGAGCTCGTAGAGATGCCAGGAGATCGCCTCCCCTTCCCGGTCCGGGTCGGTCGCCAGATACAGGGCCTCGGCCTGCTTGAGTCTTTTGGCGATGCTCTGGACATGCCGCTCGTTGCGCTCGATGACCTGGTACTGCATGGAGAATCCCTGGTCCGGATCGACCGCTCCCTCCTTCGGGACCAGATCACGCACATGACCGTAGGAGGCCATGACCTCGAAGTCGGGACCCAGATACTTCTTGATTGTCTTCGCCTTGGCGGGCGACTCCACGATAACCAGATTCATGCGCTTGCTTAGCATCGGATAGTGCGGGGCGCATAGAAGACGCGAGAAGCCGCCTCGGTGTCAAGCAGTCCTGAATGATTCGGCGCGGTTTGGGGGACTGGACCTGCTGCATCTCCTCCGGGCTGATACTTGAAATTTACCACTCCCCCTTTTGATTACCGGATCGCATCCCTACATGGGTCCGAAGACAATCCGTCGGATCATGACAACGGAGTCGCTATGAGATCGATCCTGATTCTGCTCGGGGTATTGGCTACCCACCTGGCCACGGCCGGTTCCGGGGTACTCGAATCGAAGGTGCACGAAAAAGTGCTCGGCAACGGACTGAAGGTGCTGGTAAAGCCTGATCACCGCGCCCCGATTGTCACCTCCCAGGTTTGGTACAAGGTCGGGTCCAGCTATGAGCACGGCGGTCTGACCGGTATCTCTCACGCGCTGGAGCACATGATGTTCAAAGGCTCCGAGCAGCTTGCTCCCGGCGAGTTCTCCCGCATCATCGCAGCGCACGGCGGTGACGAGAACGCCTTTACCGGGCGCGAATACACGGCCTATTTCCAAACCCTGGCCAGGGACCGGCTCGAGATCGCCTTCGAGCTGGAGGCCGAGCGGATGCGCAATCTCACGTTGCCGGAGGAGGAATTTGTCAAGGAGCTGGAGGTGGTCAAGGAAGAGCGCCGCCTGCGTACCGAGGACGACCCCGAATCCCTGACCTTCGAGCAGTTCAATGCCACCGCTTACCAGGCGTCTCCCTATCGGATCCCCATCATCGGCTGGGCCGAGGACCTGGAGCACCTGCAGGTCGGCGATCTTCGTGACTGGTACCGCAGGTGGTACGCCCCGAATAACGCTATCCTGGTAGTGGTGGGCGACCTGGAGCCGGAGCCGGTCTTTCTGTTGGCCGAGAAACACTTCGGTCCCCTGAAGCCGGAGCAGGTATTACCACCGAAGGCCCGTGGCGAGCCCATGCAACGGGGTGAGAAACGGATCCGGGTCAAGGCACCGGCCAAGGAGCCCTATCTTATCCTGGGCTATAAGACCCCTGCCCTGGGACACGGGGGAGAGCCGTGGGAGCCCTACGCCCTGGAGATGCTGGCCTCGGTGCTCGACGGCGGCAGCAGCGCCCGTTTCAGCCGCGAGCTGGTACGCGGCACCCGGGTGGCCGCCGCGGCGAGTGCCGGTTACAGCGCCTTCACACGTCTGCCCGGCATGTTCCTGATCGACGGCACCCCTGCCAAGGGGCGTACCCTCGAGGCGCTCGAACAGGCTTTTCAAGCCCAGATCGAGCGCGTCCGACGCGAGCCGGTGGCGGCGTCCGAGCTCGAGCGCATCCGCACCCAGCTCATCGCCCACAAGGTTTACGAGCAGGATTCGGTCTTCTACCAGGCCATGCAGCTGGGACGCCTGGAGACTGTGGGTCTGGGTTGGCCCTTGGCAGACCGGTACGTCGAGCAGCTGCGGCGGGTGACCCCGGAGCAGATCCGGGCCGTGGCCCGCAAATATCTGGTCGCGGACCGGCTCACGGTAGCTCTGCTGGAGCCCCAACCCATGGACGGCAAACGACCGCAGTCGAGTGCGGCGGGAAGACACGGCCATGCGCACTGACAACATCCGCATCTTCTCCATCGCCTGCGCCCTGTTTGGTCTCACCGTTGCGAGTGCCGTCGAGGCGGGACCCGAGATCGAGACCTGGAAGACCACCAAGGGCGCGCGGGTCCTCTTCGTCGCCGCGCCGGATCTGCCCATGCTCGACGTTCGGCTGGTGTTCGATGCCGGGAGCGCTCGGGACGGCAAGCGTTCCGGTCTGGCCTCTCTGACCGCGAATATGCTGACGGAAGGAGCGGGGGAGTGGGACGCGGACACCGTCGCCGAACGGATCGAGTCCGTCGGTGCGGAATTCTCCGCCGGTGCCGCCCGCGACATGGCCACCCTGTCGCTGCGCACCCTGACCCGACAGCCCGCCCTGGATAAGACCCTGGAGACCGTCGCCAAGAGCCTGTCCGAGCCCAGATTTGGAAAAACCGATTTCGAGCAGGTGCGCGAGAACCGCCTGGTTGCCCTGCGTCAGGACGAACAGGATCCGGGCACCGTCGGGTCCAAGGCGATCTACCGCCGGACCTTCGGCGACCATCCCTACGCCGCCGATCCCGCCGGGACCCTGGAGACGGTAAGTGCCATCCGGCGCGAGGACCTGGTGGAATTCTACCGCCGCTACTATGTGGCCGGTAACGCGGTAGTCGCCATGGTCGGGGCCCTCTCGCGGGAGCAGGCACGAGACCTGGCGGAGCGTCTCACGGCCGGTCTGGACACCGGCGAGCCGCCCCCCGCGTTGCCTCCGGTGCCGGAGCTGTCCGGCCCGATTCTGGAACGCCTGAGCTTCCCATCGATCCAAACCCACGTCTTTGCAGGGCAGCCGGGGATGCGGCGACTCGACCCGGACTATTTTCCCCTCTATGTGGGTAATCACATCCTGGGGGGCAGTGGACTGGTCTCCTTGCTCATGGACGAGGTGCGGGAGAAGCGGGGACTATCCTACAGCGTCTATAGCTATTTTTTACCTCTGTTCGAACGCGGCCCCTTTCTGATGGGGTTGCAGACCAAGAACGATCAAGCCACAGAGGCCCGGGAAGTGCTGATGAACACAGTGCGGCGGTTCCGGGAGCAGGGACCGACGGAAGCCGAACTGGCGGCTGCCATAAAACACATCACCGGCGGCTTTCCGCTGCGAACCGCCAGCAACAGCAAGGTCGTGGGCTATCTCGCGGTGATCGGCTTCTACGGCCTGCCCCTGGACTACCTGGACCGCTTCAGCCAGCGGGTGTCCCAGGTACGGGCCGAGCAGATCCGCGACGCCTTCGTCCGCCGGGTGCATCCGGACCGATTCGCCACCGTGATCGTCGGGCCGCGGAAGGAGCACATGAACGATGCCGGGGAGTAGTACTCCTAGTACTGCATAGCGGAAGAACCGATACCAACATATTCTCGTCGAAATCAAAATCGCGCAGAGACGCAGAGGCGCAGAGGCGCAGAGAAACTCATTCATCGAGCCCGTCGACACCTCGAGTAATACCGGTTTCATCACCGCCTCACCGAAGTTGAGATCATTCTCTGCGTCTCTGCGCCTCTGCGCGAGACCTGTTCCATTCCGATCCCGAGAAAGAGGTATCAGGACTTGCGCTCCGCTGCACTAGGCCGTAAGTCTTCAGCCCCACCGCGTCATTCCGGCAGGGAGTGTCGGAACTGGAGGATCTCCTCGGCCGCCCCGTGGACCTGATCACCGACAACGGAATACGTCCGGAGCTACGGCCCTTTATCGAGCAGGAAGCGATTCATGTCTGATGACTTGGAAGCCGGAAAGACATGCTATGCTTGGCTATCGGAGACTCGACCTCCGTGAGCGAGACACGAAGGCCTGAACGCCTGTGGCCTCGCGTTTTACCCCAACCGTAAGACCAACTATCAGGAGTAGATCCCATGCGAAAACGCGGCCTCATCAGAAGATCGCTCATCGGCCTGGGTGCTGCGGTCGGACTCGGTCTGTCCGGTGCCCTGACGGCGGCGGACACCATCAAGGTCGGTATCCTCCACTCGCTGTCCGGGACCATGGCCATCAGCGAAACCACCTTGAAGGACACCATGCTGATGCTCATCGACGAGCAGAACAAGAAAGGCGGTGTGCTGGGCAAGCAGCTGGAAGCGGTCGTCGTGGACCCGGCCTCCGACTGGCCCCTGTTCGCCGAAAAGGCCCGCGAGCTGCTCGAAAAGAAGAAGGTCGCGGTGGTGTTCGGCTGTTGGACCTCGGTCTCCCGCAAATCCGTGCTCCCGGTGTTCGAGGAGCTCGACGGCTTGCTCTTCTACCCGGTCCAGTATGAGGGTGAGGAGTCTTCCAAGAATGTCTTCTACACGGGTGCCGCGCCCAACCAGCAGGCCATCCCGGCGGTCGACTACCTGATGCAGGAGATGGACGTGAAGCGTTGGGTTCTGGCCGGCACCGACTATGTCTACCCGCGCACCACCAACAAGATCCTCAGGGCCTATCTGAAGCAGAAGGGGGTGGCCGAAAAGGACATCATGGTCATCTATACGCCCTTCGGTCACTCCGATTGGCAATCCATTGTCGCCGACATCAAGAAATTCGGGGCCAAGGGTAAAAAGACGGCGGTGGTCTCCACCATCAACGGCGATGCCAACGTGCCCTTCTACAAGGAGCTCGCAAACCAAGGCATTTCCGCGGAAGACATCCCGGTGATGGCCTTCTCGGTGGGTGAACAAGAGCTGTCCGGAATCGACACCAAACCGCTGGTCGGCCACTTGGCCGCCTGGAACTACTTCATGAGCGTGGACGACCCGGCCAACAAGAAATTCATCGCTACCTGGCACAAGTTCATCAAGGACAAGAAGCGCGTCACCAACGACCCGATGGAGGCCCACTACATCGGCTTCAAGCTCTGGGTACAGGCAGTGAAGAAGGCCGGCAGCACCGAGCCCGACAAGATAAGCGAGGCCATTATCGGACTGGAGACCCTGAATCTCACCGGCGGTGAGGCTAAAATGCTGAAGAACCACCACATCACCAAACCGGTCTTCATCGGCGAGATCCGGGAAGACGGCCAATTCGAGGTGGTCTGGCGGACGAAAAAGGAGATTCCGGGCGACCCCTGGTCCAAGCGCTCCGCCGGCGCTAAGTAAGGATGCTACCGATAATCTGGGCGCGGGTTCCTCCCGCGCCGCGGATGCAGGGTTCTTGACTTTTATCAAGTATAGGGCACCTTGAAAAATAGGTATTTTCACCAATTAAGAGACCCTAAGCCATTGATTGTTGAGAGGTGCTGTAGACGAAAACCGTATTTTTCAAAGTGCCCTATACTTGATCCGACTCGGGGCACCCATCCGCGGTATTTCCGGCCCGGGATCGGAACCTATTGATGCGGCGGATCGTCCGGCGAGATATGGCACCCAGGTTGAGCCCCATACATCAGGTCCTCTGAAACCATGACTACCGACCTTACCACCGAGATCCTGAAGCAAATCCGGGACGGCATCAAAGCGTTGCGGGAGGACTTCAATCAACGGCTGGACCAGACCAATGCGCGGCTGGATCAGACCAATTCGCGCCTCGGACGGGTAGAACAGGGTCTCAATGACCTCGGCAAATTCATGCGTCAGATTGCCCTCGACCAGGCCAGACACGAGCGCTTCCATGCCCACCATGTGGAACGCCTGGAAGAAGACGTAACGGATCTGAAAGCACGCGTTCAACGGCTTGAACACAGAACCGCCAACTGAGCGCGGTATACCCCCTACTGTCGAGGACTCGCCAGGTCGTATTGACATTCATAACCGAATCCGAATCCGCACCATGAGCCAGCTCCATACCCCACAAGCATCGTTCCACGACCCTGCCCTGGTCGCGGCCCGCACCGATCTGCTCCGCGTGCTGCGCACCTTCCTGCCCGCTGACGCCATATTGGCGCAGGAGGAAGAGGTCCGTCCCTACGAATGCGATGCCCTCTCTGCCTATCGACAGCTCCCCTTGCTGGTGGTATTGCCGCGCACCGTCGAAGAGGTCCGGCGCATCATGCGCCTGTGTCATGAGCGCGACATCCCGGTCGTCGCCAGAGGCGCGGGGACCGGGGTCTCCGGTGGTGCGTTGCCCCATGCCGAGGGTGTCCTGCTCAGCCTGGCGCGCTTCGATCGCATCCTGGACATCGACCGGACCGGCCGCACCGCCCGCGTCCAGCCCGGCGTGCGTAACCTGGCCATCTCCGAGGCCGCGGCCCCCTATGACCTCTACTATGCCCCGGACCCGTCCTCACAGATCGCCTGCACCATCGGCGGCAATGTCGCGGAGAACTCCGGCGGCGTACACTGTTTAAAATACGGGCTGACGGTGCACAACATACTGGCGATCAAGCTGGTGACGGCGGACGGCGAGCTGATCGAGATCGGCGGCCAGACCCCGGACACCCCAGGTTACGACCTGTTGGCCCTGCTCATCGGGTCCGAGGGGATGCTCGGTGTCGTGGTCGAGGTGACCATCCGCCTCCTGCCGGCCCCCGAGCAGGCGCGGGTGGTATTGGCGGCCTACGACGACGTGGAGAAGGCCGGGCAGGCCGTGGGCGACATCATCGCCGCGGGCATTATCCCGGCGGGCCTAGAGATGATGGACGGTCCCGCCATCGAGGCCATCGAGGCCTTCGTCCACGCCGGCTACCCGACCGATGCGGCCGCTATCCTGCTGTGCGAGGTAGACGGCAGCGAGCAGGAGGTTGCCGAGCATATCGCCCAGGTTCGGGAGCTGCTGCTCGCCGGCGGTGCCACCGAGGTCCGGACCGCCCGCGACGATCAGGAGAGGATGCGCTTTTGGCAGGGCCGTAAGGCCGCATTCCCCGCCACGGGTCGCCTCTCCCCCGACTACTACTGCATGGACGGCACCATCCCCCGCCGCCGACTGCCCGAGGTCCTGCGCCGCACCGCGGAGCTCTCGGAAGAGTACGGCCTGCCGGTGGTCAATGTCTTCCATGCCGGCGACGGCAACCTGCATCCCTTGATTCTCTACGACACCAACCAGCCCGGAGAGCTGGAGCGCACCGAGGAGCTCGGCGGCAAGATCCTGGAGCTATGTGTCGAGGTCGGCGGCACCATCACCGGCGAGCACGGCGTAGGCATCGAGAAGATCCGCCAGATGTGCTTTCAGTTTTCTAAGCAAGAGCTCGAGCAATTCATGGCGGTCAAGCGGGTCTTCGACCCGAAGGAGCTGTTAAATCCCGGCAAAGGCGTGCCGACGCCGCGCCGGTGCTCGGAGTACCGGGAGCTTCCTTCACGGACGCCGGAGCAGGTACACACCCACGATCACGACCATTAAGCAGCAAGATTGCGCATGAGAATATCCATTTTTCTAAGAGGCTGTCTAAAAACAAACCCATTGATTTGTCAAGGAGAGTTGTAAGACCCCTCGCTACGCTTCGGGGTGACACAACTCGTATCTTTGTCATTTCGAGCGTAGCGAGAAATCTTTTCGGATCCGGTTTCTGATCTGATTTCAATGAAATTCAATAGGTTAGCAGGTATTCAAGTTTTTAGACAGCCTCTAAGCTACCCTAACCCTCATCTGAGAAGACAACAAAAATTCGTCGATCGGCTGGAAGGGTACCTTCGAATGCGCGGCTTGGAGCCAAGGACGCTTGGTGTTACCGACTATGATATGGATGCCCCCCTGAAAGCGATACGAAGGCTCATGCTCGAGTCGAATGGACTGATAACCATTGCCTTATGAAAATCATCATCCTCGGCGCCGGCCAGGTGGGCTCCTCGGTGGCGGCCAACCTGGTCAGTGAGGCCAACGACATCACGGTGGTCGACTTGAAGCCGGAGCTGCTGCGGGAGTTGCAGGATCGCTTCGACCTGCGCACGGTAGAGGGTCACGGGGCCCACCCGGACGTGCTGGTGCGGGCCGGTGCCGGGGATGCGGATATGATCATCGCCGTCACCAACAACGACGAGACGAACATGGTGGCCTGCCAGGTCGCCTGCACGCTCTTCAACACGCCCACCAAGATCGCCCGGGTACGCTCCCAGGATTTTCTGGACCACCCCAAGCTCTTCTCCACCGAGGCCCTGCCCATCGATGTGCATATCAGCCCCGAGCAGCTGGTTACCGAACACATCATGCGCCTGATCGAGCATCCCGGGGCCCTCCAGGTGCAGGACTTCGCCAACGGCCGGGTGCGTCTGGTGGCGGTGAGGGCCCACCACGGGGGACCTCTGGTGGGCAACAAGCTGCGCACCCTCTACGACCACATGCCCGATGTGGATACCCGGGTGGCCGCCATCTACCGCCGGGACCGGGCGATTCAGCCGGAAGGGGACACGGTCATCGAGGCCAACGACGAGGTCTTCTTCATCGCGGCGCCGCGGCACATCCGGGCCGTGATGAGCGAGCTGCGCCGGCTGGAGAAACCGTACCGGCGGCTCATCTTCGCCGGCGGTGGCAACATCGGCACCCGGCTGGCCAACGCCTTGGAGCGTAACTACCGGGTCAAGGTCATCGAGTGCGTCCGGGACCGCTGCAAGCACATCGCCGAAGGCCTGGAGCGGACCATCGTGCTCCAGGGGGATGCGGCGGACGAAGAGCTGCTCATCGAGGAGAACGTGGAGAACACGGACGTATTCTGCGCCGTGACCGATGACGACGAGGCCAACATCCTCTCGGCCATGCTGGCGAAACGTCTGGGGGCCCGCAAGGTGATGGCGCTCATCAACCGCAGCGCCTACGTGGATCTGGTCCAGAGCAGCCCTATCGATATCGCCATCTCACCCCAACAGGTCACCATCGGCAGCCTGCTGAAGCACGTGCGGCGGGGGGACATGGTGGAGGTGCACTCCCTCAGACGCGGCGCGGCCGAGGCCATCGAGGCCGTCGCCCACGGCGATGCAGGCTCCAGCAAGGTCATCGGCAACGCCATCGAGGACATCGACTTGCCCAAGGGGACCAACATCGGCGCCATCGTGCGCGACGATGAGGTGATCATTGCCCATCACGATACCGTCATCGCGCCCGAGGACCATGTGATCCTGTTTCTGCAGGACAAACGGCGGGTACCGGAAGTCGAGCAGCTGTTCCAGGTCGACGTGACCTTTTTGTGAAAGGGTATAAATGAAGCTGTTTGCGGTACGCAAGGTCCTGGGTCTGCTGCTGACGCTGTTCAGCCTCAGCATGATCCCGCCGGTGCTGGTCTCCTTGTGGTACCGGGACGGTGCGGCGCTGTCTTTCCTCGGTGCCTTCGGGCTTATTCTGGGCATGGGCCTGCTTATCCTGGTGCCGGTCATCCGGCGTAAGGACGACCTGCGTCTGCGCGACGGCTTCCTGGTCGTGGTCCTGTTCTGGACCGTGCTCGGCGTCAGCGGCTCGCTGCCCTTTATGCTGGCGAACAGCCCCCACCTGTCCGTCACCGATGCCATCTTCGAGTCCATATCCGGACTCACCACGACCGGGGCAACGGTCATCATCGGCATCGACGAGCTGCCCCGCTCCATCCTCTATTACCGGCAGCAGCTCCAATGGCTGGGGGGGATGGGCATCATCGTGCTGGCCGTCGCCGTGCTGCCCATGCTCGGCATCGGCGGTATGCAGCTCTACCGCGCCGAGACTCCGGGGCCCATCAAGGATTCCAAGCTCACCCCCCGCATCACCGAGACCGCCAAGGCACTCTGGTACATCTACCTGGGGCTGACGATCGCCTGCATCGTAGCCTATCGGATCGCCGGCATGTCCACGTTCGACGCCGTCGGCCATGCCTTCTCCACCGTCGCCATCGGCGGCTTCTCCACCCACGACGCGAGTATCGGCTTTTTCGACAATACGGCGATCGAGATGGTCGCGGTGGTTTTCATGGCGCTCTCGGGCGTCAACTTCGCCCTCCACTTCATGGCCTGGAACCGCAGGTCGCCGACCACCTATCTGCACGACAGCGAGTTCCGTTTCTACATTTTCCTCATGGGCTCCTCTGCCGTCGTCGTCACCCTGGCGCTCTACTACACGGGTACCTACAGCCTGTGGTCGGAGGCCTTCACCCAGGGGCTGTTCCAGGTGGTTTCGATCGGCTCCACCACCGGGTTCACCACGGCCGAATTCTATTTCTGGCCACCCTTCCTCCAGATCCTGCTGCTGTTCGCCAGCTTCGTCGGAGGCTGCGCCGGCTCCACCGGCGGCGGCATCAAGGTGATCCGGTTCCTGCTGCTCATCAAACAGGGATTGCGCGAAATCGCGCGCTTGATCCACCCCAACGCCCAGCTGCCGGTGCGGATGGGATCGAAGACCGTCAACCACCGGGTGGTAGACGCGGTCTGGGGCTTCTTCTCCCTCTATGTGGCCAGCTTCACCGCCATGTACCTGGCCCTGGCGGCGACAGGTATCGATCTCGTGACCGCCTTCTCCGCCGTGGCGGCCTGCATCAACAACCTGGGGCCGGGGCTCGCCCGCGTCGGCGCCAGTTATGCCGAGCTGCACGATGCGGCCAAGTGGATCCTCTGCTTCGCCATGTTGCTCGGTCGCCTGGAGATCTTCACCCTGTTGGTGCTTCTCTCGCCCGCGTTCTGGCGGCGTTGAGGTCGGTTGTCAGCTACCCGTCGTCGGCCTCCGACAAGCCTTTGGCCACGGAGTCGTTTGAGTCGGAAAGACTTGAAGGATCGAGTGTCTGAAGGCCCTATCCACCCGCCCGCTTTCTCGTCCCGTTAAAACCGACTCTCCGCGCCTTGCAGAACGTGTAAAAAAGACGGAACAAGCGCTCGCTACACCGGCACATCCAGCGAATCGGGATACAGCTCGATCCCCAGCTTTGCGCCGACCCGACGTGCCGGATCGTCGATCATGGGCGATACCACGATCATGCGGTCCGCCTGTCTGTGGTGCCGCCGT
>Ga0209367_1009065_pt1 | contig 13547 bp, 10 predicted proteins | sample WorMetLIZISLAND2_FD_187412 | JGI IMG/M metagenome (GOLD analysis project Ga0209367, IMG submission 187412) | Marine gutless worms symbiont microbial communities from Max Planck institute for Marine Microbiology, Germany - Olavius geniculatus... ... | reverse complement strand
CCAACAGTCGGTCTATTACAAGGTTTGACTGTTATGCAGCAGTGTGACTACAAGATGAAGTTTTGGAATGTTTGTGAAGTCAAGAAGCGACTGGTATGGCCTGGATTGGTCTGGAGCAGAATTTTATTGATAGTGCTATCAATGAATGAAAAAAGCGTCACCTTGCCTGTGTTCGCATAGTGGGCTACCACTTCAAGCAATTTTACTAGTCAGTTGAAAAATGTACAATTGGATGAATTGTCAGCATAAAGTGTCAGAAATGTGACCAAAATGTGTTTTTACGCGTTATGTTAATTAAGCAATCATATCGCATTGGATAAAAAAGTGATATATCACTGGTTGGGTTTTCCCCAGGTAGTGCAGAAACAAACGTTGGGTGAGGTGGGAAACTGAATGGTCATTTGATGGCAAGTTGTGTCAGGAATTTTTGTATCAAAAATTATCAAAATCTGATAATTGGTTTTAAAGTTACAGTCAAAAATATCGGGGATGTTTTTTGGGACACAGTGTAAATAAAATTTTTTGCATATATTTCACCCATTTGCCGAGAAGCCCCCCTTGGAGGGATTTGCATAAAATTTTGCTTGACGGGTCCCCTCGCCGATGTAATCAACTGTGCCAAATTTTATCTTAATCCGATCAGGAGTTTTTATTCTGCGGGGGGTCGAATTTTTGGCTTCCCCATAGGAAAAAGAAGTCGCCGTTAACACAGGGCTTAAACTACCGTTCAGCCTGTGATATCGATGTCAATCGTTGTAGTGCTCTGTCTGCAACTGTAACAAAGTGTGCCATTGTTATAACCTGGCATCGGTGTGACGGAACGTGACGTCATCGGAGTCATCATTGAGCTGTCTGGAGCTACAAGAGTTTCTACGTAGCTCGCTGGAAATATTCCACGCCGGCCGCCACAGTGACCCTCATACCAGTTCTCATCCACCGCACGAACTAACCTTACCACGTCTCCCTACACAGCAACCGAGACCAATCATACAAAAACAGTGATCGTGAGTAGAGTTTTACATCCTGCTCGACGTATTACAGCACATTCATCATAAATGTTTCATGAAAATTTCGTATACCATAAATGTAAACACTTTCCAAAAAATGTAGAAGAAATCGAGAAAAGATGATTTTTGTCTTAACATAGTAGTGGTTCTTTCAGAGAGAGACTTTACAAACATCACTTGCACCGGTACTGACAGCAAAAATCAACCGCAAAAAGACCAACTCTACCATGCAGGATGACATCTCGGTCACATCAGCCAGAATCCACAAAATTCCCTCAAAAATAGATTTATATGCAGACAAATATTGTCTAAAAAACTTTTTGCCAATACTTTTTGTCACAAATACATTAATTCGGCAAATAAATACTCTACCTTGCACAAAGATAACTCCAAATGAGACTGGGCTGTAAAGTCATAGAGAACACGACCGATTCCTTCCCTCTCGGCAGCCATTCCGTGCGCTTCTTCAAGGGACACAATCACCTGGTAAAACATTGAAACAGATAAGATTTACAATTCTCACCTATCTGCCACCACATAATTTTCACAGAAATGCAACAACTGCTGCGATAAAGGTAAAAAGGTAAAGGTTGGCAATTTGTATAGCGCATCATTGCAAACATGCCTCTAATGCGCTTTCGTCACTAACCAGAGCCGCCTGCCGCACGGTCACTGCGTGCAGCCTGCAGACACAGGCTGGCGCAGCGGCCGGCTAGGCAACCCCAGTCAGCTGTACCAAGGTCCCCACCTTCCGTAACCCATGTAATGGGTTACTACTCATTTAACCGACCCCAGAGGGATGGCAGGCTGAGTTAGCCTTGTTGGTTGACTGATAGTGGACGCTTAACCCACAAAGTGGTCAAACGGCCATCCATCAGTCTAGCGCAGGATAGGGAAAGTTCGCCGGCCAGGACTGACGTTCTAACCACTATGCTACGCCAGCTCTCAGCACTTTTAAGCACGGTTAAAAATCAAAAACACTCAGCTTAGTCTCCCACATCATGCACTTTTGATTCATTCGTGACACAGGCCTATGGCACTATAAAAATGTGTTTTGATAAATTGACTGATTAACAAGAAGTCATATACAGCAAAACGTTCAACATGCAGATCACATACCAATAGTACAGAATCAATACAATACATCAAGAACATGCAATCTGCTACTGGCAGATACCTCAACATAGCTGATGGGAAATATGCCGATGAGTCCATGACGTTCACCAAGAAACCAGTTCTTATCAACTTGTCGCAGTAAGTACAAGTAGTCGCCTTTCCGAAACGACAGTTCACTGCAACACATGGAATCCAACTCAATGCATTGAGCACAAACTGATACAGACTGCAGACTGGAGAAAAACAAAGAACGAATATTGCAGGTCAGACGAGAAAAACCAAACACAATAACCATATAAATAATCCGCATTAAACAACAAACAACAGGCATAAAAATAGTCACATATACACTTTATAGAATGCTTCAAAGAGAGTTAAAAATATGTAATATCCGTAACATAACACAACATTTGACAACAATAATCTTTCAACACCAAAGCACTAGCTAATGTCCACTTATACAGAGGAGCTGTAGCAATATCAAACGTCTTTAAGAATGCTACTAATATTAACATTAGAATAATTTTCCTTTCTGAATAATATCCACGGTAACAAATAAAAATTGCGGTGCTTTTTGATTCTCAAATTTACATATCATCAACTAAAAGGGCAGTCAGAGACTGCAAACCTCTGTCAAAACTATGTAAATTTGTCTCATTATGTTTGCTAGGTTGTAGCACCGCCAAAATCTAATCACTTCTAAGTTAGGCAGTCTAACCTTCCCTGAAAATTTCAGCCAAATCACTTGTAACTTTTTGCATAATCCTGCTGACAAACGGACAAAAAATAAATAAATAAATAAATGCCGACAATCACGTAACCTACTTGGCAAAGGTAATTACAATACAGCACAAAGTACACAACAACAGCAGTACTGAAGAAGAGAATCGTGTCAACAGACCGCTGAGATTGTGCACGGAAGTGGTACAGCGCGCGAGCTTTGCCACGAACTTTTGACGGCGACTTGTAATGACGTGGATGAGCGTACGAAAAACTGTCAGCACTTGGCTCATTGTCATAACGATTTAGTTCCACTGGCACCTTATGGAGTGGACTGCAGAGCACAATACATCAGCAACATCAAGAAACTATCAAACCAACACAAATTAATAATATGAAAAATGGATTTGCAAAATGCTTAAATTTTCAACTTATTAAGCACAGAGCATCACGCAGCAAAATGCATTATTCCGTCATCATATACTGTCAGTACATTCAAAACCAAGCAAGCCTATTACGCACATTTTTCTAAATGTCTAAAGATATTAAAATGACTCACGTGAAAAAGTCGGAATGTCTTCGAGCCTCGATGTCTCGGTACTGAGCAGCTCTGCGTTTCAACTTCTCTTCTGCAACAACTCGTTCCTACAATGTACAAGCTAAAATGTGAAAACAATGTTTACTGCTTCTGCTAGCACCACTGCTGTGGCTGCTGCTAACATTGCTGGTTTTCAGAAATGGTGAAATTATGGCAATTGGTGTCGTGGCGTAGTTGGTAGTGCATTTCGGCTGAAACGAAGTTACTCTACGCCGGGCCCGGTTAGTACTGCGATGGGTGACTGCCTGTGGGCAGGTAAACCATCTCGGTGCGAAGACTCAGCCTTCTACACTCCGTGGGACGGTAAAATGAGTAGTAACTCATTTACATGAGTTACGGAAGGTGGGGACCTTGGTACAGCTGACTGGGGTTGCCTAGCCGGCCGCTGCGCCAGCCTGTGTCTGCAGGCTGCACAAGGTGGCCGTGCGGCAGGCGGCTCTGGTTAGTGACGAAAGCACATTAGAGGCGTGCACATGCTCGCGATGATGTGCTATACAAATTGACAACCTTTACCTTTACCTTTAGATGCCCTCCCTAGACCTCAGAGCTACATAAAAAAGCTTTTTTGTTTTCTGCCTCTTACTCACAGTTGACTGCAAAGTGACCGTGAAGCCATAAACATTTTTTACTTTTAATAATCATTGTACTGCCGTGTATTTCTTAAAAGCCAGCTTAGCTTGCATATTTTCAAGTCATATATTGGTTCTCACTTTTGCATGAATGTTTTATGTGTTCCATTCAGAAGAGACAGCCAACAGAACTTTGTTATCAATGAACATTTCCACCACCACTAAAAACTATGAAAAATTCTCACAGCTACGTTTTGTAAACACTGACTGAAAACACTAACTTAGTTGATTTCCAGGCCTCGCCTGGCCTCTGAACACGCCTGGCAGACCAGGTCAATAAAATTAACTGATCAGTATTTGTAGCATTATTGCATTGTACTGGTGCAAATGGCTGACAACTGAACCTGCAACAAGTGCATTAAAAGATTAAACCAGCAATCGAGTGATGCATACAGACCAGCTTCATGTGCCGCAGTGCATTATCAATGTCACGCTGTTGCCTTGTTCTTGGCGATAAGCTTCCTTCCGTTAGCACCGCTCTAGAAGACTGAGTCTGGACTGATAATGGTCTTATCTGCTCTATTCACACAAACACAAAATCAAAATTGCACACATATAGCATTAGATACAGAATTCTAATGTCTATGATGACTCGGCCTCCTATTCTTTCCGGGGTGGTGAAATGAGCATCAGCTTCTGAGCTGAGAAAAATGTTTAGAAATGATAGGCTGCACATGTTAGCAGCACAAAGTGGTCTCATAACCCAAATCAGTTATCTTCATTTGTGATGAACGGCATGGCACTGTTCAACATAGAACAATAAAATGGTTCAAAACCAGGAAGTACGTAAACGTAGTCATACTATAATTCCTAATTTTTAATCCACATTCAACACACCCATTTTCTGGGTGAGCATTGCATGCCAATATTACTGCTTGCTTGCTTGCTTCTGGTAGTCCATCGATGTCGACGATGACGTACACTCTAGTGATAATGTCACTGTGGTCTTTGATGCATGCGTAGACGACTGCAGAGACCGAAGTCTGAAGTACAGACTTTGCCACATTGAGTACAAGCAGGTCTGACTCGAACTGCCTGGGCAGTGGCATGTCAGCGAGCACGACGATCACTTGCCACTTGAACGGAGGCTGCTGCAAAACTCTCCAGACCTGTAGCACATGTTGACCTCCACGAATCCATGTCAGCTGCAAACTGCTCGAGATCTGCTTCAGAGATGTCACACTTCCGTAGAACTGACTTGATGTGGTCGGAGAAGCGCAACTTTGGACGACCTACTGGCCTCTGTCCAATGAGCAGTTCGCTATACAGTAGGCAACGAGAAAGTTGATTTGAGGGCATATGGATGACGTGGCCTAGCCAATGGAGTTGTCTCTGCAGCACTAGATGCTCAATGGACTCAATGTTGGCGGTATTATGCGTCTCTATGTGTGTTTTTCTGTGCCACCAGCGAATGCCGAGAATACTCTGCAGGCAGCGAATGTGGAAGGCTTCAAGCATCCTGATGTGCCGTCGAAATGGAATCCAACTTACAGATCCATATAGCAGAATCGAGATGCACAGCACTATTCAACATTCAGCAATAAAATGCTTCAAAGTCAGGAAGTAAGTAAACTTAGTCATATTGTCACAAAATTCCTAATTTTTAATCCATGTGCAACTTACCCACTTTCCAGGCAAGCACCGCATGCCAATATTACTAGATATGGACTAATAACGCCATCAGCTAAAGACTAACGTTAAAATGTTTTGTAAGACAAATTATCTTGCTACCTGGGAGCAATAATTCTATGCATTCTGTGTCAAACGTAACTTGTATATATTGACATACATAAAGCTTCATTTTCACAACAGCTCACACAAATATAGCTCATAGAGTGACTGACCTCTTCTACCGTTGGCTGTTGACAGCTGGAGTCCATGTTCGGGAATTCTGCCTCCCTTTTGAATACTTCGATAGAGTTCGTGCTTTGACTGCGTGGGTGACATCGGACCCAGTCTACGAATGTGGCAGTCAAGATCTGCTTGGCTTTCAGTACTGTCAGCAGCACATACACACAGGCACACAATGTACAGCTTACATCCATCAGCATTCACACAGCTTTCCATCCCTTCCATCAGTAACTGAGTTCTATAGCTGGTCCCGTCAAAATACCAACGCTTTAAGTGATTAAATTGATCACAACTTTATGATCAACACCCTCGATCTAATCACTTAACCTTTCTCCTGCATATCCAATACAGTTACCACAAAGACATGCAAGTAGCAAATCTGACAAAGAAAATAGTATAGCAAATACATGAACGAAACATAATAATACTACAGTAGTAACCGAACCGAACAGAAGACTTACTATTGGCTGTTCTGGCCTGGCTTTTCTATAGGAGGATTATAAAATCGATTCTGCAACAGTCAGAATAAAAGCACTCTCTATATCTGATGTATCCAAAATCAAGAACAACAGTGTTGTAAATTTCTAAAGCTAATGAATAAACAAATATAACTGCTAATACATTAGTAATTTTAACAGTTAACTGTTCAGTTACTCAGCTACCAGCTGTCACAAATGCAGTAAATGAACGTTTTTCATCAATGACTGTAAGCAAACTAGAATGTTCAATTGTTCACATTCTCTGGAGTAAAACGAAATCATTTGCTGACAACGTAAGCTATTCAATGAGCTAAAAAGTCATTCACAGACGTTGCACAAATGCATGATATCTACTTTACAATGCTTCCTCAGTGACGTGATTTTAATCGACAATTTAATGATTCAAATATTTTAACTGCTATAGTTTTTGCTGATTAATCACCTTATTAATTTCTGCGGTTTTAAAGATAACTAGAAACACGTTCTGTGGAACGAGGCATTTGTCCCATTACCATGTTATACAGCCTAGCAGCTGCGTTTCAGCATTTGACGCTCTTGTGAGCCTGCAGCCAATTTTGTCTTTAAATAAAAACGGTTGGTTGCCATGACAACAGGGGTCTTCAGGAGAGAAATTTACATGACACCATTGCATAGTACGGGCCCGAAAATAGAAGGGTAGATGCAAACAGCATGCAATTATCTTTTACGGGGATTGAGTTATACTGCTTTGAAGTCCCCATAGGGCATAATGCAAATTTTTAAAAATTGGGGGTAAAATAGGGGAAGAAGTTATCAGATTTTTATCCCAAACAAACTCAATCTTACTTTGCGGGCCCGAATCACTGTGCAAAATTTCATCAAAAGCGAATCAAAATTGCGGCCGTAGGAGTGTTTACAGACAGAGTGACAGACAGACGCAAGTGATTTTATAATCTGCCCATATATGGGACAGATGAAAATATGACAAATTTTGTCACCTCTATATGATTGCCAACAGCCAACGAGCAGCACCCTGGCTCGTAGTCTTCAATTCTTGACGGCTGATGCTGCTGCTGCTGCTTTGACGTAGGAGGAGACCGCTGCTGTGCTGCTCGCAGTACAGTGTCCGACTGAAACTCATAGACTGCACTCTTGGCTGGCTCAACGAACTTGCTCGAGCATACATCTGCCAATAACACAGTCAAACATGCTCACAAACATCAGCAAACTGCTATACTACACATACTTCAGGGTCTTCATAAAGAAATTATTCAATGATGTACTTCATTCTATTATCTCGCACCAATGAGTAAGGTCAAGTTTCGCTAGGACTTTAGTCTAAGACTAAAGTCTTGACTTGACTTTGGTCTAAGCCCAAAGTCAAGTCTAAAGTCAAGACCAAAGTCAAGACCAAAATCAGCTGGCAATTTCCAATGTTAAAAGAATACAATCATGCCTTAGCTTGATCAAACGGACGTTCTAGTTTATTATCTGAGCGTAATATTTACTTTTTGTCTAGTAAAATAAAATGTGGCATCTGATAAATAATAGGCGTTTTGTTACTTATTACTTTGATGTTAACTCAGCAGATGACACTTGCGTAAATCATGACGTCATCGCTGGCTTGCATTGCACAAAATTTCATTTGTATCCATAAAATGAAAATATAGGTAAGCAAATTATTATTGCACACATCACCCGATTAATATAGGCCTGGAAAACACTTATATAATGTTAATTAACTAATCGTATTAATGCAGTTATTCGACCGTTAAGTAAAAAAAGATGGACGACCAGAAACGAAAGTCAAGTCTATGTCAAGCCTAGCTCGCAGATAAGCCAAAAGTCAAGACTTGACCTCACCCAGTGTCTGCAGTTACGACTGCCATCCACTCAAGCGTGACGGTTGGAACGCATCTTGTGTCTGCGTATGACGTCTCAGGCAGAAAACACCGTCGATCAAGGTCATGAAATAAATTAAGCACGTTTCAACTCAATTTACTTGCAAAACTTGCATATACACTAGATTGGTTGAAATGTACACATATAGTGCAGAAATATGACTAAAAATTTTCTGCAAGCTACATCCAGATTTACTACTACATTACACAGCTAATTATTAACAGCTCGACTAAACACACCTGTAAAATGCTGAATGTGTTCTGAAACTGATTTCTGCAAAAAAACAAATAACATCGGACGATGCTGGCAAAAGAATGTAGTAAATGTGGAAATTGAGCTTATGTCCATTGCTGTTTATATAAAGCTTAAAAGCAACGCAAAATTAGTATACCTTAAATCTCTGAGCATTCCTACTAAATACCCCATTAATCAGCTGTTTATCTTTGTTAAGTTTGTTTCTTTTGCAGTCAGTAAGTGAATATAATTACAGTCAACATAATTACTACATTTTGTTTTGCTCTCAAGTCTCAAGTAAAGATTTGTAAGCAACGGAGGTTCAAACAAGCACATAAAAGTCTCTATAACAAAAAAATCTTTAAAGGCATTAATCAATTAAACTATTAACTATTACAGCCATAATCAGTGTTTACTTACAAAACTAGATTTTTAGTAGATCAAATAGTTACCATAAATGAAAAAATATGAGCACACACCTCAGCTTTGTTGCGCCGATCAACATTAGTAACGCTGTCACTGGTAGAGTTGCTAGCTGGCACGTTCTTTCTGTTTCTGGACTCTTCGTACGACGTTAGTCCCAACATGTATATTGCACCCTTCGAAATGCTTCCATCTACATACAACAGTACTGTAACACTCACGACATCCAAACAAATCAGCCCACATATGATTTCATATTCATGAGCAACAGCATACTGGATTTATATCGATAATATATTGCTATATTTTCAAAGTTATTGTTATTTACAAACGTCTGCACTAAAGAAACCGATCCTTAGGCATAGAGTTTAGACTATTAGTCTGACACAGTAACAGCGTTTATCACCACTACATACAGCGGCACGCTAACAGATTGCAAAAAAAATCATCCACTGAAAATCACTAACTTTTTACAGCATTTCAAGTATTTCACGTTTAATTGCATAGTGAACACAAGGTAAAAGCCCCCGTAGCAGACACTACGACTTCCTATTAGTGATTAACAGTAATTACCTAGGCCCTATCTCGCACCGTTACTGAGATACAGTGACTTATTGGCCAAAAATCGCAAATTTTGCCCACCCCCCTCTCATTTAGCACCCTCATTCGAGACCCCCTCTGAATTTACGGAAAAGCTTTACGGTTCCTGAAACTACAGTCTTTCAGGCAGCCGACGGTAAAAATTTGGTAATCCTAGCTTAGACCGTTTTTGACTGATCCACCCGTGTGACAGACGGACGGACGGACTATGGCGATGGCGATGGCTTAGACGCGCTGAAAGCAGTAGCTGCTTTCGCGCGTAAAAAGTCACTGCAAACTGCAAAACTGTCTACATGGCATTATTCAAGTCAAATAATAACAACTGCAACGCTTCGCACAATGATCGCAAACGCAGAAATTACGAAGTCGCAAACCTCTTCTCTTCTGTAGCAGAGTAACGACTGGATTCTGCGAGCGTGGAAAGCCACTAGCAGTAGTTTGTGATGACGCTGGTACTGCAGCAGACACATGAGCCGCTGCAGCTGCTGACGTCATTGTGAGCTATCTTATATCAGACAGACTTCACTGATGTTGTATTATTTCTGTTGTCAACATCTCAGCCTTGCATCTAGTAACACAATCCACAGACAGACAAACTTGAAATAATAAGCTTATCATGCAAGTCCAACAATGACTGCACAACAACTGTTTTTCGCAGTGAAACTGTACTGACATGCATACTTTAACCACTTGCACAGCTGTACTTGCAATACACATTCATGTTACTATGCAATAATACCAAATAAAATATTCCAGTCTGGCTTGTGGACATTCGGCTTGTGGAGCCGGCTGCAATCTGTTCAGAATGCGGCTGCACGTTTGGTGTCGTGGGCTCGACGCTATAACCGCATAACGCCGGTGCTACAGGAGCCGCATTGACTTCCGGTTCGGCGTCGGATGGACTTCAAGATGGCCACTCTGGTCTACTTGTCACTGTCCGGTATGCCTACACCTTACCTGGCCGCCGACTGTCAGCTGGTCTCCGACGAAGGTCGTTGTCAGCTGCGTTCTGCCAACTCAAGGACATGTATCGTAAGAAGGACCTGCAGCAGCTATGGAGACAGATGCTTTGCTGCTGCAGGTCCGAGACTGTGGAACAGTCTGCCAGCTCATCTGAGTGTTAATTCATTTTTGTATCACGTACATGTTACTGCACTCACAGTGCAGCCAGCCAACGACCACACGCATAGGCCCACACACCTGGGTTCACGCTCAGCCCTCTAGGGCCTCCTAATCGACTGACAGCTGACTAATAAATGCTCTGACTGCGGTGCAATTAACACAGCATCCGGAGTGCATGTACGCAGGTAACGACTGCATCCACTGACTCAATGCGAGTCAACACACGACACTTCGGCACTGGCTGAGACGCCCACGGACGGCACGGCAATTACAGTCACATTTATTGGCCTTAGAGACAATTAACTATACAACAGTAACAGATCAACTTCAGCATGCGACGCCAAATCCACATTCCAAATGGTTCGAGCCTTTATCACTATTTTGCAATAATAATAATATGTTGATCTTGGCGCCCGTTATATCTTTGAGCCAACTGCCATTGAGACCTTGGGAGTTTTCAACGCATCAGCTCGCCAGCTCCAGGCTGATCTTGGAAGAAGAATCTCAACTAATACTGGCGAGGCTAGAGAGACCAGTTATTTATTTCAGAGGATTTCTGTTTTGGTGCAGTACTTCAATGCTGTTTTGTTGCACGACAGTTTGCCGGCCGCTGACTGCACGTACTGACGATAGTACCCACCTTTGTATTTCGTAGTTAATTTTTAGGCTCCCTCGGGAACGGAGTACCGAGGGTTAAAAAAATAATAATAATAAATGTTTTATTAGTCCATGTTTCACTTCCATACATTGCTATACTCCATCCAAACGCTTTAACTATGCTTTTTTTCAACTGAAGGTTGAAGATCCACACTCGAGATTTTTTTTTCCAATTGAAATGCTTATTTGCCAGTGCAATGCGACGTCTTCTCTTCTGCAGTCCTCGGTCACCATACTTCCAAGGCAGCAAAACTGTATGACCTACTCCAGTTCTTAACCGCTGACCACTATTTCTCAGCCTTTCCTCCCCGGCACGCAGCTCTACAGACGACAGCAACACTCTTGAAACGTAAATGTAAATATCTCGCTCCACACTTGCAGGTGACCAGCAACACCTTACAACATCGGAAACGAGCAAATGACAGCTGAGCTAATTGACCTGAACTAATGGTACTGTACGCCTATCAACTGTCTGCACTACGCTAATGGGGTGAGCACCAGTGCAACGCGCGATGCTCACAAAAATCTGGTATAGCAGAATCTGCAGTTGTAGTGCACTTGTGTGAAACTTATAACGGGCAAAAAACCCGACTTATACTGTGCAGATACCACTACACTAAAACAATGAGACACTAGATCTTGCCCACTAGCCCACGTAAAGGTAAGATAGGGACTATTCATTTTTATCCCGATATGCGCAAAAGGCTGAGTTAGCTCAAATGCATAATACAGGTTCGCAACTTGCCCAAGATCGCAAGTAATAAGCAGTGGACATGAATTTAATGTATTTTACTGAGAAATAGGTGGAACAATGCTTCCAAACCACATATGCCAGAACCGATCTCCGTTTCCTTAGCCCTCAATCGGACACCAGTTTGCACTGCCACGCCACAGACACGCAGCTACTGCATCGCGCAGTGTGCCTACTCACGCCCCAGCTTTTGCTCGTAATCACTGCGCCTATACCCACCGATGGACGGCCAGGCTAAGTTGTGAACGTAAAATCAGCGCGCGCAAACAATACACAAAAAACGACGACGTACTACAGTCTGACGCAACGACCATGAACGCAGCATTATCGATAGTCTCAGTCAGCTTAATGATTCTCAAGTTAATCAGGAGGCTACCGGAGCGTCATGAGGGGCTGTGTGAAACAGGCGAGTTCCCGGCCCGGCGAGCTGCAGTAGAGGTAGTGCATGACCGAACCTGCTCCTCGTAGGTGGGAGGAGGATGCAGCTGATCGTCGTTCAGCTGCCGTAGCAGATCAATATCATTATATGTCTGCGCCGCTCTGCTGCTTTCAATACACCGCGGAATACTCAAAGCGCTCTTGTCTGCCGCCGATGACCTACCGGCTTGCAGTTCTATTGTATGACTGACATGTCACATGACATCAACTTGTCCCCTGTAGACCTCTGGCACCCTCGTGGAATCCAGACAACAACCAATCGCTTCTTAAGTTCGCTGATATTCCTAAACAGCATCTGATAGACTCACTGGTGCATGACACCCCAAACATTGTCGAACGGACTGAGGTCAGAGCTGTTGGGGAACACATATACACTGCGTCTCAAAAACATCCCCGACATTTTCGATTGTAACTTCAAGAAAAGTTATCAGATTCTAATAATTTCTGGTGTGAATATTCCTGACACAACTTGCCATCAAATGGCCGTTGAGCTTCCCACCTGACCCAATGTTTGCTTCTGCACTACCAAGGGAATGCAGACCAAGCGAAATATGCATTGAAATACGCAAAAACGTAAAAAACATCTCCACCATTATCTATCATAACTTGAAAAAAACATAATCAGATTTTAATAATTTTTGGTCTAAATATTTTTGATAACACTGGCTATTGAATGATTGATTGGCGCACGTATCGGCCATAGCTTTTCGGCTACAGAAAAAATGTGGGTTGAGCGAATGCCCGCTATATAGCCTCAGGAATTTCCTAACAAGTAATTTGAGCAAAGCTCACGAGACGCGCGAAAGCCTATAGCAGTTCCTGTTTGCAGGTAATCTTAGTCTATCTCCATCCATTTCATCGTAATTCACTCTTTTGCAGCCAAAAATTGCCAAAAAATCACGTTAAATCAATATTTTTTAGGGTTCAAGGTCATTCAAGGTTATCGATGTTGACATTCGTAAGAAGCTCCTCATCAGTGCTTGTTATGATAAGCAGCATGGCTGTGCCTATCTGCAACCATTTACACGCTAGACAAGCCAA
>Ga0209367_1009064_pt1 | contig 13549 bp, 6 predicted proteins | sample WorMetLIZISLAND2_FD_187412 | JGI IMG/M metagenome (GOLD analysis project Ga0209367, IMG submission 187412) | Marine gutless worms symbiont microbial communities from Max Planck institute for Marine Microbiology, Germany - Olavius geniculatus... ... | reverse complement strand
GAGTTTGACCGCAAATATCTCTAAACTGGATAGAGATATCGACAAGCGGTAAACGGATTTATCAAATACAGTTAATTCCGCGTTGAACAAAAGAAATTATGTAAACTTCGGTCTTCTACGAACCAAGTTACCGGAAGTGACGTCACCTAGGGGAGAAGAATAAGCTTAATTGCCAACCCTAAATTTTTGGCTGTCAGAATACTGTCAGAAAATTTTCTTTCTATCAGAAAATTGTTGTTCAGAAATGCATAATTTGAAGCGAAACCCATATTTTTTTTAATTTAAGCGCTGCGCAAGATTATTTTTTGGGGCACCCGCAATCGTTTCTGTCGGAAATTTGCAGCAACTCTCTGTCGGAAAATTGTAACTTCTTTTTACCCCGCCTACTACGCGCCTACTTTTTTTTAACCCGCGACGCAGCTGATTTTTTCTTATCACAGTACACAGTGAAGAGCTTTGTTGAATTGAGACAGTGGCTTCTATCTCCACAAATCTGAAATCAAAATCCGGCGTAAGTTCCCCCCGCTTTTAGATTCAAGTTACCTATGTTTACGTTTGAGTCCTTTCCCCGTTTTTCGGGCTCCTTTCTATCCCTGCTTTTTTCTTCATCCGCCCTTTTCCCCGTTTTTTCTTACTCACTTTTTGTATAATTTAGGTCTATAACTTTATACCACTTTCCCTTCGCGTTCCTTTTTTTTCGCTGCCGAGTAATAATAAGGGGAAGTTTTGATTTAGGCCTATACCCTTAACAAAACTGTCCTACGTTTCACTGGGCGCGAGGTATATGGATAGAAGCCCCTGCGTTGAGATGTTGAGTTGACTGCCAATTGACAGCTGCTGCTGCTGCTCATGACGACGCTAATGATGATGATGATGCAGTTAGTACAGTTAGTTGGCGTTGATCAGGGCACGTCCGCAGTGACATCGTTTCGACCTTGATGAGTAGTGTTTGAACTGAGTCGCACTCACCAGCTCACGACCGCAGTGACACAGCTGCTTCTACGTATGCAAGCACACGGACTTCATCATCATCATGGTTGAATGGTATACAGTGTGTGTAGCAAACTGCAACTGATCAAAATATTAATAAATTTTTTTCAACAATTAACCGAAAACAGTCAATTAATTTTGATTAATCTTGTGCTCAAAAAAACCGAAAAACTGCAGACTTCAACTAGGCCTACTGGCTGTTATTGTCTTTTGTAAAATCGTAGTGCAAAGTGCAGTCTGTTAAACTAACAGTATACAAGTAAAAACATTTAAAGACATGCAATATACTACATGAAATTAGATTACGAACGCTGTTTATCAGTCACTTTAGTTTTATAAAAGTCTAGAAATTTAATTAAATTTTAATCAATGAAAATATTTAATTGATTAATTTCTGTAACGATTAATCAATTAATTAATTGCTAATTTCTGAGCACAAGCTGTATACGAGGAAACAAACGGATCGTATAAATTGAGTCGGATTCACCAATTCATGACCGCAGTAATACACACACGCACAGAGCTATACGGAGCGTCGCCTGCCATGTGAAATCACACAGAAGTTCGGGGTGTCACCCTCCAAAATTTTTTAACATTTTACATTTGATAGGTATGGTATCAGGTTATTAACCACACTCATGTCAACGATGACGGAATAGTTCTAATCTACTAAGGTAACCAGACTACCTCTGGATAACGAACACAATAAATTAACATATTTGGGCGATATGTCTAGTGGATTGGCTTTCGCCCACTTAGTTTACATGTGAAAAATTGCTTTTAAAATGTTCTCATATTGAACCAGGTTCATTGGAGTTATTTGACAATGCAGCAGTTTTTAAAGACACAGTGTAGTCGAGCACTCGAGCTAAAATACTGACGTTGGCTGGAGGGCATCTCTTCCTGGTTGCTGTAGTTCTCTTGTTCGTGCAAACGATCTGCACGCGTTTGCGCCTTCTCTTCACCGCACGCCGCCTACTCTGTGTCTCTGCCTCCGACGTCGCGGCTGTATCTACACGTCACCGTGTCTCAAAAACAAGCCACTTTTTTTGACTAGCGCCGTGAAACAGCGACCGATTTTAATCATTTTTGGCGTGCAGCATCGCGAAGAAACTTGACAGCAACGACTGCAGTTTTGCTCACTTTACCTCAATAATGTCGCTACACTACCTTTGAATGAAATACAGAAGTCATAGTTTTGTGTTTTACTGCGATAAATTCATAATGGGTAGCGCATGCGTCGGCTCTGAAATGACGAGCTGAATAGCGAACAAACACGATCGGCAATTATTGTCTCTCAGAAAGTCACACGTTTTAAATCACATTATTTGTATTGCAGCATGTGCTCAAAATGTCCGCCTCTAGCGCAAACGCAAGCGCGTAGATGCTGACGCCACTCGCCAGCAAGACGTTTGATAACCGCTTGGCTCAGAGCGGCCCACTCGTTGTTGATGCGTCGTTTTACTTCGTCGACGTACGATCTTACAATGCATACGATTAGTGTTGAATAAGTAACAGATTTTCAACAATTAATTTTATGGTGCTTTTTTCTGAGCCGAAGCACGCGAGGTTCGATAGTTTGAATGTGTATTCTTATGTGCCGCAAAACACATACATTTTTAATAACTCTTATCATGATTCTAACCTTAAACGTAACCCTAACCTTATGTGGAAATCACGTCATCGTCTGTAAAAATGTATAAAAAAAACCTTTAAAATTTAAAGTAACAAGTAATAAACGTTTATTTGTGTTGCCACCGAAAGGCTGACAATTGTATCAATAAACACAATGCAATACAAATACAAATGTCACATAAAATGCGGATAAAATGCAGTTGACGATTGCAACATAAAACGCTAGACAAAATGGTACTCAAGCCTACTGATAATTATTAGGTTAATAGAAAACAAAATAAAAGATTCTCTACATTTTTAGTTGGCACAAAGTAATGTTAACTTCGGAAGTTGACGAAGATTGCAAATGATTTACTACAGTGTATCCTATTGTGCCTTTAGACCATCAAACTATCAGAGTGAATTAACCACCTACCCCCTTTATCTTGAGTACCTGACTGTCTAGTGGTTTGTGCGGCGCGCTCTCGGGGTGCAGATGTTGTCCTGGTCGTTTGGCGTCTTCTGTGACGGCCGGCGTTTGCAGCAGCAGCTCTTGGTCTGCTGTTACCCGGGTAACGATTACTTCTATCATTACTAGCTGCTGCAGCAGCTGCTGCTGCTGCTGCTGCTGATGATGATGATGATGTAACACTGGTAGTGGTACGTCGGCGTTTCACGGCTGGGGTCACTCCACGTGTCTTGGACTCTGAGCGCGGCTGCGAAGTTATCATATACCACCAACTCACCATACACATCACTCCCTCCCATTCCTTTACTTTTCATTCTCTGACATTATCGACTGTAACTCGAAGAAAGATTAGCAGCAGATTATAATAATTTTTGGCAAAAATATTTCCGATACAATCGGCTATTAAATCGTTGTTCAAGTTCCCACCACACCAACGTCTGCTTCTGCACTACCTGGGGAAAGCAGACCAAGCATAATACGTGTTAAAATGAATGAAAAAACTTTACTAAATTTCATCTATTGAATCTATGGGCCCCAACAGCCGGTCTATTACAAAAGTTGACTGTCATGCAGCAGAGTCTTTACCAGATAACGTTCAGGAATGTTTATGAACTCAAGTTGCGACTGATAAACTCTGAATTGGTCTAACGCAGAACATTATCGATACTGCTGTCACTGAATAGAAAGAGCATCTCCATGCTTATGTTCGCATAATGGGCCGGCATTTCAAGCAATTTTACTATAGGCAGTTGAAAAGTGGACAACTGGATAAAATGTCAGCCAAAAAGTCCGAAATGTAAACAAAATGTGTTTTTAAATGTTATGTTGATTAAGTAATCATACCGCATTGGATAAAAAGTAATATTTTGTTGGTTCTGTTTTCCCCAGGTAATGCAAAAACAAACATTAAGTGAGGTAGAAAAATAAATGATTATTTAATGGCCAGTTGTCTCAGGAATATTTACACCAAAAATTATTAAAATCTGTTAATCCTTCTTGAAGTTACAATCAAAAATGTCGGGGATGTTTTTTGAGACACAGTGTACATCGGTTAAGGTACTGTCATAATGATACTCCCCCATGCAGTAATTTCGGTACAATCCACTGTTGAACTGTGTCGCAGCCTGAAACCGCTAAAAACAATAAGCCCGCTCAGCTAGTCACTAGGAGAAACGCACTACAGCCCTGTGGCGTCTACGACCATTGAGGACTACGCTCAAAAGGTATTGCTTTTTCTCAAGGGGGAGGGGTAAATTTTAGGACTTTAAGGGGGCAGTCGTCTTTCCACCAGAACTTGACCATAAGTGTTTTGTAAGTCTAAAATACACAATTTTTTCCACCGGGGATCTGCTCTAGACCCCACTAGAAGATCTTATTGGAAAGTTTTTTACCTGCATCCACGAGTACTGATGCCGTCATTAAGGGCAAATGACTAAGCTTAATGCGAGAGGAGTTTGAGTCGACTTTCAAGAAGGGGTAAACATTGGAGGGTGGATTGGGGGGCTCGCGTAATATGTCCTAAAGAAATAGACGCACCTGCAACAGCCTATACAGTTCCTGTTGCTGTACTGACCTTCAAGGTCATCAAAGATCAATAATTTTCATGTCATTTAAAAATCAATATGCAACTTTTTATTAGTGTAGTAATCTTGGCCCTATCTCTCATCGTTTCTAAGATTGTAGCCAAAAGCCGTACGGATGAAATCAACGGATGAAGTCTACGGATTACTAGTGTGCGACGGTGCACTTAAATGCTACGGTTCAATAGCATGACGCAATAGTACGTGGCAGCGAGCTACGTGGCGGGCATGCGCATATAAAAGCGTCGTCTAATCTGTACACCGACACTTGCCACTACAGTCCTCAAACTGAACGCAAGTCAGACCAGAAGTAACCGGCAGAAAAGGGAAAGCACTGCCGATTGACCCGAAAGCTATGTACGGATCACGTATCCGAAAAGCACTGTTGGATCATTCGGAAACTATGTATCTTTAACAAGGTCTAGCTTCACGGATCACTAGACCCGTAACTCGCATCCAATAATCACTCACATACGTCCTGACAAATCGACGCATCTCCCTTGGACTGATAGGGTTATTTGTAGGGTATTGGCACGCGTAGCACCGTACCGGGAAGGTCGACGGATCGCTAATTACCGGTAGCCAGGTACGGATACCCGTTAATATGGGGAGCGCAAAAAGTCACCCGTCAAGCAGTGTACGTGATGATAACGGATCAGTCGCAGCGATAGTGAATGACAAATCAGCCTCAGAACCCTCCGCACCGCTTGGAGCTCGATATACCGTCGACGAATTTTCGAACCCAGCAGTATAGTAGCAGATAGCAGCCGTCAAGCTATGGATCTCATAGTCCAGATCAAAATGCAGTCGCAGTACGGATAGAAAAACCCAGTTTACGTTACAGTGGCGCTGTCAACGTGGTGCAAAAAGCTGGTAAGAAAAATGTGGACTGCCAGACGGATCTGGATAAGACGCTGACACCGCTCGGCTAAGAAAAGTGAAAACAGCGGCTATAGCTGTGATGAACCGGACGCGGCGACGGTGACGACGGTAAAGAAAAGACCGTCTACCCTGTATCCAGACAAGGACCGCCGGATCAATACTCGCCGTAGTACTTTAAGCGGTCAAAGCAAAAGTGTACGGATCAAGATGTGGCCTACCCGTTTGCAGCTTAGTGATAGCTCGTCTGACGGTAACGACAACCAAAAGATGACGGATCAGTATGCACCGGCACCAGTCACTCGTCAATTAACCCAGACACAGAACTGTGCACCGGCAGAAAAACCTGTCAGGGAAGCCGAGAAAGACTTGACGGATCAACTGCAAAAACGAGTTGACGAATTAGAGACCCGAATACAGCAGCAGTCAAGTGCACCGGTAGCGACACCACACCTGTTGCCGGATACAGCTGCAAAAACGAATTACGCGACGGCTGCGTCGCCGGATACAACCCGCTTGAACTAGAAAGACGCCGTAAAATGTTACGGATGTAGATTGCCTGGTCACATAAAAAAATGTCCGAACCGTGGAGCCGACAACAAACGAAAGAATGACGGATTATTGGTAAGCAGACCGATACATGCAAAAGAAAGCCGAACATTTATCACCGTCAAATACAAGAATTACCGGATCCATGCTTTGCTTGACACTGGCAGTAACGTAACGCTTGTGAACCGGCAAGTTGAAAAAAGACATAAGTGGAATGTTAAACCGTGCGAACTACAGATTATTGTCACACGCAACGGTAAAAAACTTGATCGACGGTGTCGTCCGGATCCGCCTGGTAGTCCGGATCCGCCTGAATTGCAACGTTAAAGAAATAGTCACAACACTCTACGTGTTACCTGACATTACAGAAGTCATTTTAGGAATCGACTGGCTGTCGAAAGCAGGCAATGTATGGGACCTTGGAAAACGACAGGTGACGGTGACTAGATTTCGTTAAATTCTCACAGCAAGGTGACGCAGATACGGTGCTTTCGTCCCGACGAGAAACGACGGTGCAGAAAAGACGAAAGCATGAAGATGCTGACGGATTAAGTCACCTCCGGATCTGGGTAGTAGCAACGAATGCATTGACGAATGCATTGACGGATCAGCCCTTGAAGAGGCCATTGTCTTTGTAAGGGAGAGTACATCCCAAACCGCGAAAGCGACGGATCGGCCGGCGGACGATGACAATGCAACCTCATATGCCTAGACTGACCTGACGAAATGGTAAAAAAGACCCGGAATTAAAACCGATAGTGAAGCTATGGATCAGCGAAGAGACGCAACCGTCATTCGCATCCGTGCAAGCAAAGTCAGAATTTACGAAGCGACTGTGAAACCGGTGGGATCAGTTGGAAGTACGTTACGGCCTATTATAATGCCGGTACATTTCCAATTACCGGAATGAAGAACACCTGCAGTTGCTGGTCCCTAGGAGATGCGTAGAACATGTGCTATACAATACGCACACCGGGAGAACAAACGGGCATTACGGATCAGCCAAGACGTTGTACCCAGTAAAACGACGGTTTCACTGGAAAACTTAGAGATCGGACACCATCCGTTATTGCCGTCGGTGTCCGGAGTGTTGCGAATATCACCGTGGCAAGCTATCCCGGCAAGGGCCACTACAACCAGTGTTAGCACTATTTATGGTAGAAAAGTGTGATGTAGCAGTATAGATTGATGACGGATCTGACGCATTGGCGGTTGAAGTAAGTCCGGATCAAACGACAAAACTAAAAACGCCAGACATACCTGTACGGATGAACAGAGAAAGTAGGTAGGAGGAACGGCACGGATCACAGTCAACCGAAGGCCAGCCAAGCTCTGGCTATGTTGTTGATAAACCGGCAAAATCTTCTCGGCCGAAACGGACGAGGAAAGCACCGGCCAGTTACAGGGACTATGTATACGTAAGCCGAAGTACGGATTAGCAGTAATTTACGGCAAAATCGTAATATTGACGCGCAATACTACGGATTGCCTAAAACGAAGTTGCTAAAGGATTATACGAGCGAAGTAAAACAACCGCAGTAAACGAATCAAATCATCAATTTTCGTTAACAACCTGCCAGCATAGTACGGTGAAGTTTGTCGGAAAAATGATCCGGCAAGGATCAGGAATCAAAGTGTAACCGTCGCTGAACAATAGAATACTGGAATCGAATGCTGAGCTACAGTAACAAATTGCCGGTGATGAAGTGAAGAAGTAGCCGTCGAAGTTATTGCGTCCGACTCAACTGACGAAGTCGAGTAACTCGTCTCCAGCGGATTACCGATCAACAGATCAATTTTATTAGTTAACTTTGTTCATCTGTAGTTTTAATTAATTGTATGTTTGATATGTTTGCTTAGTACTGAGTTTGTTTCGTATATCGGTCTTACTTGCTTAATGACTGCTATTGTGAAGCCAGCCGATCTACTAGGCCTAGTTGCCTTTAGGACTGTACATGCCCTTGTGTGTAGAGAAACGAACGGGCATGCATTGTTCGGTAGCACAGGCACGTTATAGACGGGCCGGTGGATCCCTTTTTACTTTTTGTTTTTCCCTGCTGGTGGCTGGTTTGTTGTGCGTCAAGTACTGCATATTATTGTATTAGCCGAAAAGTTTAACCGTTATCTAACCGTATATCATTTACATTAAATGATTGGTTTTTAAACCCGAACACCATGAAAAAAAAACAACAAGGCCGCTAGAAAAAGAGTCGCCGCCTTGTAAAAAAATGTGTACCGGGATTAAACTACAAGAGCAACCACCGCCTTCTGTAACCGTCACCAAAATTAATAGGATACCTAAGGATTTAAATATAATCTAAAACCTGGACGAATCACTGTCTAGATCGTCCATAGGACGAGTACTATAGTTAGCTGGTAGAAGGTAACCGGACGGATCATTCAATGCTCAACCGTACGATAAACCGTAGCAAAGGTCACGTCTACGGATCGCCAAGGGACGGCGGTAGTCCTGGTAAGGGAGAGTGTAGCCAAAAGCCATACTGATAAAATCTACGAGCTACGTGGCGGGCATGCTCAGTGTGTGCGCACTAGGCCCATCAAGGCATATAAAAGCGTCGTCTCACCCGTACACCGACATTTGCCACTCCAGTCCTCGAACTGAACAGAAAAGGGAAAGCACTGCCGATTGACCCAAAAGCTATGTACCGATCATGTATCTGGAAATCACTGTCAGATCATTCGAAAGCTATGTACCTTTAACCCGGTCGAGCTCTACGGATCACTAAATCCGTAACTCGCATCTAATGTAAAAAGAACGTAAAGTCCTTCCCGAGCCTTAAGGCCCATAGGGCGGCGCTGATCTCCGTTTCCTTGGCCCTCAGCCAGACACCAGTTTTTACACTGCGAGGCCACGGATACGAGGCCAGTGTATCGCGTGGTGTGCCTGTTTACGTCCCAGCGGTGAAGCCGGTACCAAATTATACTGCTTGGTGACAGAGGCACATGTGTGTGAACAACTTGCCTAAGGTCGCTACCCGCCAGTGTCCTGGTGCGGAGTCGAACCTGCGCCCCTGAGTGACCTCAGGATTACAAGTCCGACACGCTACCGTTAGACTACCGAGCCACACCAAACTCGCATCTAATAATCATTCACATACGTCCTGACAGATCGACGGATCTTTCCTGGAGTGATAGGGTTATCCGTAAGGTACTGGCACGCGTAGCACCGTACCGGGAAGGTCGACAAATCGCTATAGTAACTGGTAGCCAGGTACGGATATACGTCAATATGGAAAGGAATCCCAGAAAGTCATTCGTCAAGCAGTGCACGTGATGATGACGTATCAGTCGCAGCGATAGTGAATGACGGATCAGCCTTGATACCCTCCGCACCGCTTGAAGCTCCATATAGGGCCTACCGTCGACGAACCCTCGAACCCAGCAGTAGTAGCAGATAGCAGCCGTCAAGCTACGGATCTCATAGTAGCACCGGCAGCGGCAGCGGTATGCCCCGGAATAACCACCCGTCAGCCTCAGTCGCTATTTGACAATATTAGCCTACGGATAAAAATACAGTCGCAGTACGGATAGAGAAACTTAGTTTACGTTACAACATTCCTCCCTCAAGTCCTTGGAACAAGCTTTCCCCCGAACTCAAGGTGATGCGCCGCACGCGCCGAGAACGAGGCACCGTAGGCGTCGAGGGATGGGGAATGGGGAGAGCCGACTAGGGGGTCTGGGAGAGCGTCGTGAGCTCCCCCAGCGAGGTCAGGGGCGGAGCCCCGGCGAAAAACGAATTTGGTGCATTTTAAACGTCACAGAACACTTCTGGTTGCAAGATATCGTAAATCATGAGAACAGCATATTACAAGCTGAAATGCAGTATGCCATAAAATCTGGACAGCAAACTTGAGCATTGGGTACAGCAAAAACTAACATTCGTGATATCTCGACGATCAACCACACAGTAACATCATCATTAGCAACCTTATCATCATCATCGTCATTATCATTAGCTGTAGCAACAGCAGATTGACACTGACACTGACAAACAAGACAGACACACAGACTAGACTACTAGGTGCCAGTTACCATTAATATAAACAGCTTGACAGTCAAATGCGTCATGAGGCAACTGTAGATTGTAAATGAATTGTTATACCGGTAACTTTAGTATTTATCAGTTCACACAAAAACAGCTATACACAACTGAGTTAACATCATTCAAGTCCATTGGCTGACATTCTTACATCACTGACACTGACATGTTACTGACAGTTTCACATTCAATACTTGTGTTTTACCATTCACTCTTGCAACAAGTTGCAATTGGTCTCAAGTAAGTTTGTTTATCATTTCTGATATTGTGATCAGTTGCAGCTGGTTGTAAAAAATATCACAATGCAGCCCTCCTACTCCAAACTCTAAAACAACTGTTCTGAGCCTTCACGGTACCAAAAACTGAAACTTTGTGAAATTTTGCAGTTAAGATTACGGGTAGTTAATCCAAATAGTGCAACAAACATATATGAAATGAAGAGTTAAAAACTTACAAAATTGATATTTTCGTAAGCACAGACAATAATAACCTCACAATCACAACTTTTGCACAGATATCTAACCAACAGTTAATATGCAGGCATAGTTGTTTTTTTAACTTGTTTGGTAGTTTTTTCATCAACGTAAATGATGAAATATGGGATGTTTGTCCTTTGGGACTTCACTTTTTGTGAGTTTCACTGTTCTGAAAACACATGAGTAAGGGAAAATGATTTTGGGGGAAATTAGGGTGAAGTTGAATAAGCTTATTATTAATTATGCATCTATGATATATTGCATTTACATGACGTAGTACCCATGTCAAAAATGCAGAATTATAATATTCAACTCCCACCCACTAAATTTCCCCAAAAATCTTCCAAGGAGGATTTTAAAAGATTATGGGGAAAAGTTGAATATTATAATTTTGCATTTCTGATATAATGCATATAAATGCAATAGCCATATCAGAAAAGCAATATTATAGGCCTAATATTTAACTTCCCTCACCTTCCCAAGAAAACCTACCCATAGAGGGTAGGGTTTAAAGCTCCCGTAACGTTACCAGTAACTAACGGTAAATTACGGTAAATTACGGTAAAGTAAAATTGCAAAATTACCGGTAAATTACGGACTTTTGAAAAAACTGCACATCAAAGACTTAAATTAGACATTTAATTTTACACACATTAAGTGCCATAATCAATTTGATTTTAAAACTAAAGCGCCAAAGTCGTCTACTTACATATGTTAACAGCTATTCTGAGACTTCTTTAGCGGGATGCACTTCTGTTAAAGGTGAAATATGGGTAATTTACCGGTAATTTACGGTAACGGTAACATTCCCAATCTTACCGGTAATTTTCGAACACTACTAGAGGGAGGGAGATTTTTTGGGCAAATTAGGAGGGGGAAGTTGAGTATCATGATTCTGCATTTCTAACATAACATGCAAATTGTGGCAATATATCAGTAATGCAGACATACAATATTCAACTTCCCCCCTAACTTTCCTGAAAATCTTCCTCCCTGAAAAAGGCTTTTCGGAAAGTTAGGAGGGGGGAAGTTGAATATTATAATTCTGCATTAGTGATATATTGCATATACATGCAAAACATTCCAAGGGGGAAGGTTTAATTTGTGGGCAAATTAGGGGGAAAGTTAAATACTATGATTCAGCATTTCTAATATAACATGCAATATATCAGAAAAGCAGACATAAAATATTCAACTTCCCCCCTAACTTTCCAAAAAAACTTCTCCCCGGAAATGAAAGTTTTTTGGAATGTTAGGGGAGAAGTTGAAAATTATAATTCTGCATTTCTGATATAGCATGCAATATATCAAGCATGCAGTATTATAATATTTAATTTCCCCCTAACTTCCCAAAAACCTTCCCCTTTATTTTTTCTTGGAGCATTTGCTCCAAGGTTTATATGGTGTAGACGCCCCTGCGTTACAAGATAAAGCCAGTTGTTTTTACTGAAAAAGCACATTTTTCTACTACCTCTGTCCTTCATTCAATCCCAAATTTGAAAACTTTTTTGACCTGCATCCTCCAAATTTTGTGCACCAAGAGCTGCGACAAAAAGCTAATTATTTGTGTAAAAAAATTTCCCCTAAGATTTACCCGTTAGCCTGAGTATATCCGTTACATACAGACGGACGGACAGACGACAACGATGCCAAAGATGCCGTACAGCATAGCTGTTGCGCGTCAAAAACAACAAAACCCGGTTTTGGCTTTTAAGGTCATTTAAGGTCAACAATGTATTGTAGGCCTAGGTGAACCAGGAAAGCAGTGGATTTGACGCTAAGTAGCAAGTATGTGTTTGTCTGCAACCATTTTCACGCTACATTGGTGGATAGTAGAAGATATTGAGCTTTTCAAGCGATACTCAAATTTGACGTCCCAAGAAGGCTGCAAGCATCAAAATATTTATACGTCACAGACTAGAGCCCGCTAAGTACAAAAGTAAACCTCGTATGCTTAGTTGTCAGTTTTGTCATACCGGAAAAAAAACGACAAAATGTTTGGAAATTGTTAGTCACTACAAACAAGCTGTGGAAAGTATAACCGATAAGTTACTTCAAAGATGCCACACAAAATCTAGCAGGGCCCTACTTGCGGAAGGGCCTGGAGCCCGTTGTCGCATGGCATCGGGCCCCCTGAAGGTTAATCCAGCCCTGTTTCCCTTTTTTCTTCCTCCTTCCTTCCCTTTTGCCTCTTTTTCCTTTATCGCTTTTTTCCTTTTCCCTTTTCTTTTTATCTCTTTTCTTACTTAGAAGCAACGATATCGTAAGTTAAAAAAGAAAGCGCGGCAGCAAGTTGCAATATTCCGACAGAATTCCGACACACAGTCGCAAATTTCCAAAAGAAAAAAATTATAAGCGCTGAAAAATGTCAATTTTCCCCCCAAATTTTTTCTAAAATGAAAAAGTTTTAGTGCCAAAGTTTGCATTTTTTTCAAATTTTCCGGCAAGCCAAAAATTTTTCGACATTTTTTCGACAGCCCAGAAATTACGGGGTGGAGGCAATTCCCTCATGTCCTCCCTTGCGACGACGCCGTTGGTCGTTGTCCTTACCGGTTTTCTCTTGGTAGCGGTACGGCTAGTCGGGCGGGCTTGATGCGATCTGCCTCTTAACGCATCAGCATCATCAGTTGCATTAACCACACCACGCGACCTGACCGCAGCTCTGCTTCTCACCGCTCCGTTTGCGCTGAGCTCGGCGCCGCTCCGCTCAGACGCGGCGTGGGGGGGGCGCTGAAAACGCGAAACTGGAAAACGCGAGACTGGAAAACCCGGCACCAAATCACAAGGGTGGAAAACGCGGGACCGGAAAACGGGGGAACGTCAAAGTTATGGAAAGCCGTCGCTGTAGAAAATGTGCAACATAGTTAGGCCTACTGAAAAGTTCTGACGAGTCGTCTCACATCAAAGCACATCAGAGCGGTAGGACTTTCTA
>Ga0209367_1009063_pt1 | contig 13551 bp, 6 predicted proteins | sample WorMetLIZISLAND2_FD_187412 | JGI IMG/M metagenome (GOLD analysis project Ga0209367, IMG submission 187412) | Marine gutless worms symbiont microbial communities from Max Planck institute for Marine Microbiology, Germany - Olavius geniculatus... ... | reverse complement strand
GCGAGCTGCAAACTCGGCTTCAGTTCCGTTGACGAAATAACTCAGTTCGCTTCTGTATACCTATATACATACATTATTATTTCATACATAAAACTTTCAAACGCGGTGGTTGACCGATCAACCGCAGCTGCTGAAGACCCTCGAGGCACGTCTTTCCTTTGGCAACGTATCTCTGTTCTGCTGCAGTGCTGCAACTCCATTTTGATCAGGGAATAATTCTGTTGTTCCCGATAAAGCACCAGACCTACAGTCGCTTCATACTTTGTTTTAACGTCTGCTTTTAACTTCCAAGATCTTCACTACTGAGGGAAAAAATAATAATAACGTACAAGGTGCCCACAGGGTGCGCCAAAATGTAAGCTACAAAATTTCACAACTAATGAACGTTAACAAAAAGCTCAGCGGTCGTTAAGATAGCCGACCGTACTGCTTGTCAGTGACCTTTAAGGTCATCCAAGATCGATCATTTTCAGGTCATTTGAAAGCCAGTATGCGACTTCTTATTAGTGATCAATAGCAACTTAGGCCCTATCTCGCACCGTCTAGCCCCAATAGCGCGTAACGGCCTTCTAGGTCATCCAGGGTCAATGATTTCCATTTTGTCTGACACGGCGTATGCCACTTCCTATTAGTAATTAATAGTAACCCTGGTCGTATCTCTCACCGTTTTCGAGATATGGCCAGTTTTTCGTTGAATTTCCTACCCCCATCCATTCAACCCTCAATTTGACATTGTTCCATTTGCACTTAATCGCTAAAATTTTGCGTGCCCGAGGTTAAGGCCATGGCTAATTATTTTGCAAAAAGTTTCCCTACGACCTAACACTTAGTCACAATATATCCGTTACTGACAGACGGACGAACGACAACCATGCCAATAGCTCGGTTGTTACTTCAGTACGGTCGGCTAAAAAGCGTAATTCTTTTGTAAAAAATAATATAAAGAAAAATAAAGTTCTATGACAGGCGTCCAATGGTAGAATATAGCCTATTTGTCAAATTAAATGTATAAATTGATGTCAACGCGGCAGCAACCTGCAGAGCCAGATGTGTCCAGGTTCGAAGTGGAATATTAATAGGAATGTTCAGCTGATGTGTGGTCCGATCTAATGACGACCGATACGATATTCGTATTCCGCCAACAGACACTTGTACCTGCAGTACAGTTTGTACTTCGCTCGTTGTACTCGCGTTGTACTTATCCAGTACTGTACTGTAACAATACGGCACAACACAAACTCAGCACGTGCGAACAGTATAATTAACCAAAAAGTTTACCTGTTACAATTACATATGATCAGCTATTAGGTATATAGGCCTAAACAAATGTCAGTCCCTTTGTTGCTGTTCAAAATAACAGCCCGCCCACAAGACTTGCTCAACGTCTCGATGTCGTCTCAGTGTCGAAACTGTGCGTCTCGGGTTTCGTCTCGGTCTCGGCCCAAAAGGTCTCGGCGTCTCGTCTCGGGTCGTCGTATCGCCCCCGTCTCGTCGACGACGAGTCGTATTGGACTGACGTCTCTCGGAACATTTCGCCTCTTCGACACGTTTTGTGCAGGCGCGCGCCATGCTTAGCTTCTGTTCTCCAATACTAAAAAGTAGCCTATACGCCCTGAGTTGCAATCATCATCTGAATCTCTCGCAGTGAACCGTCTGTGCAGCGTACACACTATATAACATTGATTTGTGGCAAGTAGCACTTGCTAATGCAAGCCTTTTTGTTTTTGCAAATGAAAAACTGTTGCTCAGCCACTTGACACTTCCAACTTACTTTCACAATGAACACTACATGATGCTATACCTTTTAACGTTTTAATATTTGCTGCTCTAGTTTCCACAGTTTTTCGCTTTTGATTATTGTGATCATTATAACTGTTATTAGGCTTATGTTGCCTTGTAATTAACTGAACAGTTCGTATGTTTGGCCTATACGGCGCTCCTGTGAGTGCTATGAATCAGGGCACCTTTGTACGTATTTTGATAGGCCTGTCGTCAGGGCTGCCGTGGGTATGGAAATTCCTATGAAAATTCCCATGGGTATGGGTATGGGATGGGTATGGGAACTGTGCTGGTTTTCCATGGGTTCTGTGGGAATTATTTGGGAATTTATAAACAGATGTGAGATTAAGCGAAAACGCACAATAGTCTTCCGAGGACCCCTAACCGCTGGCTGGTACGTCGCCGTCGCTGCAGCATGGCGACACAATCAGAGCCAGCCAGCCAGCAGCCGTAGCCGGGCACTTCAGGCACTTTTACGAATTTAACACTGTTCGTACAGCAACTGGTGATAACTGCTAGCGTTCTTGTAACTGTTCTGGCTAAGCAGGCTGACTTTCCATTAATAATAAATTCATCTGTGTTTTACTTTTAACGAAGTGGTTTATAAAACGCACATCACAGACAAAATGTTTTGTCTCCCTAACATTGCCACAACTCGTCTGTTTTTGTACTTCACAACATGTGCTAAGTTGCATCAAATGTTTAATTGAGTTGTGTCGGTGTTAGGGGGTGGGTAATTCAATAAATAGCAGTAGGCTTATAGCCTGGAGCCCACCACGTTTATGAACAGGTTTGTCTTCTACAACGAAAAATATAAAAAAAACACTGCGCATAGAATACGCAATGCCATGAGAAACAGCACAAACATTCATCTAACGAAAAGACGCGAGGTGTGGAGTATAAGTATAGAAGATTTCTGGGTTCATCAATTAGGGGGAGTCCGTGGGAATTTTGTGAAAATTTTATGGGAATTCCCACAGGTTTTTTTTGTGGGTATGGGATGGGTATGGAAATTGAAATCCAGCTCCCACGGCAGCCCTGCCTACCGTATGATCAGTGACATGAGTAGACCTAATATGAAACCGACCCGGTATCGTTAGAGTCCAACCATATCCAGAACGTAACGGTGAATGATCCATCGGATGCAAGTGTCGGCTTGACTGGAGGTCGAACGTAGCAGACTGATGGATTGACGATGGCCACTGAGCGTAAAAAGTGTACACTGTAAGCGCCGCGAGCACTACCTGGTCGAATGTTCACGTAGTCAACGACCGCGCATGCTCCGGACCTCGCCGAGACCAACAGGTCTATGCTGCAAGGTCATACATACAATATTTGTTATTACTCGGTTAGCACGAGTGCCGTATAACTGCAGTGCAGCTTCAATGCAAGATTAGTTCTTGTGTTGCACTGTTGTATTGCAACACAACAAAATTGTTGAACTGTTGAGCGAAAGGCGACCAAGCATCCACTCTGATTCGTTCTGTTTGGCAGACAAGGAAAGGCAAGTTGTGAGGTTAGGACTTTAACCTCCACGCCATCCCCACTTCTCGCAGGCACGTCACGCATTCCCAACTTTCCGCGCTATTTAACCAAAACCATGTCACAAAAAGCTCACAGTTTTGCAATAATCGATGTAGCTGAAAAAAATTACAATTTCGGTAATAAACAGTGTACAAAATTGAGGGACTGGAAAAACTACCGCCTAGTTTTATGACGGGGGAGCATTTGCTCAAAGGTTTAAATGGTGGTGCAAAAGAGTAGCTGCAGCAAATGCACCTGGCTGGGGTGGCTGTGCGCCTGGGACACTGACTGGAACACGTAGCCGGCAGACAGCGACTGACCGACGTCACAGACGTGCTACTTCGACAGAACGAGCTGACCGTCGACAGACCACACACGGACGACGACGGCACACTGGTCACGTGCTGGTCACGTGACACGTCCAGCAGTGCCGGGAACGACGGCTGTGCCGACACCGTGGCCGTGCCGACACACAGGCTGATGACACATGTCAGCAGTGTCAGCAGACAGACACACATTGTCAGCCTGTCAAGTCAACAGAACCATAGATGTAAAAACAACGTTTTTAACGTTTTTTTTAATTTTTAACATTTTTTTATTCAAATTTGAAAATTTTACCAAATAAATCAAGTCATCGAGAAGCACTTTTATAGCACCAATTATTAGGCTATAGCGGTGGTATTTTACATACTTGATACTTTGTCTTATGACCACTAAGTTGAATAAAAATTATCAAAATTTTCTCACTTTCTCTAGCTGTAGCTATATTGAACTTAGATAATAGATTTTTGGCAAGAAGTTGAACAAATTAAAACTAACGATTTTATCAACGTTTTTCAACGTCTTTTTTAAAAAAAATTTGCCACGTTTTTGCGTTTTTTTAGCGTTTTTTAAATAACTTTTTTACATTTATAAACAGAACCGCACAGACACTAGTTAAAATAACAATCACATTTTTTATTATTAACTTATAGGTTTTGAAGCAGCAACTAATAAACGAACTTTGGCAAACTGCAGCTTTTATTTACTGATTTGTTAACGTTACGGCCACCACCGTTGCCTTCCATAAAACAGATTCCGTTCGCCGCTAGATGACACCACGACGAACATAAAGATTGTAATCCAATCAAATTTGTCGGTACATTTCGTATGCGGTAGTCCATGTAGTTGCTAAAGGTTGTATGCGCCCCCCCATTTGCAAAAATGTCTGGAACATTTTCATTCTCCGTGTCACCTCGGCCTAAAGCATCTCAACTGCATCACAACCTTCGAACGCCATTTGTTACACATAACGAAATTGATTAGTAAAATTTGGTTGCTTAACTTTTGGACATTTTGTGCTTAATCCGAACACTTTGATAATGCTAAGTGTATTTTTTCTTCACGTATTTCAAAATCAATTTTATTCAATTTACGATATACGACTAAAACGACAACCGAACGTCGTCAAAGTTGTAGGTTGTCCACAAACCGACACAATTACGTTATATTTTAACTCGCTGCTGTTTATTGCGTATGAACTAGCCTGAATGTTAAAAACATGCAAAATTGTGGCTTACATCATGGCTGAAAATTACCTTATAAAACGTATTCGACTGCTGTGACGACTAAAGCGGATCACTGAACAAACTGACTAAACCGATGCACGTTGCCGCTCGATTTTATTCTGTTTTCGAGTCAGTTGTGTTCTAATTTCATTTCTACGATTAGCAGTGTTACACACATTTCGTACAGTAAGCCTATGATGTGTAATAGAATGCTGTAGCTATACGCTTGAGTGCCAGCAACCTTGCGAAATGTTGCCGCATTATGTGATAAAATGGGAACCACAGTGAGTAAATGTGATAAACGTTAAAAATAAAACGCGGATTTTATGGTAAAACAATAGTAGACCATTAGACATCAAAATGCAACTTTTTTACTTAAAATGTTGATTGTATTTAACGCTTCAACAATCAATAATTCAATATATAGTTTTTTCATATCTGTCAGTTATTTGTATGACACTTGACACATAGATAAGTATATCTAAGTGCCTTTTTTCATTATCAAATTCCTACAGCAAAAATACATAGAAAACACAAAATATGTGTAGAAGCGTACGCGTCATTTGATTTCATGTTTTATTTCATTAGAGTGTTACAAACGGCTGCAATGAGGACGAGACGAGTAAATACGAGTCTGTCAGTGCCCCATTCGTCACACCCCGTGACATTACGACTATCCCCACTCGGTCACATAATAGTGTGATTCACCGACCCAGTTGTTCATTTATTCATTAGTCTGACCTGAGCCGAACAACCATGCGTGCAGATGTCACTGTATTCGTACACCACTAATACGTCAAAATTGTCAAGAACTTGTGGATTTGTGTTGTGAGTTGCGATTTCTCCATAAACTTGTACTTGTACAACTTGTTGTTGATTTGCAGCTTGTTGTGCAACAAATCCACAGCAAGTTGAAATGCGTGGAGATGGGGCTTATGGTCGTGGCTGGCACGACTTAACATCGTTGCATGACTCATTAATATTTCACAGCCCTACCACCTGGCCGCTCACCTTTATCCCGGCCTGCATGCATTCATCGCTTGCCCTCCTTATCTGAAGAAAGCAATCTTGATCTGGCTGCATGGGAAATATTTACACCAATTTTGTTTGTTTCCTACGCTTTCTTATTTCTTTATTTAGCAGACTGTGCATGTCAGAAGAAAGATCGACAGTCGAACAAGGCCCACAATATGGCGTGTTAGAACAGAGTTACACGTCTTGTTATTTTTGGCCGACCGCTAGGTCGAGTCTTGGATACGATATATCGCCTATCTGTCATCTGTCTGTAACGCATGTATTGTGGCTAAACCGTACGTCGTAGGGGTCGGCGACGGTACCGTTATATACAGCGTTGCCAAGTTCCTACATGCTGTAACTATGTCTCTATTTGCAGCGGTTTGGCTCAATTTTTACGCGCGAGAGCTGGCGCGTATTAGCTACGGTAATTCGGTCTTAATGTCTGTCCGTCCTGGTGTCACGTCCCGGTATCGTTGCAAGACCAGGTGAAATAGAGACTTCGGGTTTTCACCATACGAGAGCTTAGAATCTCTGGTATTTTGTGACAAAATTGATCGTTTTATCTGTTTATTTTTTTATTCTGTCCCTGTCTGTCTTTTTCTTTGTCATTTGTGTTCTGCACTTGTTGCGAATAAAGCGTTATAAAATTACACGCCGCTAAGTATAAGGGGCCCCACAAACGAGGAGGCGAAAGAGGAGCACTCACCCTAAAAGACGTTAATTTACCGCTATTAGCTCGTCTAGAGTGAAAATGGTTGCAGATAGGCGCAGACATGCTGCTTATCATAACAAGCACTGGCGACGAGCTTTTTAGGAATGTCAACATCGATGACCTTGAATGACCTTGAACCCTCAAAATAGGGGGTTTTAGTAAATTTTTCGTGATTTCGGACTGCGACGCACATTTCAAGAGTGAATTGTGCTGAAATGGCGGGAGATAGACTAAAACAACCTGCACATGAAATTCTCAGCATTGAACGTAGATTTTAGTTGTCTAGGTTTCAATCTTCTACACGATGTTCTATAAAAAGGGATTTTTTTTGTTTTTTTGTTTTAAATAATTAACTGAAATGATGATCAATTTAGACAAAATTGTTACCAGTTGTAGCAAAAGAAATACAAATTCAAAATATTGCAACAAAATATGGTAGTTGATTAAATATTCTTTGCTAGTCGTGACGTAATGCTGACATTATAATGTGTCACGGGTACAAGCTTGATAGTCTCAACTAGTGCTGTCTATCGCTACCTTGCACCGATGATGAAAAATTTGGTTCGCCGATGACAAATTTTTGAAGTTTTACAGTTGCAACCACAAACACGTCCAAAGCGACTGCATTTACGTGTCTGTGGGGATAGTTGGAATTTCACATGTTCGAGCTAGCACACCGAGTTTGCAAAATGGTTGCGTTTTGGATCGCAAGACGCTTGATTTCATATGCTCATGTTGCTTAGTGCTGACACGATAAAAACTTTTCATTAGCGAACCAGATTAAGTTCATCATCGAAGCTGAGTAGCAACTAAGAGCACCAGTTGAGACTATCAAGCTTGTACCTGTGACACATTATGACGTCAGCATTACGTCACGACTAACAAAGAATATTTAATCAACTGCCACATTTTGTTGCAATATTTCAAATTAGTATTCCTCTACTTGCAACTTGTAAAAATGTTGTGTAAATTGATCATCATTTGAGTGAATTATAAGAAAAACAAAAGGGTCCCTTTTTATGAAACACCGTGTACGTTTAACGAGGCCGGCCCACGCAGGTGTCAAAAACGGATAGCCCCTTAAAAAGTGGTGATTTTGCACTATTCGCTTGTCTAGCGTTTCATGAGCATTAGCTCAGATTTATTGTAAATGCAAAGTTGCTACCAGCAGCCATTACGCACTTGCGCCGAATTACCGTATGGTATCGTATCGTTGACTGTAGCGTTTGATATAGCAGTGTCACCATAGCGTGTATGGGAGGGACTGCAGTGACTCTGGGAAATCGCCTTCTTTTCGCGACCGGAAGTCCAACGTTGCCTTCTAATAAAAGCGGACGGTCGGCCCACTCTAGCGAAAGCTGTTTTTTTTGTTGATTCAAGAGCCCATAGTGGACAAACGGACGTCAGGAAGAAGCGCATTGCGGCTTACAGCGCAATAACTAGAAATGCGTTTTAAGCAACGAGACATCCATTTAGTTTATACTGATGCTTTAAAGTCGACAATTTTGGTCAGAGCGTGATGCCGTAGGGCAATGAGACAAGACACCTGAGCAACGGACAACAATTTGTCAACGCAACGCTCGGCGTCTATAAATAGCACAACCGTGACATCACCGGTGACGTCACGCGAACAGCTGGGCTGTTAAACTTCCGCCGAATTACGTTTGTCGGACGGTGATGCGTGCGTCATTTTCACGGCCATTTCACACGATGTCCGGTAGTGCAGATATCCAGCAAGCAGTAGAAATGTGCGAATTTCCGAAGAGATTGTCCAAAATTTCGTCCGTTATTTGTACAGGTAAAAGTAGTACGTCGTCCCAGTGCGATCGTTTGCCTGACTTGTGATTTTTTTTGTGCTAGAAATTGGCACACCTCGGAAACCACAAAATTGGCATGCGCGTTTTCCCAGAAGAAAAAGATTTCCCGGTCTACCATTTTCAAATCAGTAGGTAGAAGCCTAAAAGTTAAAGACAGGGTTAAAGTTGAGATTGCGCAGCTGTAGGCGGACGGCCACACAATTAGACCCGTAAGCGACTCACCAGCCGTTTTCTCGATCCCTCGTAGACAAATCTCGCTCGCTAAGCAAAAAATTGCAAGGTTCTATCAGAAAATTTCAAGTCGATGCTTAAAGTTCTGCAAAATACAACAGGGGATTACTTTTTTTTATCGCACCCTGTATATATTCAGTAGTTCTTTCATAATTTCCTAAATGATAAAGAAGATTATGATCTTTATTAAATCACATGAAAGTCGATTCCATAATTGGCTTTTTAAAAAAATTAAGTGTGTGATACCCAAGGAAAAGCGATTGAGGTCTCCCTAAACATCGAGAGTCGAAAAGTCGAAACTTTAACTGCTGAAATTTACGATTAATGCTGACAATTTTAGATGCATGTTGTCTTCATCTATTTCCAGCCATTTCGGCGCAATTTACTTTTTAAATGTTCTCCGCAGCACCAAACGCAAAATCACTAATAAGCCCCTTGTTCTGGGTTTCAAGGTTATTCAAGGTCGCTGATTTTGGTGTCGATCAAAAGGACTTATGGGACTTTCTATAACTGATTAATAGTAAACCTTGGCCTATCTTGCACCGTATTTGAGATCCTGAAACTCGAGTCAAATTTGTGGCAGCCGACAGCGAAGATTTGGTAATCCTAGCTTGCACCGTTCTGACAGTAACAGAGTGTGATAAACAGACAGACAGAGCGACAGACACACACAGTAAGACAGACGCCTCGACGACAGCTAAGAAGCGCGAAGCATTACATACTGTCGTGCGTGAAAAATCATGTGCCGTTTTTAAATTTCGTTCGCTTCGACTAGCTCGTATGTATTGTCGCTCGCTCACGGGAAAAACCTCGCTCGCTCTCGCTCTGGCTTACAGGTCTGCTACACACAATATGTCTCCACTTGGCCGACATATTTTTTCTCGCTACTTTATATTATTTAGTGGCAAATCTTGATTAAATTTAGTCCGATTGGGAACTTGGGGTCATGTATGTAACGTATCCCCAAACAGCTGTGAAGGACAAAGTTTTAAATCCGCCACCCGCATGTAAGTATGGACAACAGCGCAAACGCCAAACTTTATGGAGGTCAGGCCACATTACGGGTTCTCGAGGTCAAATTGGGTATAATGTCACCGGGTCATCACGCTAGTTGCGACCGATGTGCAATTAGTTGTTCACGCAGTAAGAAATGACAGCAAAAACATTTCGGCGCATCGCAATTAAAACAGGCGACTTACGCATGTGGTTTTGCTAACGAATTGTGTTTGTCAGGCGCCGGTATTTCACGTGAAAAGATTTTAAACTCATTGTGTCGGCGGCGAATAGCTCACATTTTCATATCGATCTCTCATTGTGTTGGCAAACAGCAATCATTGGCAGCATTTAGTCGTTTTCACTCGGCGATGATAAACGGCCGCCAATATAATGCAGCTGATTACAGCCCTTCAGTGATGGTGACCTTTTTGTCATGCATCACCGTGCCTCGTGCAGAGATGATTTAGTAACAAAAACGACAACGAAAGCAAAAATTGTTAGTTTAGGCCTACTCTTCGTTGTATGAAAAAAAGTAAAGTATAATATTTAGATGAAAGCCAAGAAGACAAGAAGCTTAGAATACAAAACGTCAGCTGCATACATTTCGTTAATTCACCATGCTATTACGTTTCTCTGAAAAATATGCTTACTGCAACTGCAAATCAGCCCGTCGGTAAACAAAGCCTAATTTACATAAATTTGTAAGTTCAATGTGCAAAAATTTTCACAAAAAGTTACATTTAACAAAATTTTTAAAAATGCGATTTGAAAAATCGCTAAATATGATTTTCAAAACAAAACGCAAAAACGACTTATACTTAAAGTTCAGAAAAACGTACTCATTTTAGTTTTTGATTGCAAACGAATTGAATCAGGCCTACACGATTCAAGAAATGTAGCGACGCATTTCACGAGTGATGGAATGTTCAATGATCACTTACTTTTCTACGCCGTTGCCTATATTAGTATAAGTTATGAAAATAAATCAGTCGGTGTCTGGTGCAGTTAAGACAAAAACTTCGAACTTAATTTTTTATTTAATGATTTGCATGCGATCGCCGTCGCCTGGATTCCAGTACGTCACCGTCTAGTGAGCTAACGCTGCAGTGCCAGCGTGCCATACTGTCACCGGTTGCTAGTGGTAACATCGATGCCAGCCGCTGCAGGACGCGTAGCATTGAGCATCAACAAACGACACACTGACTGCGTGGGTGAAAGTTTGGACGAGATCACTGCAGCAGACAACATGGAACTCATGTCCGAGTACAATCAGTCGGACTGGTACGTATCAGCCCATACTCCACTGAGACGATTTGTTGATTTGTTATCAATCAACTTGTTAGACGACAAGTTGCACAAAAGTTGTACAACAAGCTGTACGTACTGTGTACAACATCTCGGTATCTTGACGTGTTGTGGGTTTGTTGTACAGCATGTTTTGCGACAAATCGAAGTACCGTAACTAGAGTCCGGACTGTAATTTGCAGTGTTCAATTTTCTTTAGTCCCAAGGTCTGTTGGGGACAATGGAAGGCCTGAAGGATAGGGCAGCACAGCAAATTACTTCCGTATGAGATAGGAGATGGGGAGCACTTACTATGTAAGCCCCAACCGCTCGAATCGTTTTCGCTATTTTCAGATTTCAGCACTCTGAATGGCTTCTTCTTGAAATTATTGACACACTGAGTGTTAATTAGTGCAATATAACTGAAATAACTGACGTTGTTAAATTTTTTTTCAGCTAAGCGTAGACATCTTAACGCGCGAAGTACGCCGGAGAATAGGTGTGATGAAACTTCTTTAAAACAACTGCTCTACTTTTATCGCTCGATGACGAATTCTGACAATGTCGGTGCCGTTTAAGACTACAGATAATTGTGCTATGTTTAAACACCAATCAGTTAATTATTCAAACAAGTTGCCAGATGTAGCAAAAATGCGGATGAGTGCCGCAACATAGTCATTGGTTATACACTGCAATCGACTGGAGAAATGTCGTTACCTGCACTCGCATTTCTCCTCGATCACTGCAGCGCATAGCGAGCCTGGATTTACAGAATAAAACACGTCGAATAAAAAATGAAATGTATGCCTACATTTTTATTTTGCACCACTTTGAACGTAAAGTTTAGGCCCCTACTACAACAGTTTGAAACAGAAGCTAGCCGTCCGCAAGGTTTTCAGCAATACCTGTGAGAGATCAACCCGTCAGGGTGGTTTAAATCACACGGCAGTGATTGAGTACCGTGTTACATGACAAAATAACACGTGTGACATGTTGCGCTATCTCGAAAAGTGCGGACGTGGTAACGGTCGGTGCGACATATAGGCCATGGGCCTACGCTCTGCTCTTAGTAAACGTCACTTGTCAATTGCGCTCAGATGAAACCAGATTACATGACGTCAATCGTGACAATCAATCAGTCTGTCAGTTGACATATCGGTCAAAGCAAAAGTCTTAATGTTTGCCAGTACGAGTCAGCCTCATGTCCGGACACATAAATTTTACGCCGTCCAAAGTGGCAGCTGATTGGCATGAGCTAATGATTCCGCAGCTATACGACGTGGCCGTCCGATTGAGATTCGCAGTGCAGCAAACAGACATACCGCAGTACTGTCGTTAGGCCTTCGTCCCGTAGCGTATAAGCTACTACCTATTTCCAATTTCGCTGAGGGTAGGAGGCTGAGTTGACATAAGCACGTAGCAGGTTAGCAACTTGCTTAACGTTGCTTGCAAATGCCCCGATTTGGTTTCGACAATTTCGAGCCCGATACTCTCACCACTCGACTACTTTGATCATTGACGACTGTGTACGCCAGTTAGCGTGAAGGCTTAGGCTTGTCGCACGTAACGAAACAAACATATACGTTTTCATATTGATTACTAGAATGACTATACATTACAATCAATATAATATGTCTGCTATTTTAGTCATCAATCGTAACAGCAGAATTTTGAGTTGGTTTCGCCCGCAATGACTTCAAGTACGCAACTAAGTAAAAACGTCAATTTCTGTAGCGCGTAATGACAGAACATTACTGTCCCTAAAAGTCGGTTAGGTTATGTGGGCCGCGGCTCAAAATCGTTGGCACCACTGGTTTACTGCAGATAGCATGTTGGAGTGATGTTTCGCAAAAAGCGCAACGATGGCCATGGCTGGGCGTGAACGCAAGCGACGCGTCCCCCCAGTATCTGTAATTTTTTCTACTTAAACCCATGTAAAAAAATCAGGTAAGGTGCTGTAATTGTGCTCATAAGATGTTAGTTTAAACCTACAGATTTTTCCTCTCGGTCTTCAATATTGTTTGTATTTTTACCGTGGTTATTGCTACATAGCAATTTATAACAACTTTCAGTATATTGTATTAGGATAACTTTATAGTATTTGTGGACTTCATTGTCTTTCCTAGAGCGCAGAACGTGCAAAAATTCAAGCACAATTTTTTCTTCTACGCCAACGAGTCTCGGATGGAAACCCCCCTTATTTTTAGGACTATCGTACCATTAGGAACGAGATACCAGTAAGATCACGCATGGGATGATAGAAGTAATTAATAGATGAATTCGTATTTATGTCACGTCATCTCTGCTATATCCTGTCACCGACAGCAATCTAATGTTTTCTTCGAAAATATTTTAGTAAAAAACTATACCAAAAACGAAACTTTTTCTCTTCCTTTTACGAAAACGAGAACTGGAATTCTCGATTGACTAAAACAACACCGAATGAAATGATATTTAGCAAAAATTAGAAATTATGAACAGTAAAACAATCTAAACAAATTTAAATTTTATTCATAAGTTTTGGATGTGACAAGATTTTTTTACAATGAGTGCATTTCAACTTTTGATTAATTAGCCAGCGAAAATATAAAACATCGGTTAATGTGTGAAGAAGTTACGAGTGTATAAAAGCTAGCACTTTACT